>JACCDV011090736.1_pt1 | contig 10250 bp, 10 predicted proteins | sample 7446131 | NCBI WGS metagenome assembly JACCDV01 (sample SAMN15323448, study PRJNA562643) | freshwater metagenome | isolation source: river surface water | place: USA:Blue River Watershed | collected 2017-08-17
ACCGAGCGAGGGGACTATTATGGGGTGGGGGAGTTTCTTCCTGACAAGATCACGATCTTTAAGGAGCCGATCTTGGATGAAGCGGAAGGGGACAGAGAAGCGACTCGTCGTATCGTACGCGAGACGGCGTGGCATGTGGTCGCGCACTACTTCGGCTATGACGATCCCTCGATCGAGATGCGGGAAGATGAGGGGAAGAATTTTTCTGTTTGATTTGCCGTACAAATGAAAACCCCGCGACGCGCATTGCGTGGCGGGGCAGGCCAGAAGAAGAGAGAGATGGATGTAATCGCTACGGCCAGTGCATGGAGGGTTCCTCCTGATGTGGGCGTGTTGACGGGACTGTCGGCGGGGTCCACGTGGACCCCGCCGAACGTTTGGCGCCGAATCGGGCGCCGTGGTGCGCGCGGCCGGGGGCGGATCAAACGGCAGAGCCGTTTCCGCGCCCGGGAGCGCGATCGGTGCAGACTTTCTTCAGTGGGCGGGGCAGGCATTGTTGCCTTCCGCCCGGGCCGGCGATGGCATCACATTTCCTCTTGTTGGCTGAATTTCTTCATCCTCTTCTCCTTTTGTGAAGGTTCAAAAAAGTCGGAAGGGGCGCCCCTTCCGACAAGAAGGCGCCAACGTGCGCGGTGCAAGAAATTCTTGCGGAGAGGGAACGGTACCTTTCCTGAAGATCAGGTCAGGCAACCCTCTATGCGAGGCACAAGCGACTTCTGTTTCTATCTTAGCATATCCAAAAATATTGTCAAGTACTTGCCTGTTCATAACTTTTGTGGTTTGCTATATCTTTCGGAGTGCGTTCGCGAGAATGACGCTATAATTATCCATATTTATTTAATTCGCATCACGCATGGCAAATGAACTTTTTCATGAAGGTGAGGAGGCTACTCCTCGCTTGCGTTTGGGGACCATGGTCCCTTCGGTCTACGGGTATATTGTTGTCTTTCTTGCCGGAGCGCTTTCCGCATCGGCGATCTTCGTTTCTGCGGCAAACATCGTTCCGGTAGAGCCGCCGCTTCAGCGCGTGGCGAAGCGCATTGCGCTTCCTCCGACTCCTGAACATAAGGGCGTTGCCGTCGGACGCTCGACGGAGCATGTCCTGGTCAAATTTAAGGACAATGTCGGACAGACGCGTCGCGCCGAGATCATGGAGTCTCATGGGCTTGTCGAGAAGGACGAGATTCCCGGACTCAAGATCAAACTCATGCGTGTTCCTCAGGGGCAAACCCCGGAACAGGTTGTTGAACGCTTGAGAGGAAGTGAGGCGGAAGAGGTGGAATTTGCCGAGGTCGACATGCTCGTCGCGCCGTCCTATATCCCGAATGATCCTTCTTACGGAAGCGCGTGGCAACTTCCCAAGGTCAATGCCCCGCTCGCATGGGACATGGCGAAGGGTGACGGTATTACGGTTGCCGTGCTCGATACCGGTGTCGACTGTACTCATCCGGATCTTGCCGTGAATTGTGTCACCGGGTGGAATGTTTCGAACAACACCGGAGATACGACCGATATTCACGGACACGGCACGAAGGTCGCGGGAACGATCGCTGCGGTGGGGGATAACGCGATCGGACTTGCCGGCGTTTCGTATCTCTCCAAGATCATGCCGGTGCGTATCACGGATGACACTTCGGGATATGCCGCATGGTCTGCGATCGCGCGCGGCATCACCTACGCGGCCGACAACGGCGCACGTATCGCGTCGAATAGTTATGCGTCAAGTGACAGTTATTCTGTTCAAAGTGCCGCAACCTACTTGCGCAACAAGGGCGGGGTCTTCGTTGCCGCCGCCGGAAATGATAGTAGTTTGATCACCTATGTGAATCCGACCATGATCGTGACCGCAGGTGCGACGAACTCTTCGGATGTGCGCGCGAGTTGGTCGAACTACGGCGCTCCTGTCGACATTGCGGCTCCCGGTGTGAGCGTCTATACGACAGTGCGCGGTGGCGGATACGGTTCCGTATCGGGCACCTCGTTCGCGACTCCGATCACGGCCGCAACTCTCGGACTCATCTTTTCGGCCAATCCCGCACTTACTCCCGCGCAAGCTGAAACGATCCTCTTTTCGACAGCGAAGGATCTCGGTGATGCGGGATGGGATCAGTACTACGGATGGGGTCGTGTCGACGCGGGTGCGGCGGTCACGATGGCACTTTCGACCGAAGGAGTGCGCGATACCCTTCCTCCATCAACTCCGACAAACCTCACCGCGACCGCGCTTGACGGCGCTCGTGTCTCCCTCTCGTGGACCGCGTCGACCGACAACGACAAGGTGGGCGAATATACGATCTTTCGTGACGGAGTGAAGTTGACCACGGTCACCGGAACGACCTACACGGACACGACCGTTTCGCCAAATATGACCTATGTCTACACTGTGCAGGCTTCCGATGTGTCGGGGAATCTCTCGGGAATGAGTACGAGCGTTTCGGTGACAACCCCGGTACTCTCGGTCGCGATCACTTCTTCCTCGGTGCCCTCAAAGACTGGCACGACTGCAACGGTGAAATGGACGACGAACCTTTCCGCGACCGGAGTGGTCAAGTATGGAACGTCCAAGACTGCACTTTCCGCGACGACTCCCGCATCGGCTCTCGGCACCTCGGGGCAAGTGACGATCTCCGGACTGACCAAGAAAACGACCTACTACTACCAGATCGTTGTGACTTCAGCAGACGGAGCAATCGCATCGTCGGCCGTTGGGTCATTCACCACGAAGCCGAAGTAGCTCGTTCTTCTTCGTCCTCTAAGCAAAAACACCCGCATTTGAGCGGGTGTTTTTCGTGCCCGTGCGCGCGGAACCTTTTTGATGTATAACGAGCGTATGGAACCGCTTGCCGCATCGCTTCGCCCCGAGACGCTTGATGACTTTGTCGGACAAGAGCATCTCACCGGGGAGGGAAAACCCCTTCGTATCGCCATTGAGCGTGGCGAGCTTTTTTCTTTCTTGCTCTGGGGTCCTCCCGGGGTGGGGAAGACAACACTTGCACGGATCTACGCGCGTGCGGTCGGTGCTCAATTCTTCGAGCTCTCCGCGGTCTCGGCGGGCAAGGCGGATATCACCGCGATCGTACGCGGGGAGCCCGAGTGTGACGAGAAGACCGGCGCCCCGAAGCCCAAGATCCTCTTTCTCGATGAGATCCATCGTTTCAATAAGGCGCAACAAGATTACCTTCTTCCTTTTGTTGAAAGCGGAGCACTCGCGCTTGTCGGGGCAACGACGGAGAATCCGAGTTTTGAGGTCATCCCGGCGCTTCTCTCTCGTACGCGCGTCTTTGTGCTCGAGTCGCATGACGAAGAAGGCATGCGCAAGATCATCGCGCGGAGCGGTGTCGAAATTTCAGAGGACGCGCTCGATTATCTCATTCGCATGGCCGACGGGGATGCGCGTCAGGCGCTCTCGGTACTCGACGCGACAGCGCGACTCTATGGCACCGTCACGCTCGAACATTTGAAGGAGGCGTTGCAATCAAAACATTTGCGCTACGACAAACTCGGTGACGAACATTTCAATACCGTGAGTGCGTTCATTAAGTCGATGCGCGCGGGACAACCCGATGCCGCGCTTTACTATCTCGCACGCATGGTCGTGGCGGGGGAGGACCCCAAGTTCATCGCGAGACGCATGGTGATCTTTGCGTCGGAGGATATCGGTCTCGCGCAGCCGACGGCGCTGGTGGTTGCCAATGAAGTTTTCCGTGCCGTTGAGACGGTCGGATACCCCGAATGTCGGATCAACCTCGCGCATGGAGCGGTATATCTCGCCCAGTGCAAGAAAGATCGTCGCGCCTATGACGGATTGAACGCCGCGCTTGCCGACGTCGAGCGGACGGGCAATCTCCCCATCCCGCTTGCGATCCGTAACGCGCCGACGAAACTCATGAAGGGTCTCGGTTATGGAGTGGGGTACGAGAAGTATACCAAGGATGACCTTTTGCCCGACAAGCTCAAGGGGAAGACCTATCTCCAAAAGGAAGATGAAGAAAAGAGGCGAAAATGACCCCTGTGGATAACTTGCTTGGCAGAGTGCGTTTCTTGAGGTATAGTAAATCTATTGGAGGGCATCGCGCCCTTATTTTATTGGCTCGGCCCTTCAAGGTCGTGCCATTTTTGTTGGCCGGCATTATCGGTTAACAGCACTAATATGAGAGCACTCTCAAAAGAGCTTACATCGGATTATGGAAATGTCGCACTCGTCATTGCTACGATGGCCACCACGTTCCTCTGGAGCGTTGTTGCGACGGCATATCCTGTCGTTGCTTAGCTCGGTCGCTGTAAAAACCATTTTTCACGTCCCGTCATCACGGGGCGTTTTTTTTGTGCATTTTCCACATGTCACGTTTTCACGGCTTGAGTGTTACACTATTTAGCACTCGAGTTCTCTTGATATTTCAGGTAGAATAGAAGGTGATGGAGAGGAAAAGCACAGAACCTTCACTTTCGGATGTGATCGCCCGCGCGCAGGGGGGAGAGAAGGAGGCCTTTGAGGTCCTCTACCACCTCTACTATACGCCGGTGTACCGCTACGTCTTTCTTCGCGTGCGCAACATCCAGGAAACCGAGGACGTGGTCGCCGAGACCTTCCTTAAGGTGTATCGCGCCCTCCCCGAGTATCGTCACGAACGCGAGACGATGCTCCCATATCTCTTCACGATCGCCCGAAATATTCTGATCAACCAAGGCAAGAAGAAACGACCGGACCTTTTTCTCCCGGAAGATATCGACCGATATTCCGGGGACGAGGATGCGGCCAAGGGGGCGTTGCATCGTGAGCGGGTCGAAGACCTCAAACGGGCGATGGAGGTCCTGACCGAGACCGAGCGCGATGTGATCGAACTGCGTTTCTTTGCCGAACAGACCTATCAAGAGATCGCTGATGCGATGGAAAAGAAAGAAGACGCGATACGGCAGCATGTGACGCGCGCGATGAAAAAGATGCGCGTTGTCCTCGAAAGACCGACCGCATGAATGCATATATGAACACCAATCAACCCAAAAAACACTTGCACGACATCAATAGCGAACAACGTTTTGCCTTCATCGATGCCATCGTTGCGGGAGTGCCGTTTCGCGAGGCGCTCGTGCTCTCCGGCATTGCCGAGCCGCTTTCTCATGCGACAGAAGTCGAGCTTGAGGAGATCGTGCGGACAGTCGGGGTCTTTGGTGAGGTGAAAAACGCGATCCTTCCGCGTCGTGAAGGGCTTGAGCGTATCCTCGCAGAGCTTGCGGTCAGTACACCTGCGGTTACTCCGAGCGCTTCTGTGCCGTCACCTTTCACTCCATCCTTTTTGACTTCACCGCGCGACAAAAACGCGATACTTTCTCGATTCCTCCTTCCCGTGGGGGCCCCGCTCTTCGCTTTTCTTATTGTCACAACGATCCTCCTTTCCGCGGATCATACCGCCCCTGTCCTTTCCCCGTCTTCGCTTTCTGTTGTGCCGATGAGCGCGACATCAAACGACGGCGCTACTCCCGAACTTGCGATGATGCGGAGTCTTCCGGCTGACAGTGCGCCGATGGCAATGAAGTCGGTCGAGCCGATGATGATGGCAATGACGGATGTATCCCTTCCTTCGCTCGATACGGTTGATGGGGTGGAAGAGTTTGTGTTGCGCGAGGCGGACATGGAACTCGCGATCGCCGAGCAGGATCTTGCGCTTGCCCCTCATCACACCTCCAACAAGGATTTACTCGATAAGCTCTCTTCGGCATATGATGCGATCGACCGTTAGCAATTTCGCACTTGCGCTTCTCTTGGCCTTCGGCGGGTTTTTGCCCTCTCTTGCTTTCGCGCAGAATGTCCCCGCTCCGGTTCCTGTTGTCGACAACTTTTGCGTGGAGGTTGCGAGTCGCGCGGCTTCGATCCGTAGGGATATCACCCCGCATCAAGATGCTTTCTATAATGCCATCTCCGCTCGCATGGAACTGTTGTTCAAGGAGCGTGACGCGCGCAAGGCGGAGATCGAAACATTGGGGCGCACGTGGGACGAGGCGAGCAGGGAAGTCCCCGCGCGGTTGCTTGGAGAGCGAACGTTGCTCGATAGCGGGACGGACGTTGTGGGTCTTGTGAATCAGCTTGATACCGCCATTGTCGCGCGTCGTGAACGTGTCGCCCGTGCGATGATGGTCTACGAGCGCGATGTGCGCAACCTGATCTCCTATCAAGATGATGACGTTCGTCGTGCGACCGCCCGCTTTGACGCCGGGATCACGGAGGCAAAAGCGCTTGCGGAGAATGCATGCGCAAAGGGTGTTCCTTCCGAAGCTGTACGTGGGGACTTCAATGTTGCCGTTCGAAACGCAAAAGAGAGTATGTTGAACGAGCTTGATCGTGTCCGCGCATATGATACGGAATTCATTCGTGTCGCTAACACCGAACAAGTCTTTGTTTCCGAGGCGACAACCGATTTTCGCTCGAAGGTCAAAGCGATCACCTCGGCATTGCGTGCGTCGCTTGCGGTCGAGTGACCACTCTTCCGGGGTTTTGACGACAATGAAGCGCCCTGTGCTATAATGGGCGCACTTTACTTTACACCATCACCAGAGACATGAATTACGACAAACGTTCCATCGCTTCACATAAGAAAAATCAGGGAAAGATCGAGATCCGTTCACGGGTCCCATTGCGCAACAAAGAAGATCTCTCTATCGCATATACGCCCGGAGTGGGCGCGGTCTCAAAGGCGATCGCGGCAGACAAACGTTTGGCACGAACTCTCACAATGAAGGGGAGGACGGTCGCGGTCATTTCCGACGGATCGGCAGTGCTCGGACTCGGCGACCTCGGTCCTGAGGCGGCGCTTCCGGTCATGGAAGGGAAGGCGGCACTCTTTAAGGCTTTTGCGAATGTTGACGCATTTCCTCTTGTACTTTCGGTACGTGAGGTTGATGACATCGTTCGCGCGGTCAAGGCGATCGCGCCGACGTTTGGCGGGATCAATCTTGAGGATATTTCCGCTCCGCGATGTTTTGAGATCGAAGAGCGATTACGCGCCGAACTCAATATTCCGGTTTTTCATGACGATCAGCACGGTACCGCGATCGTCGTGCTTGCCGCACTCACCAATGCGCTCAAGTTGACGAAAAGGAAGCCGCAGCATACTCGCGTGGTCATAAACGGCGCCGGGGCGGCTGCGGTTGCGATCTATCGCATCCTTGTTGCGTCGGGGATCATGCGCGAGAATGTCATTATGCTTGACTCGAAGGGGATCCTTCATCCCGACCGAGGGGGTATTCGCGGATACAAACAGACCATCGCGCTTGAAACAAACAGAAAACTCCGCAAGGGTGACCTTTCCGACGCGCTTCCCGGAGTGGATGTCTTCATTGGTACGTCGGTCGCCAATGTCCTGCGCCCCGAGTGGGTGGAGTTGATGGCGGATCAACCGATCGTTTTTGCCCTTGCGAATCCCGATCCGGAGATCTCCTACGCCGCGGCCAAGAAGACCAAGATCGCCGTGCTTGGAACGGGGCGTTCCGACTATCCCAATCAGATCAACAATGTCCTCGCCTTTCCGGGAGTCTTTCGCGGAGCGCTTGACGCGTCTGCGACACATATCACCGAGGAGATGAAGCTCGCCGCCGCGAATGCCATCGCAAAACTGGTGTCTGCGAAGGAGCTGGACGCGGAGTACATCCTCCCCAAGCCGTTCGACAAGCGTGTTGCTCCCGCCGTTGCGCGTGCGGTGTCGTCTGTGGTCAAAAAGAAGAAGTGACCCCGCGCTTTCTTTTGGTGAGGGGTGTCATATAATAGGAATATGAACAAGGATGAAATGGAGCGTTTTGTGCGCATGGTCGGCATTGTGTATATTCCGATCGCACTCCTTGTGCTCATTATCTTCCTCCTCGTCAATCATTATCTGGGAGCGATCGAAGAGGAGCGTGACGCGACGGGTCGTGGCGACGCGCCCCCGCTCATTGTTCCGGTTCCTCTCGAACTTCGCGCGGAATAAAAGATCCCCGTCCATGTTGTGGACGGGGTTGGTGTTTTAGCAGGGGACTCCTTTTGTGAGCGCCCGCTCGATGTCAGGCAGGAACGGTTGAAGTGCCCGCGCGAGGGATCTTGTGCGCGGTTCCGCTTCGGAGAAGAGTGCGTCATAACAGGTGACCATGACGTTGTAGAGCAGTTGTCCTGTCGCGGAGTGGATCGCTTTTCGTACTTTTGTGGTGGTCCACACACGAAGGGACTTTGTTCCATCGCGGCGGGTGACAAGCGCGATGATGATGCGCCGCTTGCTCTTTCTATTCGTGATCTCGATCGCGCGTATTCCTCCGGGAAGTGTGATGCATGACCCTACCCCTTCTTGGAAGTGGCACAAGGTCTCCGAGATATGGGTGTGCATGATGTCTCCTCCTTCGTTGTTTTCGAAAGGTGCTACCTTATTCTTTCGTACCACAAAAATCTTGCTTTTGCCAGCACAATGTGTGGCGTGATGTTCAGGCGGCGGCATTGGCCATCGCCCCTTCCTTGATCGCTTTGCGAGACTTTGCAAAAAAGTATCCGATCACAGCGAAGGTGACGATCGGGGAGACGTATTCGGGTATATGGATACCAAAGGCGTGTCCAAGCATGACGATCGAAAGCGCGAGGACCGAGTACATCGCACCGTGTTTCAAGAAGACGTATTTTTTGATGTTGTCGATGTTGGAGACGGTCATTTGTCGGACGATCAAGGCACCGATGCCGTTGCCGATCAAGATCAGCGGGATCGAGAGCGTGAAGGCGAACGCGCCAAGCACTCCGTCGACAGAAAAGGCCATGTCGATCATTTCGAGATAGACGATCTTGCTCACGTCAGAGTGTCCGCCGCGTCCTTCTTGCATTTCGATCTCCGCCTTTTCGGCGTAGTCTTTGAATCCGTTCACAATAAAGAATGCGGAGGAGCCGATGACCGCGCCAAAGGCGATCATGGGGTCGATCTTGAGCGCGAACCACACGATCGTTGAAAGAAAGATCGATGCGGTGGCAAAGAACCACACGCCGTTCTTGAGAAAGAATTTTTCATGAGAAAGACCAAAGACCTTTGGCTCAAGAAAGAGCCAGTGCAGGAAGATGAAGAGGAGAAAGACGCCGGCGCCCATGAGGAGCATGGGGGAAGAATTCTCGATCGCTTTGAGCGCCGCTTCGTCCCCGGTAAACATTGCCGAGAAGGATTGCCAGAAAGAAAGGTCGACACTCGCAAGCCAGATAATGAGGAGGGGGAGAAGTCCGCGTACGATAAAGACCGCAAAGAAGATACCCCAAGTGAGGAACCAGCGTCGCGCACGAGGGCCGACTTTTCCGAGTACATCGGCGTTGATCACCGCATTGTCGATGGAGTTGACGGATTCGAAGACAACGAGACCGAGAATGATGAGGAGTGCACTAAAAAGATCCATGCGCGTCATTATACTGCTCTTTCAAATAATTTCATCTCTGTACGGAAGAGGGGTCCGGTGTTGTTGTTCAAAAAAACCGCCCCGATGTATTGGGGCGGCGGAAGGAACTGCTATTTCTGAACTTGAGTGACCGGGACGCCTTGTGAGACAGCCCACGGCTCGGGGCGCGGCATGACGGCAACGGTTTCCATGAAGGCACCGATGTCGATCGTGCGCGCGTCTGAGACGGGAGTGTCATCCATCGAACCGATGATCACGTAGGTGAAACCGACGATCGGGTAGTCGGTGGTATATCCACGCGATGAACCCCATGCCGGAGTCGCCATTGCGACCGCCTTGTCCGCTCCGCCAAGCACAGAGGAAACCGCCGCGCCGATACCCCTTGAGGAGGCATAGGCGGCCGTACCCTTCTGCGCCGTTTTGCTCTGGTCGTTACTGTAGACCAGTTGGATCAAGCGGTATCCGCGAAGATTCTCGCGAGCCCACTTGCCAACAGCGGCGTGGATGGTCTGGAAATTCCCGTCTCGTGCGAGTTCGGGCTCGATCTGCGCTTCGACCTGGATAGTACCCAGGCAGTAGCAGCTTCCGGAACCCTTTTCTACACGCTGGAGCGGGACCGTGCGGATGATCGGAGTTTGTCCGTTCGGTTTCCGCGCCTGGTCATCAAGCGTCGCGATGATGCTTTCGTATTCGGTTTTTACGCGAACCACGTTGTCATCACCGGACATCTGCGTGATGCAGAAGTCTTCGTAGACCGCGACGAATCCGGCGGCACCTACGGCGTTCGGTTGCCCGATCGCGTAGTTGGAGGTCGGTGCTGTCGGGTTGACCATCATCGCATTCGGCGTTGTGGCGATCGCGCGGAC
>JACCDV010162262.1_pt1 | contig 10249 bp, 11 predicted proteins | sample 7446131 | NCBI WGS metagenome assembly JACCDV01 (sample SAMN15323448, study PRJNA562643) | freshwater metagenome | isolation source: river surface water | place: USA:Blue River Watershed | collected 2017-08-17
TATATATTACATACTGATTATACTCTATCGAATTAATATACTTTAACTCGGGAACACAAATAAAACAGAAGTTAATAACATACTACAATGAGCAAGACAGCTGACAAGAAAGCCAAGACACCAACTACTAAAACTACCAGCAAGAAAAATAAAACCAATGTCGATGAAGATATAAAGGAACTTGAAAATGATATTATCAGCACAAATGATACAACAAGTAATAAAGATGAACGTGAGACACCAATTGAAGAGAAAAAAGCAGGTAAAACAACAAAAAAGACATCGACCACAACAAAATCATCCCGCCAACCCAAAACCAAAGAAAAAGCGGATACAAACGAAGATACGGGCGAAGATAAAGATATGGATGATGCAAATGTAAATAAAGGTGAATATAATGACATTCTTTCTATGGAAATTGAAAGTAAATATCAACAGAAAACACAGAAAGAACATATATTGGACCGTCCAGATACATATATTGGGTCTGTCGCATGCGATGTATCTCAGCGATGGATTGTGCAAGACAGAAAAATTATTTTAAAGGACATAACGATAAGCCCCGCTTTCTATAATATCGTCGAGGAAATATTAGTTAATGCATATGATAATTTTAATCGCATAAAACAACGTATTAAGACCGACAAAACAATGAAACAGATGACATACATAAAAATCAATATTGACAAGGATGAGGGAAAGATACAAATAGAAAATGATGGCGAAGGCATTGACATAGCGATACATCCAAAGAATAATCTCTATGTTCCACAGATGATATTCGGCGAATTGCTAACAGGCGGAAATTATAATGATGCGGAAGAGAGAATAACCGGAGGCCGCAATGGCTACGGTGCGAAACTAACGAATATATATAGTTTATTCTTTTGTGTAGAAACAATTGACCATAGAAATAAGAAACATTATCACCAAATATTTAGAAATAACAATTCCATCGTCGAAGAACCTATTATAACGAAGACCACGGAAAAACCATACACCCGCATAACATTTATCCCCGACTATAAAAGATTTGGCATGGAAGGCATCGACGACGATTTTATATATCTCGTTAAGAAAAGATGTTATGATTTGCTAGCATGCAGTAATAACGAGCTTAAACTCTATTTCAATGACGAAGAAATAAATAGTATTACATTCGAAGAATATATGAATATGTATATTGACGAAACCAAGCCCCGAATTGCAAAGCAGATAAATAGTCGTTGGACGGTTGGATGTTGTCTCGCGGAGAATGCATTTACACAAATTAGCTTCGTTAATGGTATAAATACAAACGACGGCGGCCAACATGTTGAATATATCCAAAAACAATTATGCGAAGGACTTCTAACACATATTAAGAAGAAACACAAGATAGATATAAAACCCACTATTATTCGCGATAATCTTATGTTATTCGTAAATGCGGTAATTGTTAATCCATCATTTAGTGGGCAGACAAAGGATAAACTGACTACAAAGGAGAAGGATTTCGGTAGCACATGCATAATCGACTCGGCGACAATTGATATACTCGCAGCGCATTCGGGTATCGTCGAGCAGGCAATAGCTTTGCATGAGTTCAGGGAAGCGAAGATACTCGCGAAGACAGATGGAAAATTTAGCTCAAAATTATATGATATCCCTAAACTCGAAGATGCCTACTATGCGGGGACAAATCAATCCGCGAATTGTTCTCTTATTCTAACCGAGGGAGATTCAGCCAAGACGATGGCCATTCGTGGTCTGCAAGCACTCGGCGAGAAAACAAATAAATATTATGGTGTTTTCCCTCTGCGTGGTAAATTAATTAACACACGGGATATCAGCGTCATACGTCAGGCGAGCAACATGGAAATATGCTATTTAAAGCGTATCCTCGGTTTGCAGGAGAATAAGGAATATACTAATCCAAATGAACTTAGATATGGGCGAATTATAATTATGACCGACCAAGATAGCGACGGCAGCCATATTAAAGGCTTACTCATTAATTTCTTCTCGCGTTGGATGTCGCTTCTTCGACTTGAAGGATTTATTACATCCCTCCTTACGCCGATTGTTAAGGCTACACGCAAGGGAAAAAGTTCCGGTGGTGATAAGGTTATTCCATTCTATACTTTACAAGCATATAAAGATTGGCAAGATAGTTGCACGGATGCATCAAAGTGGCATATTAAATATTATAAGGGACTTGGCACAAGCGACAACACGGAAGCCAAGAGTTATTTCGAAGATATGCAGGTCGTTGTGTATAAATGGGACGACCAGACCGAGGATTCAATTGACAAGGCATTTAGCAAAGCACGAGCAAACGACCGCAAAGATTGGCTACTTCAATACGAGCCGAATTCCATATTAGATATTGGACAAAAATCGATTTCATTTACAGATTTCGTTAATAAAGACCTTATCCATTTCAGTCATTACGATTGTGAAAGAAGTATTCCTAGTATGATAGATGGATTTAAGCCATCTCAGCGTAAGGTATTATATGGCACATTACAGGAATCAATAGATCACAACTCGGGTATAAAAGTCGCACAGTTGGCCTCAGCGGTTAGTAAAACGGCACATTATCATCATGGTGAAGTGAGCTTGCAAGGGACAATTGTAGGAATGGCCCAAGATTATATAGGAAGCAACAATATCACACTCCTCAAACCGATGGGACAATTTGGTTCAAGAATACACGGAGGCAGTGATTCAGCGAGTCCAAGGTATATTTTCACGGACCTAGACCCTATTACACATAAAATCTTTAATAAGTTAGATGAACCATTATATAAGATGATGGAAGACGAAGGCCATATTATTGAACCCATGCATTATATACCGATTATTCCCATGGTTCTTATAAACGGAAACCAAGGCATCGGCACCGGGTGGTCGTCGAAAATCCCGGCATTCAATCCGCTTGACATCGTTGGGGCTATTAAAGCACTAATGAATGACTACCCAATACCGAAACTAATACCGTGGCATCGTGGATATACCGGCCTTATTGAGGAAATAGGCGAAAATCAATGGATTACCCATGGCAAATATGAATTACTCGGTGATAATAAAATACGCATTACGGAGCTTCCAATTGGTTTGTGGATTGAAGACTTTAAAGACATACTCAATAAACTCCGTAAAAATAATACTATTCAAACAACAAAGGATAAGAAGAAAGCGGAATTACAGACCAAAGCAAAAGATAACATGAAAAAAATGGGTATGACCGCGTCAATTGCGGATGTTCAAAACAAACAAAAGAAACCAGCGAAAGAGATGGAGGTATATGTGAAATCCTTTGTATCAAGCAGAAAAGGCGAAGAGGTAGAGTTTATTATCACTTTTGAAAATGACAATATAAGCGAATTGATATATGATGTCGATAAGAATGGCATTAATAAATTAGAACACTTATTAAAACTTACGTCCCATATCAATGCGACGAATATGCATCTTTTCGACGAAAATGGAAAACTCCGCAAATACGAAAGTCCGCGGATATTAATTGAGGAGTTTTATAATTATAGGCTCAAATATTATACTCTGCGAAAGGATTATTTACTTAACAAATACAGAACTGAAATAGAACTTTATTCTGTTAAGATAAGGTTTATAGAAGATTACATAGAAGAAAATATAAAATTAAATAATGTTGCGGGAATAGATATTTTTAGGCAACTATATTCGCGTAAATATCCGCTTATGATAGAAAAAAATGTATTGTCGAATAAATTTAATATTAAAAACATAACGGAAACAGAATACATGCAATATGAGAGTTGCTATGATTATCTTCTCAGCATGCAATTGCGGACGTTGTCAAAGGAAAAAATGGAAGACTTACGCAAGAAACATGATGAAATAAAACTAGAAATAGAGACGTTGGAATCGAAGACAAATATTGATTTATGGAAGGCGGACTTAGCTGATTTTGAGGCGGAATATGCGAAACATATGAGGAAATATTTTAAGGACAATGGACTAGACCCTAAAATCCATGTTCAAGAAATAAAGAAACCCTTGCGAAAGAAGATAATTTCCCGTCGTGTTGATTTAAATACCCAAATTACAATTACACCAAGCGAACTATAATATAAATTATAATATTACATATTTTAAGTTCTATATGTTCTATGTGTTTTATATATATTTTTTATACATCTAACCAATTTAGATAAAAAAGATAGAAAATTTAGAATATTATAAAATAATTAATAAAAGAATAATGAATAAAAAAATAATAAATTATAAAAATCTTGTTAAATTATAAATGACAGATATAAATCCTTTTGTTGTTGGAACAATAGTGCTTGTTTTAGTATCAATAATATCGGGATTGGTTGGATTGGGATATTATCGTAAAAAATGTCGTGATGCTGCTGAATGTCAAACAAATAAAAATATATATTACGGACTTTTTGCGGGAACATTTACAATACTATTATCTATACTATTATTCTGGGCTGTTTATGCTTATAAGAATAAAAAATAAATATATAAATGAATATATAAATAGATTTTATTTTTTTTCTATTTATTTTCTAAATATATAGAAAATGAGTCTATTAAACAATAGAGCAATATTTATACTAATAGGAATTGTGTTTTTTGTCTTAGCCTGTATAACACTAGTATTTGGAGTTATTCATATACTCGTAAAATGCCCTGACGGTGATAAAAAATGCAAAATAAACCACGAATCACATACTATATGGCTTTTTATAGGTTCTGTAATATTATTTGCAATGGCGATAATTTTTGGAGTTGCATCATGGAAGTAATATAAAAAAATAACATTTATATAATTTTTATGTATATTCTAATTCTATATTAAATGACGTATGGCTATAATCAAAAGGGTAGGACTAATTTATTTTGTTCTATATAACATTTTAAATTAGATTTATATATAAAAATGCAAAAAGCCACGGTAATGCTGAATGTCAAACAAATAAAAATATATATTATGGACTTTTTGCGGGAACATTTACAATACTATTATTTATACCATTATTCTGGGCTGTTTATGCTTATAAGAATAAAAAATAAATATATAAATTACATATTTTAAATAAATAGATTTTATATTTTATATTTTATATATTATTTTATTTATTATCTAAATATATATTAAAATAATGGGTTTTGGAGTAGTGGTTGCAGTGGTATGTTTTGTTCTATTCTGTATAGCGCTAGGAATTGGATTTATTTATAGATCCGCAAAATGCCACGATGATAATAAAAGTTGCAAACAAAAACATAAATCTATGTCGACATGGTTTTTTATAGCTTCGGCTATATTATTAATATTAGCCATGGGGATAGGAGCTTTATCAGCAATATGGAAAAAATAAACTTAAAAAAAAATGATATCATTATTTTTTACATATTTTCTAGTAATATATTAAGTAATATATGGATACATTGGAGATAGTTGCGTTAATTTGTTTTGCCCTATTCTGTATAACATTAGGAATTGGATTTATATATAGATATGCAAAATGCCATGATAATAATAGAGACTGCGAACGAAAACATAATTCGATATCAACGGGGTTTTTTATAATTTCGGCTCTATTAATATTCACGGCCATTATGTGTGGTATAAAATTTAAAAAAAATAAAGCAACTTGGATATAAAAAATAATAATAAATAGTTAGGGTATCATACATATTATCTATATTTATCTCACATTCTTAAACAATATTTAAATATTTTAATATTTTAATATATTAATATTTAATATTTACATTATTGCCTGTTTTCATTTCTATACTGTGTAAATAATAATATAATTATCTATATTATTATCCATACATAAACTCTATTCAAAAAATATTAAAATAAATCTATATATAATATAAATGGTTAAACCAGAAAAAGAAATTAAATATTTATATGCGGCTCTCTGTGCTCTCTTTTCCCTACTATTTTTAATATTTGGGGCAATAGGGGCTTATTTCCTCCAAAAGGATTGCAATAACGATGAAACATGCAAAAAAATGCAAAAACCAGAATATATATCAATGCTTTCCATCGCAGGTATTTCATTGTTTCTTGCTATTATATTTGGCGTAATGTCATATTAATATCAATAATTAGAATGGTGCAAGATTAAGAGAATAATTTCCTCGTTTTTCATTCTTGGGTAATTCCATAATATATCTCGGGGTGCTAATATCCTTGCGATATCCCTCATATTGTTTAACAGCGGGAATAATAATTCGCAAACATTCCTTAATCACAAGCCTATTAAGGAAATCGACCTGTTGCTCTACATAATCGCTTGTATTTAACAAATTAGGAAGATTTTGCAAATATATACTGTTCATTATAATATTTAGTTCGGTGTCTGATTGGCGACCTATATTATATTTACCTCCGCTCTGTATAAATATTTCGTCTTTTATTTTGTATTGTATATAATCTACATTTTTTGATGAGAAGAAATTATCCGTAATTATAGTATTCTCCATGCGGCTATTCGATATATTACATGTTGGCTGTTTCTTTCGTGAATTTTGATATAAATCATATCCCGCGGCTGTTTCATTAGCCTTTAAATTTATTCTACTCATTATTAATTATTACTATTTAATTAGAAAATATATGTTTGAAAATATAATGTAATAAAATATATAATATAGATATAATTTATAGCCAAAATGTATCAACTATATAAATATTATTTTTTTGTCGTTGGCATAATGTTTATATATGCTATCTACTACCGCCTAAAATATAAAAAAGAAAGAATTATAAAAGAAAATTTTGAAGACCCGGAACCCGAAAACAAACAAACAATTACAGAACTCCAAAAGGAAAAAGATGAATTGTTAAGTTCAGTTAAAAAAGATATTAACATTATGGATAATAATCTCTATGTTGATAATGTGGAAAAAAGTAAAAAAATGTTATATGAAGAGGAACAAGATAAGATAGAGGATTATAAAAAAGCATATGAGAAATATAATGAAGAGGAAAAAATAAAGGCGACTAATATTGATTTACTTGATATGGGTAATAAAATAGAATCCGGTATAATGGACCTTACATATAAAATATATAATCTAATAGATAAGTCAAACGCAGAAGACGCAAAATATAGCAGTATTGCAAATAATGAAGACAATTCTATCCTAAATAAACCCGCCGCAATCGAAAATTTTACTTTGAAGACACGACCGGATTCAAAAACCCCACAATACGAAATAAATAAAAATAAAAATAACAATAAAGTTAAAAATAAAAAATATACAAATTATTTTGACTATGTATTTAGTGTCATAAATGATATATTTCTATATGTAGTTAATTACTCCACTAGAATAACAGGGATAGAACTCGATGAAAATAATATGATGCCCGCAGGATTACTTCTTATCCTTATATCAGGCAGTCTGTTTTTTATTGATATCAGTAGTTAGACAAGATATCTAATATAATTTTACACATACTTTCGCACTTTTACCATATATTAAAAAAATAATTTTTATAAACAAAGGATATTCTCACATAATATAATCATATTTACCACATCCACCATGAAAATTAACCAACTAATAACATATTTTATTTTTTGGTAAAATATTATAATATAGAATATTAAAAAATAATATAAATTAATTATTCCTATGGTCCCCTGTATCGCACTCCGCATCTCACAAGGGTCGCCCCGCCGCATCAATATCTATCAATCTTGCAAATGATATAATCAACAACCACCAATAAACATAATAAACAGATGAATACATAAACTCATGTAAATGCATCAATATTAATACGCGGCAATACATATGAATCTACCCAGTAAATGAATCCATCATATATTATAAATATTTTCTTTTGTTTATTATACATCTTACAAAATTGATAAATATTCGCGCCATCGGCGTGATATAATTTTCGCCCAAATATTTTTATACGACTATTTAATAATATTTGAATAATTAATAAATATATAATTTTCATTATATAAAATAATCAATAATATCAAAAAAATCATTTTATGCAAAATATTAATGATTATAATGTTTAAAATAAAGCCAAAATAATTACTCCTATGGTCCCCCGTATCACACTCCTCGATTCACAAGGGTCGCCCCGCCGCATCAACATTTATCAATCTTGTAAATAATATAATCAACAACCATGAATAAATATAATAAACAGATGAATACATAAACTTATGTAGATACATATTAATACCGAAGCGGCGGAGACAATACATATGAATCTACCAGGCGGATGAATCCATCATATTGTATAATTATTTCTTTTGTTTATTATACATCTTTCAAAATTGATAAATATTCGCCATCGGCGTAATATAATTTACGAAATAGTGTAATTGCAGTATAGATTTAAATTTTAAGGTGATTTGGAATTTATTAACTTAGTATATTTTTAATTTATATTTTGTATATATTAATAAATAAAGTATATTTTATATAAGATAAAGACATTGCAAAATAACAATAATAATACAATAAATTAAAAATACAACGATGAATATAGAAGATAAACAAAGAAAATATACAAATATAGACATTATAAAAAGTGCAACCTTTACAAATAATGTTAAGGACATAATAAGGGAAATATATATTACCATATCAAGTATTAATCGAGAATGGAATAAAACAGAAGGGGAAACACCATTTAATTTTAAAGTAAAATTCAATAGTAATGCAACGGGAATAAACATAGATTATTTACCAAAAAATATAATCTCAATTGGACTTGATAAATTGATATTAGACAACAGAAATCATAATATAGAATATTCAAGTGAAAGCATTAATATGTTAAAATATCCATATGTATTGGTAAATATCGGCGATAGAATCGACGGAAATGCATATGGCGATGAATTTGTAAATTCCTCAATTGGTCAAATGATACCTGTCGAGACATATGAAAACACGGGATTTGTAGAATTCAAGAATTTATTATCGAAACCATATGAATATATAAATGGACCAAAAGCCAATTTGGTAAATATGGATATTAGAATTACTCAGCCAGACAATAACAATATAATAGTTAAAAATATAATGGATGTGTTGGAAATTGATAACATAACCTATACGAATACGGACAATATAAATAATGGGTTAAATACCGAATATCTAGTAATAAAAACGAAAAAATATTTTCCACAACAACAGTATCATGTTGGCGATAAGATTAAAATAAAAGACTACATATATAGGGATACAAATATATATGGGGAAGCGGATGATTTTAACAACTTTATAAATAGAGAGGAGGGACACTATATTATTATTATATCAAATGATGATAATACGAAAATATTAAAAAACCATATATACATAAGCACACCTTCGCAATTTAATTATGCAACCGGTATATTGGAGGCGTCATCTTGGTTCGAAGACCTTAAAATTAAAAGCATGGGCGATATCACAACCGCCCCTTTTGTAAATGACTTATCCGGCAAACTAATAAACTTTAATCTACAAACCACCTTATTTTTAAAATTTAAAATATTAGATAAAAGCCCGCAATTTTCAATTCTCAATTAATGTAAAAGGATTGAAATTGGTCGCATATTTCGTTTTGAGCACTCGTATCCATACTGTCATGCATGTTGGCATTGACTTCACTACTAAATGAACCATGTATCGCATGGGTTTGTAAATCATTTATCTGTTTCTCCAAATCAGCGAGCTTATATCTTATTTGTTTCATTTCATCTTGATTATTCTCCAAGATTTTTATTATTTTATCTATTTTTTCATCCATTTTCACTTGCATTTTTGTTATATTTGCATTTTTATCACATATAATATCCATTTTTTTTTCGATTCCATTCATCATATTACTAGTATCACCCTGAATTATATTATCATCGAGGTATTTTATAACATCTGCATTGAGTTCGCCCAATTTTCGTTTTTTATTAATAATAATTCTTTCCATTATATGATGTTAGATGTATATATTTTATATAATTGGGGAAATTATTTTTTATCTTGTTAATTTCTTTAATTATAATATTTTTATAATATAAATTTTTAATTTAAATTTAAAAAACGATAAATATATTAAAATGAGCGCGGATATTATAACATATAACGAAAAATTAAACATAAAAAACATTATCGAACAATTTAACCAAGATAACCAGATAGAGATAATAAAAATATTAATAGAGAATAATATATCTTTTACAACAACTCAAAACCATACGTTAATTAATCTTACTTCAATTCCAAATGA
>JACCDV010251725.1_pt1 | contig 10248 bp, 20 predicted proteins | sample 7446131 | NCBI WGS metagenome assembly JACCDV01 (sample SAMN15323448, study PRJNA562643) | freshwater metagenome | isolation source: river surface water | place: USA:Blue River Watershed | collected 2017-08-17
CAGGGAAAATCCCACCGAAGCAACTCGATTCTTTCCCAGTCAAGCTCGGGCAGATTCTTGAGCCGGTTATCTTGCAAGAAATTATCCCGATGCTGCACCCAGACTGGGAGTTGCAGACCGCCGGCACTTATCAGCACCCTACACTTCCATTCCTACATGCCAACCCCGATGCGATCGCATGGATTGACGGCGAATGGGTCGTGGTCGAAATCAAGACCTCAAGGAACTATTGGTCAGAGCTTCCACCGCACTACGAGTATCAAATAAAGCACTACATGAATGTCCTAGGCATAAAGCGTGGTGTCGTAATTGGCTTGGTTGCGATGGATCCGGTTGAGCATTGGGTAACGCTTGACGACTTTGAGGCTCAAGTAATCGAACAGCGCGCTAGTGAGTTCTGGAACGCTGTGGTAAACGACATCGCGCCAGACTGGGATGGTAGCGAGTCAACCTACGAAGTGGTGCGTGAGATGCACCCAGACATAGACGGAACAGAGGTGGAGATAGATGGGATTCATTCTTTGGTTGTTGCTCAACTTGCGTTCGACCAGGCGGAAGCCGAGCTACGCAAACAGAAAAGCGAAGTCCTAGCGATGATGGGCAAGGCGCAACACGCCTACACAGAACACGAAGGCGAGCGTTATAGAGTAGCCTCGAGGCAAGCTAGGGGAGCGGGAAAGCCGTTTCTCATCGTTCACAAAGGGAAGAAATGATGCAAATTTTCTTAGGCGATTCAGTAACAGCAACACGCGAAATCGGGGGCGATGTAGTCGTTGTGTCTGGCAGGATTTCAGGGCTTGTCCAAAAGGACAACGGCGACCTAAAGTATTTCTACATTCGCGGAATTGACACCGCGCTGTATCTGAGCGATGGCTGGCAATTTGACGAGCCATTCACAATTGAGGAAGAAGAAGAAGAATGAGATTCAATTTAGACGATTATGAAACAGTCGAATCACGCATCAAGCGCTTTTACGAGTTGCACGATGACGGCCGCATTACAACCGAGTGGGAGAACAACAACCGCTTTGAGGTAGAAGCCGAGAAGCCACAGCCTAAGACTTGGGTTATCAAGGCATCGGTTTACCTAACCGCTGGCGATCAGGCTAACCATCTGCCAAAGGCAACCGGTTACGCTTTTGAGGTTGACGGCACAGGCGGAGCAAACAACACTTCGGCACTTGAGAACGCTGAAACATCTGCAATCGGTCGAGCGCTCGCCAACATGAACCTATCGGGCAACAAGCGCGCCTCACGCGAGGAAATGCAAAAGGTCGCCAAGGCCGAGGTGGATTGGATGGCGGAAGCTGATAAGGTTCTAAATGTCAACCAGGCGCGTGAACTCTACGCGAAGGCAAAGGCAGCGAAAGCACCGGCAGAGGTGCTAGACAGGTTGAAGGACATTGGTAAGGCACTCAGTTCTAGAAGCGAAAATTCGTGAACTCGAAGAAGCGTTCCAAGAATCGGCGCGTAATGGCGATGTCACCTGCGCTCAGATGTATAACGCCGAACTTATCCCGCTACTGATAAAGCTCGCCGATGTTATTAGAGATTCAAAAACAAATAGCTGAACTGATAGCTGAAAACGCCAAAGGCGCGACCGCACTATTTGAGGCCGAGTCCGCACTTGCACAAGCCGAATACGATCTAGACACAGCTGAGCAGAAGGCGTTTCTAGGCGCTGACGGAACGGTTGCCGATAGAACGGCTATTGCACGACTAAAAGCGGCTGAGAACCGCTTGCAGCGCGACCTAAGACGTGCCGAGTTCAATCGCGTAAAGGTCAAAATCAAGCAAATCGAAACAGCGCTAATCGCACTCTCAACACAGGCCAAGCTAATCGGCGTAGAAACTAGAATGTAGCGGTGAAGAACTCAGACCTGCAAAAACTACGCGCTCGCGATGGTTGGTGCTGGCATTGCGCTACGGAGTCAGACCTTGTGCCTCATCACCGCGCCAATCGTGGGATGGGCGGATCAAAGGTTCTGGATAGTTTGCAGAACGTAATTTTGGTTTGCAGTCAATACAACGGCGCTATGGAATCCGATGCCAATGTCGCAGCTCAGGCGCGTGACCTGGGACACAAACTCTCAAAATTCATGTCACCAACCGCGCCGGTATTTGACGCATTTAGTCGCAAGTGGTATGTTCTCGATGAGAAGGGTGGCAAGTTCGAAACCGAACCGCCGACCTATCTGATTTAGTAAATGTCGAAAGGGGACATTGTGGATGTAAACGAACTCGCTAAGTACATGCGAGATAGGGCATTGCTTATTGAAGGGGATGAATCCCTTGACGAGCGATCACTACGCAACTTTGCTGAAGTGCAAACAGCCAAACAAGCAAAGCTACAACGCGTGGATGAAATGAAGAAGCTTTACTTCAACGCCGGTCGCTGGGTTGGCGGAGCTAGGGACTACACCGCTCGAGAAGCGTTTATGCGAATGAAGGCAACCGAGAAATGAAAATCGGATCGCTGTTCTCAGGCTATGGCGGTTTAGACCTAGCCGTTATGAATGTCACAGGCGCAGAAGTGGCCTGGCATGCAGAGTGGGATGACGCACCGTCAAAGATTCTGGACAAGCATTTTCCAGGCGTTCCCAACTATCGGGATGTGTCGAAGATTGACTTTACACAAGTCGAGCCAGTTGACATCCTCACGGGCGGATTCCCCTGCCAAGACCTATCCCTAGCCGGTAAGCGCGCAGGGCTAAAAGACGGAACACGCTCAGGCTTATGGTCTGAGTTCGCGAGAGCAATTGAAGAAATCAAACCTAGATTGGTGGTAATTGAAAATGTCAGAGGACTACTTAGCGCAACAGCAACCAACCCTGAGTTGGAACATTGCACGTGGTGTATGGGAGAAGCCGGGGATGGCGAACCTGCTTTGCGAGCATTGGGAGCTGTTCTCGGAAACTTGGCCCAGCTCGGGTATGATGCGAAATGGACAGGTGTTCGCGCTGCCGATGCAGGAGCGCCACACAACCGATTCAGAGTTTTCATCATCGCCTATCCTCGGGACAGTTACCACAGCAACTAGTGGAAGAAGTCCTGAGTTTCGCAAGGGTTCAAACCCTAACCCAGTCGAATTTGTAGAGGACTTGCTTAGACTGCCTACCCCAACGACTCGGGACTATAAAGACGGATCAGAGCCACACGAACGCGACGGCGTAGTTCAGACCGACACAGTTGCCAGGGCAGTGTTCAACAGCGGAGAAGTTCAACTGCCGACCCCAACCGCTAGTGACTGGAAGGGTGCAAATCACTCAGGTTCTGATCCAGCATCAAGCCGAGGACTGGCCACAATTGTAGAGCAAACAACCTGGGGAAAGTTTGAACCTGCTATACGACGCTGGGAAAAAACGCTTGACAGACCTGCACCGGCACCAACCAAGCCAGATGGCAAAGATGGCGCTCACAGGCTTTCAAGCGCGTTTACCGAGTGGATGATGGGTGTGCCAGAGGGATGGATTACCAGCGTTGGACTAACGCGCAACGAAGAGCTCAAGGCCTGTGGCAATGGTGTTGTCCCACAGCAGGCAGAATTGGCGCTCAGGGCTTTACTTGAAGATGTAGACCTTGAATCAAAGCGTGGGGGGGGGATGACTGTGTTGCCTACACCAACTGTTATGGATCAGCGTGATGGAAAGCACTTTAGAAGTGTGGCGATAAAAGACCTTGCTAATGGCAACAACAGAGGGCTAAACCTCAACAACATCGTCGAAGCCGGTTTGACCAATTGGCAGGATGGGGACAAATTTGAAATCGTGAATGGGAAAGCGGTAAAGAAATGAGCATTCAAGTTATGCAAGCTGTTTGGCAGCACTCAAGGTCAGATGGCAGGGCAAGGCTAGTTTTACTTGCCATTGCTGATCACCAAGGCGAAATTGGTGCATGGCCGTCAATCGCGACCCTAGCGAGAATGGTCAATTCATCAGAGCGCTCGATTCAGCGCGACATTCAGTATCTTCAAAGCATCGGTGAGCTGACAGTCGAGGTGCAGAACGCTCCAACCAATCGCCAATACAAATCCAACCTTTATTGGGTCACTTTGCCAGGGGTGACAGAATCGCACTCAGGGGTGACAGCAGGGGTGACAAATGCGCCTTCAGGGGTGACAGATTTGGCATCAGGGGTGACAGCAGGTGGCGTACTAACCGTTATAGAACCATTACTAGAAACTAATAATAGAAATGCGCTTTTTGATAAATTCTGGAAAGAGTATCCGCTCAAGAAGGACAAGGGCAAGGCAATTAGAGCTTTCAAGTCGGCGCTAACCCGATCTAGCTTCGAGCAAATACTTGCCGGTGTGATTGCTTATCGCAACGACAGCGCTCGCAAGCCCGAGTTCACAAAATACCCTGCGACTTGGCTAAATGCCGATAGCTGGGAAAACACGATTGCACCGTCACCGGACTCCGAAGCGGCAGAACGCGCCAGAATACGCCGAGAGAAGGAACGCGCTGCCACAGAGCAATTCCTAGCCGAACAACGGCAAGCCTCAGCGCAGTCAACGCTCAAGTTGTGCAAGCACGATCTGACGATTGCTAGATGCCTACCCTGCGCGAAGGAAATAAATGGCTAGTCAACAATGCACACGCTGTGGCTGGATTTGGGATGTCCACAGCACACGCAACAATCACGAAATTTGCGAATCGTGTCGCGCTCGCAAAGTGCAAAAGGTAGGCGGATGTTTACCTTGGCATGGTAGGTTCGGTGCGGACATGGTGACACCAATTGACGAGGATGGCAATTCGGTGCTTCCAGGAATAAGAAAATGCGGTAATCTTGACTGCATACAACCTAGCCACATTGAAAGGGGCTAACAATGGCAACAGTAACTATCGAGAACGCTCGAGTCGAGCGCATTATTGTCGGATACGGCTTCAAGGCATCCGAGTCAACGCTTGTGAAGGGTGAGGAAAGAAAAACTTGGTTTACGGTGTGGACTAAGGAATCCGTCACCGAAGGTCAGATTGTAACCATCGAGGGCGACCTAAGCGTAAAGCTTGAGGAGTTCACTGGTCGCGATGGCTCACCTAAGCAGACTGCAGCGATCCACGTCAACAACGCGCTTCTCATGACTCAGGACACCGAAGCACCATTCTAGAGTTTGAGGTTTTCGGCGAACCTGCTCCGCAAGGGTCTAAGACGATCTATCGGGGCAGGTTAGTCGAGTCCTCAGCCAAGAAGCTAAACCCTTGGCGCAAAGCCATCGCCGCCGAAGTAGAAAACAAACTTCCGGCAGACCACTTGCCACTTCTAGGGCCAGTCAGAGTAGAAATTGACTTCTACCTAACCAGACCACCAAGCATCAAGCAAAACAAGCGAGCATTTCCAATCGTGCCACCGGACACCGACAAATTGTGTCGCGCCGTAAATGACGGACTAAATCAAGGGCCAGATGGCAAAGCCAACAACGGTAGGTTATGGGGAGATGATTCGCAGGTTGTCGAGCTAGTCGCCAAGAAGTTCTACGCAGATGATCGCGAGCCAGGCGCAGATATTCGCATTTTTCCGTTATAAATTTGTTATCAAAATCTTTAGAAATGTGCTTGCATTATGATTTCGAAACGAGTAACTTATAGATACAAGGTCAAACGAAAGGGAAATCAAATGACTACAGCAACCAAGAACTACTACGCAAACTTCGAGAACAAAGTTGTGTGCTTTGACTGCGCTGACACAACCCTCAAAAGCGCTATTGAATCTAGACTTTATCTAATCAACTTTCAAGGCATGAGCGACCTTTACCAGATTCTTACCGGTGACGAAATCGCAGAGTACAGAAGTTGTGGACTACTGTGTGGGTGCAACTAATGACTACCACAACACGCCAAGCAATCCTCATCACCGTTCTCATGGTCGGCGGAATCGCCTTCTTTGTCGGTGACTTGCACCGCATCATTCTTCAAGCAGTATGGCCTTACATCGAGGCCTTCTGGGACTACCAATCAAGATAAGGGGAAACAAATGCCACACACACGCCACACCGATCCACAGACATCGCACGAAGCCGCCAAGTCCGTTTCACGCCTTGCAGACAGCTACAGAATCATTCTCGACCTGTTCGCAAGCTTTGGCCCAATGAATGACGAACAGCTCATAAAGCTTTGGAAGTCACACAGCAACAAGCCAGCCAGCGATTCCGGTATCCGTTCACGCCGTAGCGAACTAGCAGCGCAGGGCAAGGTCGTTGACACCGGCGAGCGCGTAAAAATGTCTTCAGGTCGTGCAAGCATTGTCTGGGGTATCGCATGAGCGCCGCAACCGAGGCACTCCGCCACTCACTAGAACACACGCTCGACATGATGGAGATGGCTAACTTCAATGAAGGCTTCGAGGCTTGCATTGAGTCGGTCGAGGAACTGTCCAACAAGCTACACAACGAAGGCGACACAACCGGCGCGGAAATCCTGCGTTGGACTGCGAAAGAACTAAGGGGAGAGAATTGCTAAAGACACTTGACAAAATTTGGTTCTGGTTCAAAGACCGTTCCATCGGATACAACTCGGGCTATGTTGATGGCTTCAGAGCAGCACAGGAAGTCACACACGCGCAGACACTAGCCAGGCTCAAGGAAAAGAACCCTGAGCTTAGCAACAAGCCATTCCAGCTCGGTTACGATCACGCCGTTGAGGTAGTGAAGGGCAACGTCTAATGATGAAAATCACCCTTTGGGAGAAGCCGAATTGCGTTCAATGCAATCAGACCAAGCGCGAGTTTGACAAGCTCGGAATCATTTACCAGGTCAAGCGCCTGGACAAGTCACCCAAGGCGGTCGAGCGCTTCTTAGAGATGGGACTGACATCCGCGCCGATTGTAGAAACAGACGATCGCCGTTGGTCAGGCTTCCGGCTAAACAGGATTCGCTCACTAGCTAACCACCTAAAAAATGAGCGCATGCGCGGCGTAAATGTGCCACTCGAACCAATGAAGCAAGTAGCAGATGAGGTTGACGATGCTTGATTTTCTTGCCATAACAGCGCTCGTGATGCTCGTAGTCCTCTCAATTGGACTCAGCGTTATCTTGCCGCTAATCGTATTCGCAGCAGTCCTAGACCTAAAGAACAGGGGAGAGAAATGAACGAGCTACACGACATCATCGCCGAAAGCACAATGCGAGCTTTCAATGCCGGTTACAACGCAGGATTTGACGCTGGCAAGGCGCATGTCCTAAAGGCAGTCAAGTTTGTGCAGTTTGAGTATCACGGCGTAGAGGTTGCGGCAATCGCTGATCTTGACGAGGAACTAGCCGACCGTGCCAAGCTAGAACCACAAGTCACGCGCTCAGAGGCTGACCTGTGAGAGTAACAACAGACTTCCTACAGGCTGCCGGACTGCTTGAGGCTGATCTAATTTGGTCTGCGGACATGGAAGACATCAGAAAAGACTTGGCGACATACCTACGCGCAAAGTCAGCGCTTGGCAACGCAAACCACCCATCACTAATAAGCTTGGTGCAACACCTATTAGCTGATGAGAATGATTTGACCGTTTAGGGGACACGATGCTAGAGGACTTGAAGCCGACATTGTTTCGGGGATCATGCAAAGTCGGCGCTGTATTGCTCACACTCAGCGACTCAGACCGCGACATCCTGACCGGTGCAATCTTTGATACGACTAACTGGCCTGTCCGCACACTATCGCGAGCGCTAAATGAGAAGGGTATCCAGCTAAGCGATACCCCAATCACAGCGCACCGATTCAAGAACTGCGCGTGTTTCCGTGGCTAAGCCTTACTTTCAGAATGACCTAGTGACTCTCTATCATGGCGATTGCTTTGAAGTAATGGCTTCTATGGAAGATGAGTCTGTTGACTGTGTAATAACAGACCCACCTTATTGCGCCGATGTCCATAAAAAAGCGCGAGCAAATACGTCAGAAGGAGTGCGTGAGGGAATACATTTTGACGCGTTCACAATAGAGGACTTGCATCGATCCTTTGACGAACTGGGGAGAATAACAAAGTCTTGGTGCGTCAGCACGTTGGCTTTTGAACATTCACACGAATTTACGCACAACCCACCAAAGAATCTGGTTTACAAAAGGATGGGGGTTTGGGTAAAGAACAACCCAATGCCACAAATAACAGGTGACCGACCAGCACATGGCTGGGAAAGCATTATCTATTTGCACAAAGCTGGCAAAAAGTCTGTTTGGAATGGTGGTGGGCAGCATGGAAACTATGTTTCCAACATAGCTACTCCAACAGGACACCCAACGCCTAAACCGCTGTCTATGATTAGTTCTTTTGTAGAGCGCTTTAGCAACCCAGGCGAACTTATCTTTGATCCGTTCGCTGGGGGGGGGACAACATTGCTAGCAGCTAGAAACTTAGGGCGCAAGGTTATCGGCGTGGAGCTAGAAGAAAAGTATTGCGAGCTGATTGCTAACCGACTGAGCCAAGAGGCTTTTGACTTTGGGGGACTGTAATGCTTGAGAACCTAGAACCTGCACCAAAGATAATTGCAACACCGAACTTCCGACCTGGCATCGAGTTTGACGGCTTTGAAGGTGAGGCAACAACGCCAGGCTACTCAGACAAGCCAGACTTTGAGGCGTTCCTTCTTGACGCAGGGTTCGACCCCAGCGAGATAGAGATTGTCGGGACACCTAGGACTTCACGCTGGCAGAAGTATGACGGCGACTGGCTGACCAGCTATCGCTTCAACTTTCGCAAAAAGAACAAAGACATTGACCTAGTTGCATTGCTCGCGGAAGCAAAGAAGGCAAAGCCAATCATCACTAAAGGCGGTGACGAGAAGGCGCTAATCGTGTGTCCAGCCGATCTACAAGTGGGCAAGACCGGAAGCCGAGGCGGAACAGAACAGCTCATCACTCGCGTTTATCGCTCGTTCACGCGAATTGAGGCGATGGCTAAACAAAGTAGATACGAGCGCATCTACATCCTCGACCTAGGCGACATCATTGAAAGCGTGAGCAACAAGGCAAGCCTCAATCAGCTAGAGAGCAACGACCTCAGCCCCATGCAACAGGTAGACCTAGCGGCCGCGCTGATGTTCAACCTGATCAAGCGCCTAGTCAAATACGCGCCGATAACCTATGGCTCAGTAGCTTCCAACCATTGCCAGAACCGCGCTAATGGACAACAGGTAGGCAGACCAGGGTTAGACGACTGGGGGATTGTAATAGCCCAACAGTTGCGAAGGCTAACAAAAGAACTGGAATGGGATGTCAGCTACCTAGTGCCAGACCCACACGATGAAGGCTTTGCGTTCCAATACGGCGCAAACACCGTAGCTGCCGTGCATGGACACCAAGCTGGCAGACCCGATGCAATCCCTAAGTGGTGGGCTAACGCTACCTTCGGCAACCAATTCGCCGCACCTGCCAACCTGCTACTGACCGCGCACTTTCATCACCTACGCGTTGAGGAACTGTCACAGCACACAACAGGCGGAAGTAAGTTCTGGGTGCAGACAACTACAAGCGACAACGGATCGGATTGGTTTAGGTTGACCAACGGCATGGATAGCTCCACCGGAATCATCTGCCTAGAGTTAGACAAGCACACACTATTCAATGGGAGCGTGACCAAACTCTAATGCCACTCTATGAATTCACCTGTATCCCCTGCGACAAGACCCTGACCATTACCGCCAGCCATAGCGAGTTAGAGGGCCTGACCTGCCCTGACTGCCGAGAGATACTGAAGCGAAGCTACACGTTCGGCGCTGTTACGTTCAATGGTTCAGGATTTTACAGAACCGATAAATGAGATTTAACAGACCTTGCCTAGACTGCAACGCATTACACCGCGACCGAGGCGACTACTGCGCTGCTTGTCGTAAGGCTCGCGAAGGCAAGAGAGAAGCAAACCCACAACGCAAAGCGTATAAAGCAAACCTTTACAACTCTCAGTATCAACGCCTCGCCAAGATAGTCAGAGCAAACGCTACAAACTGTCACCTATGCGGTGAGGGGTATAGACCTAACGACCCTTGGACAGCCGACCACCTAATAGCCGGCGACCCTAGTAGCCCACTTGCACCAGCACACCGATCGTGTAACTCGCGCAGAGGCAACCGACCCCCTACCGCTTAACCGCCATACCCCCTCGAACATTGTGACTTGGCCGCTTTATCTACCCCGACCGCAATTGTTTGCACATACCCGCATTTCAAACCATTCGGGGTAAGCTACTAGATGTAGGGCTAAGGCCCGCGTGAACCACTAGATGTAGTAAAGGGACAACATGCCAAACCCAGCTAAGCCGTTAGAGC
>JACCDV011309918.1_pt1 | contig 10248 bp, 7 predicted proteins | sample 7446131 | NCBI WGS metagenome assembly JACCDV01 (sample SAMN15323448, study PRJNA562643) | freshwater metagenome | isolation source: river surface water | place: USA:Blue River Watershed | collected 2017-08-17
CACGGTCGAAGACGCCCTGCGCAGCCTGAAGCACCTGCACGCAGTGCCACCGCTGCACGAGTTTGAACCGATCCGCGGCTGGAAGGCGCGCTTTTACGGCGCAGGCCATATTTTGGGCGCATCGTCACTGCTGGTGGAGGTGGGCGGCAAGCGACTGCTGTTTTCGGGTGATCTGGGTCGGTCAGACGACCTCATCATGCTCCCACCCGATCCGCCGCCGGGCGCTGATGCGGTGATCGTGGAATCGACCTACGGCGACCGGCAACACCCCACGGACAACGTGGTGGACGAACTGGCGCCCATGCTGGCCAAGGTGGCAGCACGCGGTGGAACCGCCGTGGTACCGGTGTTTGCAGTGGGTCGCGCCCAAGCCCTGCTGCACGCTGTGGCCGAACTGAAGCGCCAGCACCGGCTGCCAACCTCGTTGCCGGTGTACCTTGACAGTCCCATGGCCATCCACAGCACCGAAGCCTTCACGCGGCACCTGGGTGAACACCGCCTGAACGCTGCCCAATGCAACGCGCTGGCCCACGCAGCCAAAATGGTGCGCACGCCGGACGAGTCCAAAGCCATTGCCACCCACCATGGTCCCAAAGTGATTCTGGCGGCCAGTGGCATGGCCACCGGAGGGCGGGTGCTGCACCACCTGATGCAATACCTGGGCGACCACCGCAACATGGTCATACTGACCGGCTACCAGGCGCCAGGCACACGCGGCGCCAGCCTGGCCCATGGCAGCGCCACCCTGCGCATCCATGGCCAAGACGTGGCTGTACGGGCCGAGGTCGCGCAGTTGCTGTCCGCGTCAGCCCACGCCGATGCGGGCCAGCTCATGCAGTGGTTGCGCGCCATTCCAGGGCACCCTAACCGGGCCTACGTGGTGCATGGCGACTTGGAAGCCTCGGATTGTTTGCGCCGGCGCATCGAAAATGAGCTGCACTGGCATGCGATGGCGCCCGAGCATGGTTCGACCTGGGCCGTGTGACGAGGGCGGTCGATCAAGCCGCCTGACCGTGGGCCTTCAGAAAATCCCACAACCGCTCGTCTTCGCAAAACGCCACATTGAAGCGCAACCACGGGCTGGGCGCCAGATCGGTGGTGAACAGGTGACCCGGGCCGAGCAAAATGTCCTGCTCCGAGGCCTGGTAAGCCCACTCGGTGGCATTGGCCAGCCGGGGATGGCGCGCCCACAGGAACATGCCGGCCTTCGGTTCGTTGAACAGCTCAAACCCTAACGCTTCCAGCCTTTCGGCCACCCGCTGGTGGACTTGGGCCAGCCGCTCTCGCAAACCACGCAGATGCTTGCGCCAACGCCCGTCGATCAATGCTCCATAGGCCAGCCGTTCGGCAAATTCCGACGAAGTGAGGCCTGAAATCATCTTCAACTGGGCCAGGTCTTCCAGCACGTCCGGGTGCGCCGCCACGTAGCCCACGCGCAGATTGGGCGAAATGGTTTTGGAAAAACTGCTGATGTATACCACCCGCTGCAACTGGTCCAGGCTGGCCAGCGAGGGGCGTGGTTCCGGGTCCAAATCGGCATAGATGTCGTTCTCCACCACCATGAACTGATACCGTTCAGCCATTTGCACCACCCGATGCAGGTGCGACAGATGGGCTACCGACCCGGTGGGGCTTTGCAGACGCGGCTGGGTGAAAAACACCTTGGGCCGATGCACCATCACCAACTCCTCCAGCGCGGCCAGGTCATAGCCGTTGGGGGTGCGTGGCACGCCGATCAGTCGAGCGCCGAGAAAGCGCAGCGAAAACAACAGGTTGGGGTAGCCCGGTTCATCGACAAGCACAGCGTCGCCGGGCTGCACCAGCCGGCGGGCGACCATGTCCATGGCCTGGCTGGAACCATTGGTCAGCAGCACCTGATCGGCGCCCAGCACAATTTCCTGCTCGGCCAGCATGTCACGCACCAGTTGGCGCAAGGGCAAAAAGCCTTTGGGTTCGCCATAGCCGCCCAGATCCACCGGGTCCGATGCGAGGCTGCGCAAGCTGCGTCGCAGGCCTTCTTCAAATAGCCATTCGCCGGGCAGCCAACCGCAGCCAGGCTTCATGCGCAGGTTGCGGTTCTCGAACACGCGGCGCAGGTACCACATGGAGTCGAAGTTGAAATGAGCCCCAGCGCTGCCCGGCGTGATGGGCAGCACCTCGCGCCGCCGCACAAAAAACCCCGAATGCGGGCGCGACACGAAGTAACCCAGCGCCACCAGCCGGTCATAGGCGTCGACCACGGTGTAGACGCTCACGCCGTGGGCATGCGCAAACTGACGGATCGACGGGGCCTTGGCCCCTGGCCGCAGCGAGCCGGATTCGATCAAGCCCCGGTAACCCTCCACGATTTGTGTGACGAGCGGTGTGGGGTGTTGCGAATCGAGCGTGAACATGACAGCATTCGGATGGGACTGTACCGGTCGGCCGGGCTGCACAGTATGTCGGCGTCCACAACCCGTCTGTATATGTTAACGGGGCGACCAAAGCGTCTACAGTGCAACCTGGCCCATGCGTGCACACGCAAGGACACGCCCAACCAAGGAGCCCACGATCATGCACCGCGACCCCAACCTCACCGAAGTCAAAACCAACGCCCACCTGATGGCCCGCCGCCGCGCGGCCCTGCCTGCGGGTCTGGGCCAGACCTACGAGGTGTTTGCCGAGCGCGCCGAAAACGCAGAGTTGTGGGACGTGGAAGGCAAACGCTACATCGACTTTGCCGGTGGCATTGCGGTGCTCAACACCGGTCATCGCCATCCCAAGATCGTTGAAGCCGTCAAGGCCCAACTGGACCAGTACCACCACACCTGCTTTCAAGTGGTGGCCTATGAACCCTACGTGGAACTGGCCGAGCGCCTGATTGCCAAAGCGCCTGGTAACTTCCCCAAGAAGGCCTTTTTTCTGTCTACCGGTGCAGAAGCGGTGGAAAACGCGGTCAAGATCGCACGCGCGGCCACCAAGCGCCAGGCCGTCATTGCGTTCGGGGGTGGTTTCCACGGCCGTACGTTGCTGGGCATGGCACTGACCGGCAAAGTGGCCCCTTACAAAGCGGGCTTTGGCCCCTTCCCGGCCGAGATCTACCACGCTGAATTTCCCAACCCGCTGCACGGCGTGAGCGTCGCTGACGCCATGCGTTCGGTGGAACACATCTTCAAATACGATGTGGAAGCAGAGCGCGTGGCAGCCATCATTCTTGAGCCGGTACAAGGCGAAGGCGGCTTCTACGTGGCGCCACCGGAATTCGCCCAGGCCTTGCGCGCCCTCTGCGACAAGCATGGCATTGTGCTGATCGCCGACGAAGTGCAGACCGGTGCCGGACGCACCGGTACCTGGCTGGGGTGCGAGCAGTGGGGCGTGGCGCCAGACCTCATCACCATGGCCAAGAGCATGGCGGGCGGTTTCCCGTTGTCCGCCGTGATCGGCAAGGCTGAGCTCATGGACAAGCCCCTGCCTGGTGGCCTCGGCGGCACCTATGCTGGCAGCCCGCTGGCCTGCGCTGCTGCGCTGGCCGTTCTGGACGTGTTTGAGGAGGAGCAGCTGCTCGCCCGATCGAACGCGGTGGGCCAACGGCTGAAGGCTGGGCTGGGTGCCTTGGCTCAAGACAACGTCGAAATTCAGGACGTGCGCGGGCTCGGATCCATGGTGGCGATCGAACTGTTCGACGGTGGCGACCATGACAAGCCGGCAGCCGACCTGACCAAGCGCGTCTGCGCCGAAGCACTCAAACGCGGCCTGGTTCTACTGTCTTGCGGTGTCTACGCCAACGTGATCCGTATCCTGGTGCCCCTCACCGCCAGCGACGCATTGCTGGACGAGGGACTGGCGATCATGGGTGAAGCGTTAAAGGCCGCGAAGGCTTGAATTTCACCCGCGGTTGTGGGACAGCCTCGGCGTCACCGAGTCACTGAGCCTGAAACGGGCCACTGCTTCTACCAGCTGGTCAGCCTGCTGACTCAGGCTGGCTGAAGCGGCCGACATCTGCTCGACCAATGCTGCGTTTTGTTGCGTCGACTGATCCAGTTGGCGCACGGCGTCTCCAACCTGCCCCACGCCTTCGCTTTGCTCGCGGCTGGCGGCCGTGATTTCAGCCACGATGTCGGCCACCCGCCGGATGGAGCCAACCACTTCCTGCATGGTCTGCCCCGCGCGGTCCACCTGTGCGGTGCCCTGCGCCACCTGGTTGACGCTGCTCTGAATGAGGTCCTTGATTTCCTTGGCAGCCGACGCACTGCGCTGGGCGAGCGTGCGAACCTCGCCCGCCACGACGGCAAAGCCTCTGCCCTGCTCACCAGCACGGGCCGCCTCGACGGCAGCATTGAGAGCCAGAATGTTGGTCTGGAACGCAATGCTGTCGATCACGCCGATGATGTCAGAGATCTTTTGGCTGCTCTGATGAATGCCCTTCATGGTGTCGACCACCTCGGCCATGACCTGACCACCGTTTTCGGCAACCCGGCTCGCCTGCGACGCCAGCTGATTGGCGGCCGAAGCGTTGTCTGCGTTGTGGCGCACGGTCGAGCCCAACTCTTCCATGCTTGCCGCAGTTTGTTCCAGAGCGCCCGCCTGTTGCTCGGTGCGCCCCGACAGGTCCTGGTTGCCCTGGGCAATTTCACTGCCAGCCGAAGCAACCGAGGCCGCACTCTGCCTCACCACGCTGAGGCTTTGTACCAACCGCTCCCGAAAGATTTCCATGTCCGAGCTCAAGCGACCGATCTCGTCATTCGACGTCGCCCGTATGGCCTGAGTCAGATCACCATCGGCCAGCCGACCCAGGGCATTGCTCAGGCGCTCTACCGGCTGAGCCACCAAACGGCGGGTGGCCATGGTCAGCACCACGGCCAGCAAAATGACCGTGGCAGCGACACCGCTCCACACCCACACCAGGGCTTGCCGGGCGGCACCCATCATTTCTGCGGCGGGCACTTCGACGACCACCGCCAAGTTCCAGGGCGCATAGCGGTCCACGGCCACATGGCGGTCAACCGGTGCCGCCGCAGGGTATAGGGGTGACCAAGAAAGATCGATATCGGTCAACGCAGTGATTACGCTTATCTGCTCGAACCACTGCTTACCTTCGCCGTTCTCGATGTCTGGGCGAGCAACTTCAGCGGGAACGCCAAACAGCTGGCCACGCTGTGTGCCGTTGCGCAAATCAACGCCGTAAACGCCGCCTGATTCACCGACCTTTTGTACACGCATCACATCAGCCAGCTTGGCCAGCAGCGGGGAAATGTTGGAGCCCGTGAACAAAATCCCGATGGTCTTGTTGTCGACCCGTATGGGCTCGTACACCGTCATGTATTCACGGCCAAACAATGTGGCTCGACCAACAAACGTCTGTCCAGCCTCCATCAATGGATATGCAGGGTGGTTGCGATCCAGAAGGGTGCGGAACGCCCGCCCGCCGCTGGTGTTTTTCAGCGACGTGGTCACCCGCAAGTAATCGTCACCGGTCCGCGCAAAAACGGTGGCCACGGTACCACCCGCATCACCGGTGAACTGGTCCACCAGCTCAAACTGGCCGTTGAGGGGCTGGCCATTCAACAGCAGGCGGGGCTCGGGCTTGCCTTCCTCGTTCACGCCCTCGGTCAAGGCAAAAGTGCCGCTCATCCGACGCTTGAACATCGAGAAATCTCTCTGGGCCTGCTCGCGCGCATTTTCGTCGAAAGACGCCACCGTAGAGGTGATCTGCGCAGCGGTTTGCCTGACCTCCTGCTCGGCAATTTTGGTGAAATCCCTCCAGACCACCATGCTGACCAAGGACATGGCGATGGTCAGCACGACCAAAATTGCCAAGACGGCCGTGACGGTGAGCTTGAATTTGATGGATGCGAATTTAGAGTTTTTCATCGTGTTCGATTTGATTCCTGCTGACCGCTGCGCTGCCAAGCTTGCACCTTTACTTGCATTCTGTACAGCCCACCACGCCCATCCGGTTGGTAGGGCCTTTGCTGCACGAGCAGCGATACCATCTCTGGCCCATAGAACTATTGCGTTTGCACTTGTTCCAAGCACAAAGTAGGCCATTTCTGCGCTGGTTTGTTGGAGGGAGTTTCCATGCTGAGCCTTTTATTCGCGCGGCTGCGGTCTGCATCTGCTGCGCGCCCGACCGTTGAAACAAGAATGTTGTTGGCGCTGGCGCTTCTGTGGTTCACATCGGCCGACGTCTTCGCCCACGCCGTGACGCAGGGCGACAAGGGGTATATCCAGGAAATTTCGGGCGTACACCTGCTGCCTTTTGCGTACCTGGGGGCGAAACACATGGCCACAGGCTACGACCACATCCTGTTCCTGTTCGGGGTGATCTTCTTCCTGTACAAGCTCAAGGACATCGCCCTTTATGTCAGCCTGTTCGCTATCGGTCACTCCGTCACCATGGTGCTCGGGGTTTACTACAACATCGGCATCAACAGCTACCTGATCGACGCGGTCATCGGCTTCTCGGTGGTCTACAAGGCGCTGGACAATCTGGGCGCGTTTCGGCGCTGGTTTGGGGTTCAACCGAACACCAAGGCGGCCACCCTGATTTTTGGCCTCATCCACGGCTTTGGCCTGGCCACCAAGATCCAGGAGTACGAGATCTCCCGCGATGGTCTGGTGCCCAACCTGCTGGCATTCAATGTCGGTGTGGAAATCGGGCAGTTGCTCGCCCTGTCGGTGATCCTGATCGGCATCAGCTTCTGGCGTCGCACCGCAGGCTTTGTGCGCTACGCCTACAGCGCAAACGTGGCCATGATGTCTGCGGGCTTCATCCTTGTGGGTATGCAGCTTACAGGCTACTTCGTTTCCCAATAATCCCCGTTGAATGACCATGTACAACAGCGATATGCCCTCACGCGCTGAACTGCCTTCCACGCGGCAGCTCATACGATCCACCCTCATCGCAGCGGCCTCTGCGTTGGTTTTGCTCTACACCGTGGTGTTGCCTTCTGAATACGGGGTCGACCCCACAGGCATCGGTCGAACGCTCGGCCTGACAGAGATGGGGGAGATCAAGACCCGTCTGGCCAAGGAGGCGGCCGAGGATGCGGCAGCCAGCCAAACGCCGGTGGACACGCCGGCGACCACTCCAGCGCCGCCCTCCCCGGCAGACAGCAAAACAACCTGGCGACACGAAATGACCTTCACACTCGCGCCCGGTCAGGGCACCGAAATCAAGCTGAAGATGAAGGACGGTGAAAAGGCCGTGTTTTCGTGGACCGTGCAAGGCGGCGTGGTCAACTTTGACACCCATGGTGATGCCACGGGCCGCTCCATCAGCTATGAAAAAGGTCGTGCTGTGGCGTCAGACGAGGGCGAGCTGGTCGCGGCCTTCACGGGCCATCATGGCTGGTTCTGGCGCAACCGGGGCGGGGCCGATGTGTCGGTGATCCTGAAAACCGGCGGGGAGTACAGTGACATTCAACGGATGAAATGACCTCAGAACACCCAAGGCAGCAGTCGCCACGTCCCTGCGCGATAGCTGGCGTATTCCGGATAGCGTTGCATCAGCCAGTGCTCCTCCAGGGTGGCCTTGGCAATCAGCACGGCCAGCAGCGCTGACCACAGGACAGCCGCCAGGAGACTCATGAGCCAAGCACTGGCGCCTGCCGCCAGCAACAGCACCGAGCTGTACATGGGGTGCCGCACCCAGCGGTAGGGCCCTGTTTTGACCAAATGGCCCTCGGTCTTGGGTTCGGGCCGGATGTTGAAGTTACCAGGTCGATTGACCGTCAGCGTCCATACGCCCAGTGCAGCGCTGGCGATCCACAGCAAGAAAGGCAGCAGTCCCGGGGGCTGGTCGGCTGCGTGATTTGCGCACAACAGGGTGAGCACGGCGAGCAGGCCAAACTGGAGCACAAGCAACAGCTTGCCAAAGATGTGGGGATTCATGGCCCAAGGGTACCCCAGAGCTGCCGGGATTGCGATCGGTCTTGGAACTTCGGGTCATCACACCGTCTGTGAAACGGGCATAAAAAAACCACCGAAAAACCACTGGAAAGTGGATTTTTGGTGGTTTTTACTTTGGCTTTTATCAACCACTCAGAAACTTCAAAAGCTCGCTAAGTTGTCGATATTCAAAGACTTGGCGGAGTGAGAGGGATTCGAACCCTCGATGAGACTCTACATCCCATACTCCCTTAGCAGGGGAGCACCTTCGGCCACTCGGTCATCACTCCAGAGCCGTGAATTATGCCCGAAAAATCGGGCTGGCTTTAGTTGGACGCCAAAGAATCTGCAGGCTGGTCCAGATCGAACTCGCGGTGCAACGCGCGCACGGCCAGCTCCATGTACTTCTCGTCGATCACGACCGAAGTCTTGATTTCCGAGGTCGAAATCATCTGGATATTGATGCCCTCTTCGCTCAGGCAACGGAACATGCGGCTGGCCACGCCCACGTGGCTGCGCATGCCGATGCCGACGATGCTCACCTTGCAGATCCTAGCATCGCCCAGCACTTCAGACGCGCCCAGCTTGGGGGCGACGGTGCCTTTGAGTAGATCGAGCGTCTTGGCCAGATCGTTGCGGTGCACGGTGAAGCTGAAATCGGTCTTGCCGTCTTTGCTGATGTTCTGGATGATCACATCCACTTCAACGTTGGCGTCGGCCACCGCGCCCAGAATCTGGTAGGCAATGCCCGGGGTGTCCGGCACGCCCAGCACGGTGACTTTGGCTTCGTCGCGGTTGAAAGCAATGCCGGAAACAACGGCGGATTCCATGGTGTCGTCTTCCTCAAAAGTGATCAGGGTGCCAGAGCTGGCTTCTTCGTTCAGGTCGATGTCCCAGGGCGTGAAGCTGGACAGCACGCGGATCGGCACACGGTACTTGCCGGCGAATTCCACCGAGCGGATCTGCAGCACTTTGGAGCCCATGCTGGCCATTTCCAGCATCTCTTCAAAGCTCACGCGCTCCAGGCGGCGCGCTTCGGGCACCACGCGCGGGTCGGTGGTGTAGACACCGTCCACATCGGTGTAGATCAGGCATTCCTTGGCTTTGATGGCAGCCGCCACGGCCACAGCCGAGGTGTCGGAGCCACCACGGCCCAGGGTGGTCACATTGCCTTCGCCGTCAATCCCCTGGAAACCGGTGATGATGACCACCTTGCCAGCAGCCAGCTCGCCTTTGACGCGCTCGTCATCGATCGACTCGATGCGGGCTTTGGTGTAAGCGTTGTTGGTCTTGATGGGGACCTGCCAGCCGGAAAAGCTCACGGCTTCCAGACCTTCGGCCTGTAACGCGATGGCCAGCAACGCCGATGAGGCCTGCTCGCCGGTGGCGGCCAGTTGATCCAGTTCGCGGCCATAGGCATCACCCGGCTTGGCGGGCGACAGTTCCTTGGCCAAAGCCAGCAGCCGGTTGGTTTCGCCACTCATGGCACTGGGAACCACCACCATCTGGTGGCCAGCACGGTGCCACTTGGCGACGCGCTTGGCGACGTTGCGGATGCGCTCCGTGGAGCCCATGCTCGTGCCGCCGTATTTGTGAACGATCAAAGCCATTGCGGAAGGAAAATTGAAGCGCCGACGAAAAGATGGATTGCGTTGCCGGCAGTAAGGCGCAAAACAACGGGATTATAGGATGCGCGGCCCGAGCGATCACAGGGGCTGCGACACGTACTTGAGAACCTCGCCGTCGCGCAACACCCAGCCCGCAGCGACCTTGAGGTGCAAACGGTGACCCCGCGTCACGCAAGCCGCCACCTGAGACAAGAGAGCCTGCAGTTGCGCCTCGCTGGGCACGGCCTGCCAGCCTTGCCGAAGCCAGTGACGCAACACATTGGCCTGACGGTCCAAGCTCAGACGCTGCAATTCGGCAATCCGGGGGGGTGTACCCACCTTCATCAAATCTTGCACTGCCACCTCTTCCAGCACACGCTGAGCGTGAGCGGCCAGCCGGGCGCTGCGGGCGAACGTGCTGAGGCTTTGCGGAAAAGCCTCCAGCAGCGCGGGCAACACCTGGGCACGAATGCGATTGCGGGTGTACCGCGGGTCACTGTTGGTGGGATCGATCAGGTAATCAATACCTGCATTGTCCAAACCATCACGCAACACCTGACCAGGGACACCCAGCAAGGGGCGCCCAAAGCGAACGCCGTGACGCTCCAAAATCTCGGGCATGCTGGCCAAACCGGCCACCCCCGCACCGCGTGTCAGCGCGAGGAGTAGGGTTTCCACCTGGTCTTGCGCGTGCTGTCCCAGCAGTACGCATGCGGCACCGTGAACTTGTGCCAAGCGTGCCAGCGCACCATAGCGGGCCTGCCGAGCGGCG
>JACCDV011131233.1_pt1 | contig 10247 bp, 14 predicted proteins | sample 7446131 | NCBI WGS metagenome assembly JACCDV01 (sample SAMN15323448, study PRJNA562643) | freshwater metagenome | isolation source: river surface water | place: USA:Blue River Watershed | collected 2017-08-17
CTACAGGAAATACAGTAGAATACCCTATTAGTATAACTAGAACTACCTCAGATGATCCAGCTAATGGATTAGGAGCTGGTATTGATTTCTTTATTGAAAATTCTGTAAATGATGCGGTATCATATGGCTCTGTCGCAGTTTCTGCTCTTGATATTACAGATGGATCAGAAGATGGTCAATTAGTTGTTTCATTAATGACAGCAGGTACTACTACTACTGCTTTAACTTTAACAAATACTAGTTTGACAGTTCAAGAACTTATTGAATCATCTGATGTTCGTATTAAGGAAAATTTTGAAGAAGTTGATTTAGCACAAACTCATGATAAATTAATGCAAATTAAATTAACTGATTATAATTATATTAATGATCCAGAAGTAACACATAGAGGTCTAATTGCTCAGGAACTTAAAGAAATTATCCCTAGTGCTGTTAAAATTTCAGAAAAAAATGGATATGATGATTTCCATAGTGTTAGTAATAAAGAACTTGTTGGATATCTAATTGGTACTGTACAATTTTTAAGCAAAAAAATTGAAACTTTAGAAACTAGACAATGCACATGTCAATGTCAATGTTGTAATAAGGAATAAAAAAATTTAATTACTAAACAGTTGAATTATCTAATTTTTTTTCTATTCTTTCAATATATGTTTGTATTTTAGATATAATAATATCTATTTTAGATATTGTAACAATATCAGGTAAATATGTCTGTTTTAAGTTTTCTAGCCCATGTATTGACGCCTTTATATATTGATTTATTTCTTTTAGATTATTATATGCATTAGTATAATTTTCATTTTCATGATCACAATTAATATTATTTGTTAAGTATTTAGAATTAATTAATTCATCAATATAAGCATATACAGTAACATAAAAATTATTTAAATGATTTATATTTTTTTCTCTGGAATTATTAAATATAAATCTTAAAATTCCTTGTAAAAATGATTCATACTCTATAGATATAAAATTGTCATTATTTATATAAATTTTATCATTTGGTTTAACTTTAGATAATATTTTTAAATTGATTAGCGTATTATTCATTATATAATTATACTTATTTAAATAAATTATTTATTGTTAATATATTTAAATTGATTTAAATAATAAATAATTCATTAAGCAGTAGATTGTAAATATCTAATTCTCATAGGTAACATTATTCTTTTACTTCCAAAATAAACACTGATAGATAAATTAGTATTAGGACTAGTAACAATATTCATATCAATATTAATACTAATTTTAGTAGGACTTGTTCTTGTACATATATGACCATTAGGACTATTAATAGAATTAATAATTGCTAAATCTTTTGCTGGGTCATTAGTATTAAAATCAGTAATATAGATAATATCATCGGTAGTTAAATTATGTTCTTCGGAAAATGAAATAACAGCTGGATTTGATGTATAATCTATACTAGAACTAGATAATCTATCATTATCAAAAGTAATTGGAGTTAATGGTGAACCAAATCTTAAAGTAAAATCAGATAATTTTGAAATTGGTTTACTAAATCTAAAAATATTATTAATAGGTGTTAAATCAATTAAATTATTATTTTTTTCTGCTTTAAACATGAAATGGAATTGACTATCTTCGTAAGCATCAAATGAAACAGAAGCTAATTCTAAAATAGATAGTGTAATTTTTTTATAATAATTATCTGCCGCAGACATATATGGAATACTAAAAGGAAAAACTTCTATTTCAACTACATCTTTAATAATTCCTGATGATGTAATAATACCAGATCCTGGAATTTTTGTTTTAGTCTCATTAACAATAGTAAATGATAATCTAGACTTATTTTTATTTGCTAAATTTTGATATCTAGAATCAATTAAAATATTAGAATCTCTGTATAATGACTGTCTATTAATAATCTTTGCAAATTCTATTCTTTCAGCAGATGTTGTAGGTATACCTCCAGTATTTATATTTGCTAATGCAGCAGTTATAGCAGCAGTTGATGCAGCTGCTGATGCTGCTGATGCTGCTGATGCACTCGTTGCACTCGTTGCACTACTAGATGGTGCAGAACTTATTGGTGCCGCAACTGTAGCCATTTTAGATGCGCCGGTAGTAATATTTGTAGCCATATAATCTTGTAAATCAAAATTCTTTCTTTGTTCAATGTAATTTTTATATGATTTTACAATTTCATTATTAATATTATCTATATTAGATTTAAATCTATTCATCATCATATTAATGTTAAGATCAGTCATATATCTCATCAAACTTTCTATTTCCATTTTTATAAATTTTTTATTAAAAGTTTTCTCACATATTTCCACTATTTTTTTTAAATTTATAGGATTTAATATAAGTTTTTCATTTTTAGTCAAAGACATCTTATTATTAAAATTCTATTTTAATAAATCTAAAGTATATATTCTATAATATATAAATTTAAATTAAAATTTAGCTATTAATTTTAAATCTATATTAATAAAATGATACCAGATCGATTATTAGATGAAAATTTAAAAACTAAAAATCCTAATGTTGTATATATATTTTGTATATTATTTAGAGTATTAATAGGTTTATTAATATATTTTAATGAAACAATTAAAATACCTAACGGAGTATTATATATATTATATATATTTATAATAGGTTTCTTTTCATTTAAATTATATACAACAAAAAACGATACATGGAAAGAATATAATAGAACATTAATATCATATTCAATTGCTGGTTTATTTACAAAAAAGAAAAAATATAACGATGCAGGATTATTAATAATAATTGATTCTTTAATAGGACTAACATCAAGACATATACAAAATAATTTTATAAATTAATATTTAGACATAATATTAGTATATAGTCTTATTTTTTTATTTAATAAATTTATTTTTTCTAATGGATATTTTTGATATTTTATATCAACATTATTAATATATTTATTAATATCATTAATTTCTTTATTTAAATTAGATATTAATATTAATGCATCCTTTTTAGTTGCAATTTTATTTTTATAATCATATAAAAAATCATTTATTTCTTTTTTTAAATTATTTTTAATATATTTAATATCTTGTATTATTTGTTTATTTATTTTATCTAAATCTTCTAATTGAATATATTTAGAATTAATAATAATATTTTGTTTTATTTTTTTATCATTGATATCTTTTAATTCTGATTCTTTTAATTCTTTATTATATTTATTAAAATTATGATCTAGTAATTCAGTTTTAAATTTATTATGAATAATAACATTATTATTAATAATGTCAAACTCTTTAATATTAAATTTGTCACATATATTATTTTCTTTTTTTTCTTTTATTATTTTATATTCGTTACATTCACTATTATATTCAGTATTTGAATTTATTATATAAAAATAAATTAGCATTAATATGATTAATAAAGAAATATATAAATTCATATTTTAATTAGAATATATAATTATCTTATATAAAACATTTTCAATATATATTTATATTATATTAGCTATTACGTAACTCATAACATTTTGTCTAAAAATTTTTATTAATGGTGTTTTAAGTAAGTAACTTCCCAATAATGTTGATAATATTAATTGATTTCTTGCAGTTTTAATTTTTTTTGGAAATTCAGGTCTATTTTCTTTATTATTTAAGTATACATATACTATATAATCTTCTAAAAATTCTTTATCATCATCATTTAATGCAATATACCTTTTATATAATTGTGAATTTTTATAATTATCTAATTTATAATCAAAATCTCCTGTTTTTGTTATAAATTTATTATTAAATTCTTTATTATAATTATAAGATTTATATAGTTCATATATTGAAATTGCTAAAAATATGAGAATAATAATATCAACATAAGATATTTGTTTTAAATAATCTCTAATCCCCATTATATTTTATAATAAATTAAATATGAGTATCAATATATATTATATTATATTTTATAAATTATACTTTTTAGTAAAATGGAATTTTATGATTTAAATTTTTGTAATTCAATTAAAGATCTTAATAGAATAGATATTATTAAAAATGATATTGAATTATTACAAAATAAAAATAAAGAACAAACTAATATTTTAATGAGTTATAACATTAAAACAGAAGTTGAATGTATTAAAAATAAAAATGATATTAAAATCATTAATTTTAAATTAATTAAATATGCTATTAAAATATATTTTAATAAAAAAGAAATAAATTTAGGTGAATGTAAAATTTTAGAAAATAATAAAAAATATAACAATAAATATATTATTAAAAATTATAATAAAAAAATATACAATTTGAATAATATTTCAAATGAAATTAACAATATAGATAAAAATATTGAATTAAAACAATTAATATCTAAATTATATATTAAAACTTTATTTCTATCAAAAAAATATAAATATTTAATTAATTATATATTTTTACAAAAAATAAATAATATTGATAAATTATGGAACCTTTATTATCTAAATTTAAAAAAAGAAATTAATTTAGATATAAATGCAAATAAAAAAAATATTGATGATAAAATTAAAGCATCGAAAGAAAACATGAAAATAAAATTAAAAAATAATACATTAACAATGAAAAATACAAATATGATTGCAATCATAGAAAAGAATATTAAACATTGTAAAAATAAAGATAAAAAATATAATGAATTAATTTCATCATTGCATAATAATTCCAAAAATATATTTTCACATATTAATACTAATAATAATAAAATTTATAAATTAGAAAAGATTATATCAGATATTGAATATAAATATAATAATATTTCAACTAATGTTAAACAATTATGCACAAAGATAAAAAATGAAATATGTGCAATTTGTATTGAAAATATTGATTCAGGTATTATAACATCATGTGGACATAAATATCATATTGAATGTATTAATTTATATGTTGATAGTGTAATTAATAAACCCGGAACATTTAATTTAATTTGTCCAATTTGTAGAAAAAATATAAATTAATTAATTATGATATAAAAATTTATGTATATATATTATATATGATGCATCATATTTAATATTTCCTTTATTGAACTAATTATACTTTTATTATCTTAATTTACAATGAGAAGAAATTCAGATTTATTGGAGACAACATGCCTTAATTGTGGGTGTACATATACTTTAAATTTGGATATTATAGAAAATAATATTTCAGAAGATTATATCAAATTATGCAATAGCCATTATAATTCTAAAATTCACAAAAAAAATTTTATTTTAAATAAACATAAAAATATTTATGAACATAAAACACTTAGTCCTAAAAATCAAAAAAAAAATAAAAAAGAAGTATCAAATAATTCCCATATATTGAATTTTGGAAAATATAAATCTAAATCATTTGATTACGTTTATAATAAAGATAAAACATATTGTTACAACTTAGCATTTTGGAAAAAACAAATACCTACAAATAATAATAATCTAAATGAATTTACTTCATATATTAGGAACTCAATCCCCACATATTAAAATTCATTTATTAATATTCTATATTTTTTTTAATATAGAATTGATTAAAACTTAAATTATGCTAAATTTTGATTTATATTTAATTTGTATTTTATTAATATTTTTCTATATGATACTAAATTGTGACCATAATTTGAATTATAGTTGTGAATCATTTAGTAATGACGATAACGAAATTAATAGAAGTAATAGTGATAAATTTATAAATTATATGTTAAAAGATGAAATACTATATAAATTCATTCTAACTAAAAATATAGATTTAGTAACGTATTTATCTAAAGACGTATCTAATACTATTTCTAAATTTATTGAAAATAAAGATAATAAAATAAAAATATATAAATTAATTAGAAAATATATAGATGATCAAGCTGGAAAAAATAATAAATTGACTAATTATATTTCTCAAAATGGATTAAAAATGAAAGAAGTTATTTATAAATAATTAATTTACTTTATAATACAAATATTTTATATTAGTATTACTTTAGTTATTAAATTAAAATGGTTTATAAAGATGAAAATCATATAAACATAATAAATATATATAAATTATTTCTTGATATTGATAAAATAGATATATATAATTATGCTATATGGGTTGAAATTCAAGATGCAATGCTTGTAAATGAATATAATAAAGATAATATATCATTAGTAATACAAAGATATAATGATATTAAAATAGTATGTCCTATACATTATAGTTCTATAAAAAAAATATATGAACCATTTAAATTAATAACAATTAGTGGTTATGAAATAGTAAAAATATATTAATTTAATGTAAAAAATAAAATTGATTAATATAAATACATAATATAATAATGAATAATATTCTACATACTACTATTGATAATAAAATAAAACTAGAAAATAATAATATAAATATAGAAGTTTTAACAAATTATAATGATAAATTAAAAAGTATATTATATAAAATAACATCTGATGAAATTGAAATAAAAAAAAATCCTAATATAAATAAAAATTCTATCAATGTATTTAACAAAAATTTAAAATATTTTGATAATAAAATTGAATATAATGAAATAGTTAAAATATTGAAAAAAGAACCTATTTTATGTAAAATTAAAGATTGTTTACATAAAGTAAAAAATAATAATTTATGTATAATTCATAATAAAAAAATATGTACTACTGAAAATTGTAAAAATCAAGTATATAAAAATAATAAATGTAAAATTCATAAAAAAAAATTATGTACTGTTAAAAAATGTGGTAGAATATTATTTAATAGTAATATACTATGTAAAATACATAATATGGATTATATTAATATTTGTATAGTAAGAACCTGTACTAATGAAAAATTACTTAATTCTCAAAGATGTTATAAACATAATAAATAATTTAACATCTTAATTTAGTTAAAGGTTTATTTTTTTCTATTTCGCCAGATATATCTTCGAATGTAAAACTAGATATATCATTACTACATTTAAATTGTTGTTGGGTATCTATTTGATGACTTATAGAATTATAATCTAATGTAATTATCTCTTCATTATATATGGATATAATTTTAAGTTTAAACGGATAAGATATACCTTTATTATAATTAAAATAAAGTCCCATCATTTTAGAATCATCTCTATCCATTTTAATCCAATTATTGTTAAGATTTATATACATTTCTTTAATTCCGCATAAAAAATGTTCTGGTTGGACATTAAACCAATGTTCATTTTTTTCATCAATTCTTAATTTAATTGTTGAATCGATAAATAAGTCACAATTAATAAAATCCCATTCTATTTTTTTACGTCCAAAATCTTCTTTAATAATAATTCTCCATGCTTCATTAAATAAATCTAAATCTCCTTTTTTACATTCTGGACATATATCAGTAATAATAATTTTAACTGGATCATAATTTTTATACTTAACTAAAACACATCTTCCACAACTTAAACTACTATCTCCATATTGTTCTTTATTAATAGCTGCTGCCATTCCACCATGAGATATAAATGAATTTTGTTTAAATCCACACGATCCACTTGAGATATTTCCACCATATGCTGTTCCGTCTCCACTAAATTCATATGATAATACTTGTTTTAATAAAGAAAATATAATTATTAATTTTTTAATCATTTTTATGATAAATTTTTTGATTTTTTGTTTTGATTATATATACTAGTGTCAACATAAGTAATTAAAATAAAAATTAATGACTAAAAAAACAATTAAAACAATTAAAAAAATTAAAAAATTATATGATAAATATAATAGAGATTAAAATAAATAACTTAATATAAGTAACAATGAGCGAAGAATTATTAGAAGAATTAAAAAATATTAATCCAAAATCAATTAAAAGTGATATTTTTGAAAAATTAACAATTGATGCTTATGTATTCTCTGTTTATGATGCAGATACAATTAGTGTAATTTTTAAATTTAATAATCAATATTGTAAAAAAAATATACGTCTTTTAGGCATCGATTCAGTTGAGATGAAATCAAAAGTAAAATTGGAAAAAGAACTTGCAGTTAAAGCGCGAGATTATCTAAGAGAAAAAATTTTAGGAAAACTTATTCAAATAGATATGCTAAAATTAGATAAATATGGAAGACAACTTGGAATAGTATATTTTAATAATATAAATATAAATGAAGATTTAATAAAGGGTGGATTTGTAAGATCATATGATGGAAAAAAGAAAGAAGTTTGGAATATTGATTCTGAATTAAAAATAATTGAAGATAAAAAAGAAAATTGATTATATAATAAGAATATATTATAAGAAGTGAATAATTATAATAATGAATACAATTAATAGTGAAATTGTAATTAATTATAATGATAATTTAATTAATAATATTAGTATTTTAAATTTAGATAATAATTCATTAATTGAAGATATAAATAAAAAATTAAATATATTTGTAGAGTTATATAACTTAGGATTTGAAAAGTTAGATAATATATATAACGATAAATATACTATTCTTGATAATTCATATAAAGAAAAAATAAATAATTTATCTAATTTTTATGATAATAAAATATTAACATTAAAAAATGATTATAAACAAGAATATGATATTATTAGTCAAAATAATATTAAAATCCTTGAATTACAATATGCGGGGCAACTCGAATTAGAACGCTATAAAAATAAGGAAAAAGAAAGAGAAATTGAAGAATTAAAAACACAGTATAATAATTCATTATCAAATATTCATAATATTTTAGAAGTATTAAATAAAGAAAAAACTAATATTGAAAAAGGTATTATAGGAGAAGCAATTGTTTATAATTATCTATATGATAAGATAAAAATTAACCATGAATGGAGTATTGAAAATGTAAGTAAAGATGGTAATAATTCTAGTGATATAGAAATTAAATATAAAAATTTAAATTGTGTTATTGAAGTTAAAAATATTAAAACCAATATGGTAGAAGGAAATATGAAAAAATTTAATGAAGTATATATTAATAATGATATTAAGAAATATAATTGTGGATTATTTATATCATTAAAATCAGATTTTGGACCATCTACAAATCTTCATGATTTTTCAATAAAAGTAATTAATAATAAATATGTAATTTATTTAGCTAATACTGAATCTAACTTAGAAAAAATAATTATTGCTTTAGATGTATTAAATTATATGTTATCACTAAATGAAAATTATAATGAGATTAATATAATTATGGAATTATTATCTAATCAAATGAAAAATTATAATACAATAGTTGGAGATATTAATAAAGCATCTTCAGCATTAAAATCTTCATTAACAAATATTAAAAAATATAAAGAAGATATTTATAAATTTTTAGAAAGAAAAAAAAGTAATAGTGTAAATATTAATAATATGTTTGAAATTATTGATAATAAATTTCAATGTGTTATTTGTTCTAAATCATACACCACTAAAATAAAAGTAATTGAACATATAGAACTAAAACATTAATATATTATTATAAATTTACAATTATTTATATAGTTCAAATAAAAATTGAATTTTTTATATGTATATAGTTATATAACTATGCCATATAAATCATTTAAAGATATTCAATATAATATTAATAATTGTAAATTAATTGATATTATATACATAAAAAATAAAAAATTAATAGAAAATAATGATATTACATTTAATATTATAATTGATTGTAAAATAATTAGAAATTATTTTTCTTAAAAAAAATATTATTATAACAACTCATTTTTATGTTTGTGTATTAAAATACATACTAAAATTTTATAGTTTTTCTTTGTATATTCATTTTATTGAATTTTTATTTTTTTTTTATTTATTTCATTGAATTTTTATTTTTTTATATCAATTTCATTGAATTTTTTATAAATTTAAAGAACAGAAGATGTAACACCTACGCAAGTAACCCATTTATCTTTTTTACTTTTAAACCAACAAGTTCCGCCATTATGATTAGACCAACTAAATGCTTTACATCCATTAAATGCTTTACATTTATCGCAACATTCACCAGCAGTTTTTCCAGGGGAATTTCCAATATCATTATCTACATAATCAACATTTTGTTCAAGTTTACAAGTTGGTTCTGAAGGGGTAGAATCTACAACCCATGAAATTGCATAAACATTAGGAACCCATTTATCTTTCTTACTCTTTAACCAACAAGTTCCTCCGCTGTAGTTAGTCCAAGTAAATGCTTTACATCCTTTAAATGCTTTACATTTTTCAGTACAATCACAAGCAGAACTTGCCGGGACATTTCCAA
>JACCDV011232320.1_pt1 | contig 10244 bp, 10 predicted proteins | sample 7446131 | NCBI WGS metagenome assembly JACCDV01 (sample SAMN15323448, study PRJNA562643) | freshwater metagenome | isolation source: river surface water | place: USA:Blue River Watershed | collected 2017-08-17
CTAAAACTTTAGATCAAAATGTTGTGGCAACTAAGGAACAAATTATTCCTGGTGTAAGCACGATTTACTTTTTTTATCAAAATGAGTTAGTTCAAGCATTCGTTGATCCTTTTGCATTTTATGAAAAAGCGCTGCCCGTCTCCCCAATCGATGTTTTAGCAAAAAATAGAAGTTCAACAGCAGAAGCTCAATATGTCATTTTCCAGACACTAAGAAAAATACCATTAGCAAAAATGTGGTCGTATCTTCCAACCATTATTAAATTTTGCGAACTAGCGGGACTATATTATTTATCCGATGACAATTTTGTATTTGATCTACACCGAAACCAAAATATTTATTGTCTATGTACTGGCTCAAAGCTCAAACAGCGAGGGCATTTTATTAAAGGGTCAAAAAAGGACCCTAATGAATTTTATGATAAATTTACCCGGCGAACAGAAGTCCCAGAATACACTGACGACAAAAAAATATTTTTTCAATCCTCAACATTGCGCAAAAAAGGTGACTCGGGTCCATACGTTTTGCGATCAATAATTAACTTTATTGCCGAGACAAGATTTAATAAGATTAACGCTAAGCAACATTTGACTTCTGAAGTCAAAGAGAAGATTAAACCTCTGATATCGTCATCTGGAATCCAAAAATCATTAGATAGATTAGTGAATGCTATTGATCAATATATTTCCAGCTCTCTAGCTAACAATCAATCAGGCATAGAGCTTGATTGTCATGTAGTGGATAAGGACCCGGAGGAATTTTTCAATTATCTCTCTAAGCAGGCCCAGTTTCTTCTAGATGGACAATTTATTGTGGTAGAACCATACATAAGTAACTTAGAGATTGTGGTTGATCACTTAATGGATGAAACTCCTCTTGAGTTGATTTCACTGTGGGTTGATGATCTTCGATTGTGGGAGTTTATTAAGGTTAAATTTGGTCTTATAGAGTTCGGCAAGTATATTTTCCGCTACCCAAGAATTAGAGAATATCTTAAAGAATGTGCTTGTGATAAAGCTGGTGCAAGGCTAGAAAAGCTCTCTAATACAACAAAATCTACTCTTATAACTACAGCTGAGCTGAAAGTAAGTTTTAATAAATAAAATTCTAGAATTTCTCTTATGGCCCCTATGAATTTAGGGTTAATAATTATTGATATTTTTTATATCATGCACGAAAGCAAAACTAGGACGACGATCAAAAGCTTTTCTTTAAGGGAAGATATTGCAAAGCTTATCAGTGTGATTGCCGAGCGTTTGATGATATCCCAATCAGGTGTCATTAGATTGCTTGTTAAGAAGCATGCTGAAGAACTTGATCTGAATTAGGTCTTAATAATTAAGAAGAAGGAGTAGAAATTCACAGATGGACAACAGTTCACAGGTAGACGGACACGCACTAGTAGCTAAGCTGGCGGAAGCAATCACCAGTGCAATAGGTGCAGCTTCTTATCAACAGAAAGAGCCTGATATGCAAACAGTGGAATTACAGATCCGACAGTGGGGGCAGTCTGGTGGTTCAGGTGTACTTACTAGGAAACCTTGGTCTGATCGCTACAGTGTTATGCAGCAAGACTATCTCAAAAGATACTTCAAAGAGCTCAGCGAGGTTAATAAAGCAACCCCACTAACTCCAGACAGCTTAAGACAGGTTCTTTCTAAGTTTGAACCAATTCGAGATTCTGAGGGGCGTGTTTTATCAGATCGATTTGCAACCAAGAGGTGTATTTTCGATGCTTATGTCTCTTTCGTGAAGTACATGATTATGATCGGCAAATTATCTGAGATCAGATTGGATGAAGTGAAGAGATATAGACCGGTCCGTAGAGACCCACCAAGAAAGAAATTTATAACTACAGAAAATATTAGGAGGTTAATTAATGAAATATGGACAGTGTAATAGAAATCAAATTCAAGAATGCCTAGTGCTTAATAAGCTTTCAGGGACAGGGTTTGGCTCTGTTTGGGTGTGGAAAGTCCGTCCAGGGCGTACTGGAGCATATTTCTGCAGAACCTGAGGGCAGCTCTCAGGCAAGGGGACTTTTAAGGAGACTAATGATGGTGTACGGAAATTGTGAAGGCGAAGATTTTTTTAGTAAGGTGTGGTTTGACACTTTACTGAGCCTATTGTTTTATTCAGGTTTAAGAATCAGCGAAGCACTCAGCTTATGTATAGCTGATCTTAACTTTGAAAAATTAGAGATGGTTATCAATCAGGCAAAGGGGCACAGGCGGTTTTACAAAGGGTTGGGACCCAAACTGTTAGAGGTGTTGAAGTTCTATCTGAAGCATCGCCCGCAAACTAACCATGACTATTTGTTTGTGTTGCCATGTGGAAAGCGCGTCACAGTGAAAACAGCTACGCGAAGGCTTCATCGGCATTCTAAGCGTACGGGCATTCCTGCTACTTTCCATGCGTTTAGAGCAAATTATATAACAAGACAACTTGAAGCAGGACACGCGCTAATAGATGTTTCTATTGCGGTAAATCATAAGGATTTGCGTTCGACTGAAGGATACGTACACGCAAATAAAGCCAGGTCAATTGAAGCGCAGAAGGGATGGGAATAGCACGCAAATTTAATGGAGACCAATATATGTTAATGAAAAATAGTATAGAAAATATCAAGCAAATGGCAACCGGACGTTGGACTGAGATACTGACTTATTGCGGAGGGTTGACCTCTAAACAGTTGTGCAATCGCCATCAGCCGTGTCCACTATGTCAGGGCACGGACAGATACCGCTTCGATAACAAGAATGGCTCGGGCTCATACTACTGCAACAACTGTGGTGCTGGTGATGGTTGGAGTCTTCTAATGAAAGTGCGCAAGTGGGACTTCCTTAGAGCAGTTACGGAGGTTGAACGTTATCTCGGATCTGGTAGTCGCAAAAAATCAGTTAAGGTAAAGCTTAAAGATGTAAAGGAAGAGACAACCACTAATTATCAGGTAGTTATACCGGTGCCTGATGTTGCGAGCCCATTTTTGAACAATAGTAAGAAAGCAAGGTTGTACTGTTGCGCAAAATCTAAATTAATCAACGTATCTTATGAACATTTGTGGGATTGGTTCGATATTGACCAGAATAGAATCGGTTATATCGGTCGCTATAGCAAGCCTCGTGCTGGAAAGGTAGTACATCAAATTCTTTATGTCCAACTTGAAGACAGCACTAAATGTTGGGCTATAGGTTCAATTCCTAATAATCGTCCACTAGTGGGTGAACATTTAATTAAGCCTGAACACCAGAGAGTGATAGTCGTCGAAGGTGAGACGACCCGTGATGCTGTTCAAAATCTTTTCCCAGAAATTCCAGTTATAACGTGGGTTGGCGGCTCTAATGCTGTCAGTAAGTCTAATTGGGATGCGGTGAAGGATAAAGATCTGATTATAGTTCCAGACAATGATGAAGCTGGGCTGAAGGCTGTCCTAGGTTATTACGATAAGTATGGAGAGTTGAAAGAGGGGATTCTCCACAAGATACAAGGACTGGCTAGAACGGTCAAAGTTGTTTCCCCGCCAGCTGATAAGCCTGAAGGTTGGGATTTTAAGGATGCTGTAGACGAGGGTTGGTCTCGCGAGCAGATGGAGGACTATATGGAGAAAAACGAAAGATCGAATTTGGAGCCACTAACTATGAAAAAAGCACAAGAAAAAGAAGTGAATGATACTAAAGTCATAATACCACTTAATGATACTGATGCTACTAAAGAATCTGGCATTACATTCCTTGGTTATAGGGGGAATACTTACTATTTTATATCTAAGTTAACTAATGAAATCATAGACTTAAAACCAAGAGACATGACTAAGTTAAACTTAATCAGCCTTGCTGATATAGATTATTTCGCTAGCCGTTTCCCGGCTAGTGGGAAAGAGGATGTTAATTGGACCACAGCAGCTCAGTGGTTGATGAGGCGTGCAGCCCAGAATAAATACTTTAACCCTAATAGAGTTAGAGGACGTGGTGGCTGGGTCGATAACAGTAAGCTTATTTATCATTTAGGAGATCGCTTATTGATTGATGGTGAGTTGAAAGATTTAACTGATATTCAATCAAGATACTGTTACATTGCAGGCGAAGAACTATCACTTTCTTTAGATGCGAAATATACAGAGAATGATTATCAGTTACTAGAAAAAATGTTAACGATAATTCCGTGGCAATCTAGTCAAAGTAAAGATTTACTTCAAGGATGGTTGGTAACTTCTGTGATATGTGGATTTCTAGATTGGCGATCTTCAATTTGGCTGCTGGGTCCCGCTGGTTCGGGCAAGTCTCAACTTATATCTAAGATTATAATGCCTATTTTAGGAGACCATTGTTTGCCAATCTTAGGTGATAGCTCAGAGGCTGGTATTAGGCAAGAACTAGTTATCGACGCCTTACCTGTGATATTTGATGAGTGTGAAGGTGAAGACGAAAGCAGTAACGTCAGAATTCAAAAGCTACTAAGCTTATCTAGACACTCATCAACTCAAACTGGTATGAAAACTCTTAAAGGCAGTGCTGGGCACAAATCGGTAAGTTTTGAAATTAGATCATCATTTTGTTTTGGTTCAACAAATGTCACAATTAAGAGCAAGCCAGATTGGGATAGATTCACAATCTTAGCTGTTCAGCGCATCGAGGTCTGTTCACCAAAAGATGAAGAGAGGATTGCCGCTATCGTTGAATGTATCAGTGAATTGAGTCCTAAGTTGGATAAGGCTTATTCGGATAGGTTTATCGCGAGAGCAGTTAGATTAGCGCCAGTGATCCGCCATAATGCAAAAATGCTGGCTAAAGCAGTTACTCAAGTGTATAAGTCTGGTCGTTTCGGTGATCAGATAGGTACTCTACTTGCTGGTAAACACAGTCTTATATCAGAGGAGCAATTGTCGATTGAGACTGCGCTTGACTTTGTTAAACAGTTTGATCTTACGCCTTATACTGAGCCGCTTGAAATTAGCCAAGAAAAGAATGCTTTGTCAATTTTACTTCAGTATGAGATAGAGTATGAAGATTCTGATGATAAGCGTCACAAGATGACTGTTGGAGAGGCTATCGAGGCTGTTTGTAACGATCATAAACATGATGATAGTGATGAGATCTTGAAAAAACTTAAAGCTATAGGGATTGACCTTAAGTTTGAGCTCGAGGGTTGGTATATTTATATATCTAACAGCTCGCAAACTATAGCTAAAGCTTTTGCTGGGACCGCTTTTGCTAATGGTTGGAGTAAGGTGTTGATTAATCTTCCTAGTGCTGAAAAAACCCCAAGTAATCATTATTTTTGTGCCGCAATAAATCAGAGAGGGGTCACTATTGCTTATAGCTCCATTAGAGACTGGGACTAACATGCTCTAACCATCTCTGTTAGCCAGCAATCTATCTTGGTGACCATGTTTGGGCGAGTCTCTAACATCTGACAAAAAATAAACCATATATATAACCCTACTAGTTCGACACTGAGCTATTAGTGAATCAACCACAAACTACTAAATATATCTAGTTTTGTTAGTTAGATAGTATAGAAGCCCTAACATCTAGATCTGGTAAGGGTTTTCGTCTCTAACAGCTATTGTTAGAAGTTGTTAGTTCTAGGTGTTGCGTTAAGACTTGTTGCGTTTTGTTGCGCTGCGTTGCATTTTGTTGCGTCATTTTTGAGACTGGTTGCTAGAAAAATGCCGCGCGCTAGCGGCACCCGCAGGCAAAGCGAGCGGGAAGTACCTTTTGGGGCGCCGGGGTAGGGGTAGCCTCTATTATTCCTCTCATATGATTTACCAATGCTATTGCATCTCCGTTACCATCTTGGATATGGCTCATGGATGTTTTATTACCTGAAACATAAAAAGTTAACCCTTTCATTCCAATCCAAACTGACCTTTCGCGGTTAGCTTATTGTTTTGAAACATAGCAGTTATATTCTTCATACTTAAGGACCATTGATAAGTGACCAGCGAGATACCATATCCTTCACTCCTAGACATCTCAACTCCTTCAAAACCAAGCACAGAAACAGCTTGCTCATAACTCATACCAGTCTCTAATTGTTGATACTTTGCTAGCGTCAATCCGTTGATCTGCGAGTCAATTGCTGATTCTAATTGACTGCAAGCTGTCATTGTCGCCAGAGTCAATATGATGGCAAGAATAAATCCAAAATTAATTCTTGCTTTTAATTTATGCTTAATGACCCTTGATGTTTTATCCACTTTTTCCTCTCCTTTCCTTTGATAAGTTGTCTTTCAGGAAATATAAAAATATGATCAAGTATGCAGCATAGAGAGTAATCAAAAGACTATATTGACCACTATTCAAGGCATGATTCCATGCGAGAGCATAAGATGTTCCAATTCCTATCCCTGAGAAAGTCCTAAGAAAATTATTGCCAGCAGCATGTATGATTTTGATATATATCCAATCTAATATTGTTAAAGCATGTAGTGCCACTATTAATGGGACCAGATTTAAACTATGCGGAATTAATCTGAACATTATAAAAGTACCAGCTATGCCAATATATATTCCTAAGCAGCGTGCACACCAATGCGTATCACTGTTAAATATCGCAAAGTGATAACAACGGTAGTCTTGGTTGGTCGGATGGTGTGACAATAATTGTTTAAGCATTCTTATTTAACCTAAAACAGCATGTGTCCTTGCTTTGATTCAAACTCTTCATCTGAAGTTGTTAAGTACAAAACAAACTCAATTAAGGCTAATAATGCTGGGATAAAAGTCCAAAAGAAACATAGATATAGAAACCCTCTACCTGTATCGCCTATGTAAAATCTATGTGCACCCAATCCACCAAATAATAAGGCCAACACTGCAGCTGTACTTCGTTTCTTGAGTCCTACTGGACTACTTGATTTTTGCCTAACTCCACAATGAGGACATATTTCAGCTTCTTTTTTTATGATTGCTCCACAACTTGAGCAGTAAATCTCATCAACTTCTTTTCGCTTAGTATTCGCTTGATCTAGTTCCATTATTTCTCCCTTTTATTGCAAACAAAAAATCCCTACTGGTTAGGTAGAGATTTTGTTTTGATTACTTAAACTAATAAGTAACCGGGAGTTCGTAAACCGTAACTAGACGATTGCTTAGGTCTTTAAGCCCGAAAGCTCTGTACATAAACCTAAGCCTCCCGGTCATAAAACCGGGATGTCAATATTTAACGGTCAGACATCTCTGTGACCGCTAGTTACGAGGTTACGAAACCCCAGAGCAAAGACTCTTTGCTCCGTCTACAAGCATAGAAGGTTGAGCCTAAGAAGTAAAGGTATTAACGCATTAATATTGGTCTTATCAGAAACTAATTCACTAAATTAGTGGCTAAAGTCAATGATCAACACTCTTGAATGGGGTATAAATAATGGAGAAGGAAGATGCTATCAACAAGTCCTAAACTCCTAAAGTCTTTAATGGCAGTCTTATGCCTATCAATGATCTCTTGGAGCGCCGTTAGTGCTCAAAGTTTAGTACTGTGTTTAAGCGAAAATGGACATGCTGAGATTGAATCAGTATTAGATTCTTGTTGTCTAGGGCAAGAATTCACGCAAAACGAAATAACTATGCAAGCTTCAGATGCTTGCGGTAACTGCACCGATATTCCACTGAGTTTTTATTTTCATCAATCATCTTCGGGGCAGGATCTTGAGATCCCTGCTACTACCAATCTAGCCGCCTTAGCTAGCTACGATATAGATTTTAAACACCAGAATTTCCAAGACCACAGCACGCCTGATATTGTTTTACACGCACATCTAGAAAGAATCCTTATCCTTCAAGTTTAAAGACTGACTTTCAAGTAGTTGGGACTTCTAAGGAAATTTTCATGTCTATTCGCGTTTTACTGTTATTAGCAGTTTATCTATTATTAAACAACCAACACTGTAGAGCTGAGGAGTTCACGCTTGAGCAAGCATTGGCTATAGCGCTAGAAAATAATCTAAACTACAAAGCCGCTCAATCAACCCGGGCTATTGCTGGTGCTGAGATTAAATCTGCTGCTGCACGCATTAACCCGCAGATAGTTTCCGATAGTGGTTTTGCTGAAGATACATACAGGCTCGGCATTGAACAGACTTTCGAGCTTGGTGCTAAAAGACACAAGCGTATAGATTTAGCCAAAGCGCAAGAACAGCAATTGCTTGCAGACATAGATCAAGCAGTTTTAAATTTAAGAAGCAATGTTAGAAACTCATACGTAAATTTACATATTGCTCAAGAGCAATTAATAGCTTACCAAGATATTTTAGCTAATAGCCAGAAGCTACTTACTGTTGCTAGTAAAAAACAAAAAGCAGGCGACTCTTCTAAACTAGATGTCTTGCAAGTAGATATTACTGTTATTAATGCTAATAATGATTTGCAAATGGCTGCTACTAAGGCTGTCACAGCGCGCAATCAATTGAATAGTTTATTGAATAAAGAACTGGCAACAGAATTGAAGATGATTAAACCTTCTATTCCTACTATGCTAGTTGATAAAACTATCTTAGATAAAGATATTTTAGTTAGTTCCTTAATTGATTTTGCTTTTGAGCGTAGACCAGAGTTGCAGCGCAATATTAAGAGTATTGAAGTTGCTCGCAAGCAAGAACAACTAGAGAAATCTAAGCGCATGCCAGATCTATCTTTGACTTTTGGCCCAGATTTGGTTACTGGCGATGATAGTCAGTTCAACGCATTTTTTATCGCTAATATTGGGCTCCCAGTCTGGAATAGACAGCAAGGGCCTATACTGAAGGCTAAAGCTGAACAGGTATATTTAGACTGGCAGCAACAAGCGTTAGAGAAAAAGACCGCTCTTGAGATTACTAATGCTGTCACTGAGTTTTTTGCTAATAGTGAGCGCGTGGCTAGGTATGATACTGAGCTTTTGCCTAAAGCTTTAGAAGTGGTAGAAAAATCTCGTAGGAGTTTTGAAGAGGGTAAGGCGTCTATATTAGTGCCGCTTAGTGCTCAACAAGCATACGCTAATACTAAGCTGGGTTACTTGCAAGCGATGGCTGATTTGCAAGGCACAATCTCTAAGCTTGAACAAGCAGTAGGAGCAAGTTTATGAAACGCAAACAAATAATTATATTATTAGTACTTTTATTATCCTTGGGGATAATATACTTTAAATTTTTCGCCACGAAGTCTTCAGATATTGATGAAGATCATTTGCCGGCTGTCGTTGAGATTAGCCCTAAAGCTGCTTCTTTAGCAGGTTTTGAGTATAGTACTGTTGAAGAGAAGCAGGCTAGCGGCGAGATGACTCTTTTCGCTCAGATCAAAGCCAACGAAAACAATGTTTTTCATATCAGTTCTGTACTTCCTGGCAAAATAGTTCAAGACAAAGTGCTTTTAGGTGATGTAGTTAAGCAAGGACAAACTATAGCGGTACTGCAGAACGTTGAAGTAGCAAAAATTAATGCTGAGTTTTTGCGTGAGTTGCATAAAAATGATTTGCAAATTAGCCAAGCCCGAATCAAGCTCTCACTAGCTAAGAAAAATCTTGAACGAGAACAATTATTGTTCGAAGAAGGAATTAGTCCAGAGAAAGACTACATCGAAGCCCAGTCACAATATGAGTTAGCGCAGTTAGAGTTAGAGAGCGCTAGCGAGGTTTCCTTGCATATTAAATCCGAAGCCGCAGCTTTACTTGGAGCTTATGGTTCTAGTTTAAGTAATCCGAAATCAGAGCAAATTAATAGTAGTAGTTATATTACTGCTCCTCATTCTGGTATTATCGCTAAAAAATCAGTGGTGCTCGGTGAGATGGTGAGCCCAGAAGATACACTGTATGAGCTTATAGACTTATCGCAGGTGTGGTTGGATATTGTTGTTTATCCAAAAGACATCAGTAAAGTAAAACTTGGTCAATCAGTGCTGTTTCGCACTGAGACTGTAGCTAACAGATATTTCACTGGTAATATCGCTTACTTGCAAGCTCAAGCCACAGATGCTAATCAAACCTTCGTGGCACGCGTATTTTTGGATAATAAAGATCTAGCGCTGAAGCCTGGTTTAGTTGGTGAAGCCATTGTTAATACTGGTGATCAAGAAATGCAAGCTTTCGTACCGCTAGCCTCTGTGCAGAGCTACGGCAAAGAAAGTTTTGTTTTTGTGGTCAAAGCTAATAATAGGTTTGAGAAACGAACTGTTGAACTTGGCAATAAGGTTAGTGATGGTTATTTTATAATCTCTGGCTTGCAGCCTGGCGAAGAAGTGGTCACTAAAGGTAGCTTTACTCTTCAAGCTGAG
>JACCDV010232986.1_pt1 | contig 10238 bp, 5 predicted proteins | sample 7446131 | NCBI WGS metagenome assembly JACCDV01 (sample SAMN15323448, study PRJNA562643) | freshwater metagenome | isolation source: river surface water | place: USA:Blue River Watershed | collected 2017-08-17
GCCGCGAGAAAGCGACGTCTAATATTTGTACAGCGCAAGTTTTATTGTCCATCATGGCCGCTTCCTACGCAATCTACCATGGTCCACAAGGCTTGAAGAAAATCGCTGAAAAAGTATACGGCTTAACTGAACTCTTAGCGGTGAATCTACGTAAACTAGGTTTCGTTTTAGAAAACACGCATCACTTTGATACGTTAACGATTCAAACGGGAGCGCAAACGGCGGAATTACGTGCTTTGGCAGAAAAAGCAACACGTAACTTACGTTATACAGCAACTACGACAAGTATCTCCTTAGATGAGACAACGCAGGAAGCAGACGTCATCGAGATCATCTCGTTCTTCGAAACATTGAAAGGAGCGAAAACGTCAGAGAAAAATGTTACTTGGTCGATCCCGGCAGCCTTAACTCGTACGTCGACCTACCTAACTCATAGCGTATTTAACAAATACCATTCCGAGCACGGGATGTTACGTTATTTGAAATCATTAGAGTCGAAGGATTTATCGATGGTTCACTCGATGATCTCTTTGGGTTCATGTACGATGAAATTGAATGCGACAACGGAGATGATTCCGGTGACTTGGCCTGAATTAGGCAAAATGCACCCCTTCGCTCCTGCGTCTCAAACAAAAGGATATCAACAATTAGTGGCGGACCTAAATGAGTGGTTATGTGAGATTACGGGCTTCGCTAAAATGTCGATGCAACCTAACTCTGGAGCTCAAGGCGAATATGCGGGTCTAATGACCATTCGTGCTTACCACGCGTCTCGTGGCGATCACCACCGCGATATCGCGATCATTCCGTCTTCTGCGCACGGAACTAACCCTGCTTCAGCGGTGATGGCTGGTATGAAAGTGATTGTTTCCCCTTGCGATGCCAACGGAAATATTGACGTGGCAGATTTAAAAGCCAAAGCTTTAGAACACAAAGACAACCTTTCTTGCTTGATGGTGACCTACCCTAGTACGCACGGGGTGTTCGAGGAAACGATTCAAGAGATTTGCGCGATCATCCACGAAAATGGAGGTCAGGTTTATATGGACGGTGCGAATATGAACGCACAAGTAGGATTAACTTCACCAGCGCGCATCGGGGCGGACGTTTGTCACTTGAACTTACACAAAACTTTCTGCATACCTCACGGAGGTGGTGGCCCAGGCATGGGACCTATCGGCGTGGCGCCACAGTTAGTTCCTTTCTTGCCAGGACACGTGAATGACGGTACATCAGGTGCGGTTTCTGCTGCACCAGTGGGATCTGCGAGTATTTTAGCGATCTCTTATGCTTACATCGCGATGATGGGTGGAAAAGGTTTGACAACTGCGACTGAAACGGCGATCTTAAATGCGAACTACATCAAGGCTCGTTTAGAGAAGGAATTCCCTATCCTATATACTGGATCACAAGGACGTTGCGCACACGAGATGATCGTGGATTGCCGTCCATTTAAACTATCGGCTGGAGTAGAAGCGGAAGATATTGCCAAACGTCTCATGGACTATGGTTTCCACGCACCTACCCTTTCTTTCCCAGTAGCTGGAACGTTGATGATCGAGCCTACCGAGTCAGAGAACAAAGACGAATTAGATCGTTTCTGTGACGCTCTTTTAAGCATCCGTGCGGAGATTCGCGAGATCGAAGAAGGAAAAGCGGACAAAGCTTCAAACGTATTAAAGCACGCTCCACACACACAATCAGCCGTATTACTAGGCGATTGGGATCGTCCTTACTCACGCGAGAAAGCGGTATTCCCGCTGGCGTATGTGAAGTCGAATAAGTTTTGGCCTACAGTTTCTAGAATCGACTCCGCATATGGAGACCGCAACTTAGTTTGCGCTTGCGAGCCGATGGAGAGTTATATGTAATATTGATTTTTAAAGGTAGCACCCTAATGGGATCACTAGAAAACCACCTCGAATGAGGTGGTTTTCTAGTTTTTGGGCGGTCGATGCGAAAGTCATAGTCGAATGGCTAATTCATTGATTACTATCATATTCGCGCATGATGTTTATATTCCTTATGACCATGTTCGTTCTTACTACAATAACACAAACTAATTAGAATTTTTCCTAAATTAGCCAGAACTAAACCTAATTAACCACCCTTTCTCATGCGGCATCGTCTCCCCTATTTTTGCCTATTTCTATTGATTCAGTTGGCTGTTCAAGCGCAGCAAATACGCGTTGGCGCAGCACTCCGGGTCATTACGCCCGATCCACTCCTACCTGTTTCAGGGGGAATTGGGGTTCCTCATCCAGTTACAGAAAAGCGAGGTGATTTATTTGCCCGAGCTATGGTCTTTGAACAAGGAAACACGCGCTTTGCCATTGTGAATGTGGATAATCTGGGCTGGACCTCCATCTTAGGCAACCGTTCCCGTGCTCTGATTAAAGGCATCGCGCCTGAGAATGTATTGATTGGCGCTACACATACGCACAGCGCACCTGATGCCTATGGTTTTCCAGATATGTCTGGGAAAAGCTATGCAGATTTGAAGTATTTGGACTGGTGTGTAAAGCAAATTGCAGATGCGGTAAATGAGGCTACAACTCGCTTACAACCTGCTACTTTAAAGGTAGCCATGGGGGAAGCAAAGGGTAAAATAGCCTATAATTATTATGCTCCTGCCTTATATGATCCACGTTGTGGCGTAATTCAAGCCACAGCAACTTCAGGTCCAAACGTGGGAAAACCGATTGCAACCTTAGTTAATTATGCCGTTCATCCCGAAGTATTAGGAAACAGCCGAGGTATTTTGAGCCCCGACATGATTGGTCCTATGTATCAAAAAATTGAATCGACCGTTGGCGGTATCGCCTTATTCATGAATGGAGCTCAGGGTGGAATGGTAACTGCAGATACCCGCTTAGAATATGGAAAAGAGGGACAAAATCAAAAAGAGGCAAATACCTGGGAGGAATGCATCCGCATCGGCGAACTATTAGCAGATGAAGCAATGCGCATAGTGGCAGCGGCACCTGTACTCCCCAACCCTTCGTTGTATTGTACTTCGCGAAAAATTTCATTCCCTATTGATTCCGAAATCATGCGCTACATCCTGAAAAAATCACCTTTACAATTCGAGGGTGGAAAAGAAAATCAGGTGACGACTCAACTCAATCTTTTGAATATCGGACCGGCACAAATTTTAACCGTTCCAGGTGAAGCATTACCCAATGTAGGCTATTATGTGAAACGAAATATGAATAGTAGAATGCCCTTTTTATTTGGTTTAACAAATGATGCATTTGGCTATATGTTAGCCAAAGTTGACTTTAATTCCTTCAAACGCTACGAATATGTCTCCCAAACATCATTGGGTGAAATGACCGCCGAAATCTACATGGAGCAAGCCTTGAAGTTAGTTAAGGAAAGTCCCAAGCCTCAAAATTAATCTACCTTACATGCACAAATTAGTGCTCATAACCATTTTATTAGGAAGTTCGATGGGTTTATTCGCTCGAAACATTGTCAGCCCTATCACATCATCCGTGCTTATTTTTCCTGCACAGGGTAAACATGTACACGGACGTAGCCTGGTCGCTTTACCCAATGGAGATCATTTATCTGTCTGCTTTTACAGGAATGGTGAACGAAACTCAGACGGATTTAACCTATCCATCATGGCCATGTCAGATGACCCCGCACGGGTACACCTGAGTGAGTCAGCCGATCAAGGCGAAAGCTGGACACCTTCGATCAAAACCGACATTCCGAATACGGCGAGTGTTGAATTATTGGTCTTGCAAGACGGACGTTTGGCATTTCTAGGGAATGACCTACTCCTCTCATATAGGCACAAATCAAAAATCGATAAAATATGTGGTACTCGACCCTACAAAAATCAAGTAAGCTAGCCTTACTCTTTCTGTGTTTAGCTTCCTATGTTTACGGACAAAAAAAATCTACCCAGCCCGTTTATGTAGATAAACCATTTTGGCAAGATTATAGCGTCAAATACTATACCAAGGATAGCCCATTGCAGTTAAAATCAGTCGCTGCCGACCGGAATGGATCCATCAAAATTTTTAGTTCCACTGGATTGATGTTGCCCCATGCAGGCCAATTTTTATATCCAGGAACTTTAGTATCCGATCAGCGAAACAGAACGAGCGGCTCTAAAAAAATCCAGCACCTTTTCACCTATGCTGACCAATTTGTCTTTTTGGATGATAAATCAATCTTCAGCCAGGCATGGGCAGGCACATTACAATCGAGACATGAATTACCAGGGGCCTCTCTGGGTGTGGGCGGAAATGACTTAACATTTTTAATCAGCGATGGAACTTCTCTGCATCTTGTGCACAACTCTAAAACGCTTTTTAAATCGCGTGTAGAAGGCGATCAAATATGCGCGCTTGCCTTCGATTCCAGCTCCGGGTATTTTTGGGTGTTGGCATCCAATGGACTACATCGATTTGACCCAAAAACGGGGCAATTAGCCTTGTGGATACCGGGAAACAAACTTACAGCTTTTGATGTACGGGAAAATAAGGCTGTTGTGGGAAGCAGTGAAGGTTATTTTACGGTGGATTTGGCGACGAAAAAAGTGGGGGCGCTGCAACAAAAAATCCCTGTCCCGTCCATTACAGCCGTAAAAATCTTGGGTGACAAAACCTGGTTTGGGTCTACTAATGGTGTATTTGCATTGCGCAAAGAGGGTAAATTTGATTATTATCAGGGAGAGCGCTGGCTTCCGAATAATGAGGTTACCTCCATAAACGCTGGCCCAAATCAATCCGTTCTCATCCTAACAAAAGCAGGACTAGCACAACTACACGTTAAGTCGATGACTTTACACGAAAAAGCGATGTACTTTGAGGCGCAAGTACGCGAAAGGCATATCAGACATGGATTTAATTCGAGTTTGAGTCAAATGGATCACGGCAATATCAACACGGGGTATTTGGCAGATTCAGATAATGACGGGTTATGGACTTCGATGTATTTGGGGGCGGAGATATTCAGGTATGCGGTGACCAAGGAAGCGGATGCCTTAGCGAATGTTCGTGAAGCGTTTGAAGCGATGGAAAGATTATACACGATCACCTCAGTACCGGGATTTCCTGCACGGTCTTATGAGCGAAGTGGATATATATCGCAGCTCTCAGATCCTGAGCGCTGGCAACACGCATCGGATGCCGCATGGGATTGGAAATCTACGACTTCGTCGGACGAGGTAATTGGGCATATGTTTGCCTTTGGGGCATTAGCGGAATTAGTTAACGTGCCCGATTTACAAAAAAGATCCATCGTATTGATGGATACCTTGATGTCGCACATCATCAAAAATAAGTGGTATTTAATAGACTATGATGGGAAACCGACCTTGTGGGGACGCTGGAATCCATCCTATGTGAATGGTTTTCCAACCAATATTGGAGATCGAAAATTAAACTCATCGAACATTATTTCGATGTTGCAGACAGCCTATCACTTTACGAAAAAACCGATATACAAGGAAAAAGCTTTTGAGCTTATGCAAAAGCACGGGTATTTTGAAAATTTAATGCGTCCAATGAATCAAATAGGCCTTGCCCCGGATAATGCAGATCCACACGCAAAAAATCTTTCTGATGCTTGGAATCATTCAGATGATGAAATGTATTTTGTGGGCTACTGGGGCTTATATCGCTATGCCTTTAATGATACCTTGCGGGCGAATTACAAAAAGGCCATCATCGATCATTGGGAAATTGAAAGACCTGAAAAAGAAGGAGCTTGGAACATTTTTACCGCATTGACGGGAACACAAACATTTGATTTAGCAGAAGCGGCGTGGTATTTACGGGAACATCCGCTAGACATGGTTGATTGGGCAATAGAAAATAGCCACCGCAAAGACATCGAACTTTTAGCCCCTAACTTTCGCAAGCAATTCAGTAAAGAAGTCTTGCCTCCTGATGAGCGGCCGATTCAACGTCACAATGCCAATATGTTTACATTAGATCGCAAAACTGGAAATGGAATTTCCGAACATAGCGCGGGGGATATTTGGTTATTACCCTATTGGTTAGGACGTTATTTACAAGTGATTAGTGCGCCAGTAAAGACTCAATAAATGCAGTGAATAACACGGTTACTATATAATAGAGGGATTTAACTGGATACTAATCCAGTCAGAAAATCCAACATATTAATTTGAATAAAAAGGTTCGATTGTGATTTGTTCGTGTATGAATCGATGCAAGAAGTCTTTTTTACATAAATAAAATATAGTATGCTTGCATAACATAATTCCTTTTATTTATATTTACGCAACGAGATTTAAAAACGTAGATATGAATCGTGCCATTAAAAAAGTAGCCATTTTAGGCTCAGGGATTATGGGCTCCAGAATAGCCTGTCATTTCGCAAACATTGGGGTTCAGGTCCTTCTATTGGACATTGCCCCACAGACTTTGAGCCCGGAGGAAGAGGCCAAAGGACTTCGTTTAGAACACCCTTCGGTACGTAACCGAATCGTCAACGCCGCATTTCAACAAACTATAAAAGCAAAGCCCGCATCGCTTTATTCGTCGGGCTTTGCGAATAACATCAAGCTAGGCAACTTCGATGACAACCTTTCGGAAATCAGTTCAGCAGACTGGATCATGGAAGTAGTCGTGGAAAACCTAGCCATCAAACAATCCCTCTACGAAAAAGTAGAGAAATTCCGCACACCTGGCACTTTAGTGACATCCAACACCTCAGGTATTCCGATTCATTTGATGTCAGAAGGTAGAAGCGCCGATTTCCAACAACATTTCTGTGGAACCCACTTCTTCAACCCTCCCCGCTACTTGCGTTTATTTGAGGTGATCCCTGGTCCGAAAACGGATCCGGCTATCCTCGAATTCTTACTAAGCTACGGAGAGACTCAATTAGGTAAAACAGCCGTTTTATGTAAAGACACTCCAGCCTTCATCGCGAACCGCATTGGCGTTTATTCGATGATGCAGACGATGAAAGTCGTGGAGGAGTTAGGCCTTACGGTAGAACAAGTAGATAAATTGACTTCTAAAGTCGTAGGTCGCCCTAAATCGGGAACCTTCCGCCTTTCAGATGTGGTCGGTTTAGATACGACGGTTCACGTAGCGAATAATTTGAAAGCGGCGCTCGTAAACGACGAAAGCAAAGAAATTTTCAACCTTCCGGTGATGTTGCAGCGTTTGATGGAAAACAAATGGCTGGGCGATAAAACGGGTCAAGGATTTTATAAGAAGACCAAAGACGAAAAAGGTAAAACGGTCATACTGAGCCTGGATCTAAAAACGTTTGAATACCGCGCCGCGGAGCGAGTGAATTTTGAAACACTTGATCGTTCGAAGGCAATTGATAATCTGGCAGACCGCTTCGCACTTTTATTAGCAGGCCAAGACCTGGCGGGCGAGTTCTACCGCAAAACCATCCTAGATGGTTTCCGTTATGCCTCGAATCGCATTCCGGAGATTGCAGATGATCTAGTTAAAATCGACCAAGCTATTTGCGCAGGTTTTGGCTGGGAGATGGGTGTTTTCGAAACTTGGGACGCCATCGGTGTTGTGCAGGGAATCGAGTTAATGAAAGCAGAGGGTTTAGCTCCAGCTGCTTGGGTGACAGAAATGGTCGCTGCAGGAAATACCACTTTCTACAAAGTAGAAGGCGGGAAGCGGATGTTCTACGACATTGCCACCAAGAAATACCAAGCCATTCCAGGTGCGGAGAAGCAAATCAATTTACAGATCCTGAAGCCTACGAAGACGGTTTCGTCGAACGACGATATGCATATCGTGGATTTAGGAGATGGCATTTTGGGCTTAGAATTCCACTCGAAGATGAATACCATGGGCCAAGGGGTGCTGGAAGGCATTCAAGAGGCCATCGCTACGGCGGAAAAAGATTTCCAAGGTTTAGTTATTGGTAATGAGTCAAACGAGGCATTCTCTGCAGGTGCGAACTTAGGCATGTTGTTCATGTTTGCGATGGAGCAGAAATTCGACGACATCAATACGATGATCGCGACCTTCCAAGAAACCATGATGCGCGTTCGCTATTCAGGCATTCCTGTTGTGGTGGCACCGCATACCTTAGCACTAGGTGGTGGTTGTGAAATCAACTTGCACGCAGATAAGATTGTCGCGCATGCGGAATTATATATGGGTTTAGTGGAAGTGGGGGTAGGTTTAATTCCTGCTGGAGGTGGAACGAAAGAAATGGCCTTGAGAATGGGCGATGCACGTCGCGCAGGTGATGTGGAGTTGAACCGTTTACAAGAAGCCTTCATGAATATTGCGACGGCGCGCGTGAGTACTTCAGCGCATGAAGCGAGAGATATGAATTATTTACGAGCTCAGGATCGCATTGTGTTGAATCGCAACCAGGTGATTTCCGAGGCGAAAAGAGAGGCTTTGGCCTTAGCAGACGCAGGATATGTCCAAAAAGCGAGACGCAACGATGTCTGGGTAGAGGGAAAACAAGGTTTGGCCCTATTCAAAGCAGGAATCCAAGGCATGCTGATGGGACGTTACATCTCAGAACATGACGCGTTAATCGCAAATAAATTAGCCTACGCGATTTGCGGCGGCGATTTAGACGCTCCACAAGTCGTGAGCGAAACGTATTTACTCGACCTAGAAAGAGAGGCTTTCCTTTCTTTATGCGGTGAGAAAAAGACCATGGACAGAATCCAAAGTTTATTAGGTGGCGGTAAACCACGCAGAAATTAAATTTTACGAAGATGAATGCATATATCATAGCAGGTTACCGCACAGCAGTTGCGAAAGCCAATAAAGGAGGATTCAGAACGATGCGTCCAGATGATTTAGCGGCGGAAGTCATTAAACATTTGATGAAGCAGGTTCCTAGTTTAGACCCGGCACGCGTCGATGATTTAATCGTGGGCAATGCCATTCCGGAAGCGGAGCAAGGCATGCAAATGGCGCGTTATATCTCCCTTTTGTCTTTGCCCAAAAGCGTTCCAGGTTTCATCATCAACCGCTATTGTGGTTCAGGTTTAGAAGCGATTGCTTTAGCCTCCGCTAAAGTTGCCTCAGGCATGGCGGATTGTGTTATTGCTGGAGGAACCGAGTCGATGACGATGTTGCCGATGATGGGCCATAAAACGGTCTTAAACTACGGTATCGCGAGCGAACATCCCGATTACTATATCGGAATGGGCCTTACGGCAGAGGAAGTGAGTAAGAAATACAATGTGACGCGCGATGAGCAAGATGCGTTCTCATTTGCTTCCCATCAGAAGGCTTTAGCCGCACAAAAAGCGGGTAAATTCACTTCGCAAATTGTTCCTGTAGAAGTATCAGAGAATTATTTTGATGCCAAAACCGGTAAGAAACAAACCCGCAGCTGGACCGTATCACAAGACGAAGGTCCACGTGCTGACACGACAATCGAGGCCTTAGGAAAATTAAGACCTGTTTTCGCGATGGGTGGAACCGTGACCGCTGGTAATGCGTCCCAAACTTCAGATGGAGCCGCTTTCGTTTTAGTCGTTTCAGAGAAATTAGTGAAAGAATTACATTTAGAACCTATCGCTAGAATGGTTTCTTATGCTACGGCAGGTGTTGAACCAAGTATCATGGGTATAGGTCCGGTTGAGGCGATTCCAATTGCTTTGAAAAAAGCGGGATTAACGCTGAAAGATATTCAACAAATTGAGTTGAACGAGGCATTTGCGGCGCAGTCTTTGGCAGTGATGAAAACCCTCGATATCGATCCCACAATCGTCAATGTAAACGGTGGCGCTATCGCTCTTGGACACCCACTAGGCTGTTCTGGTGCGAAATTATCCATCCAATTATTTAATGAAATGCGTCTTCGCAACCAGAAATACGGTATGGTCACAGCCTGCGTAGGTGGCGGCCAAGGAGTAGCAGGAATTTACGAATTACTATGACCCCACAAGAGTACATTGATTTAGAATCTGAATTTGGTGCCCATAATTACCATCCAATTCCGGTCGTTTTAGAACGCGGAGAAGGAGTGCATGTGTATGATGTGACGGGGAAAAAGTACCTCGATTTTTTGTCGGCCTATAGTGCTGTGAATCAAGGGCATTGCCATCCTCGCTTAGTCAAAGCCATTTCGGATCAAGCGGCTCGACTTACGTTGAGTTCCCGTGCTTTCCACACGAATCTGTTAGGTTCGACGGAGAAGAAATTAGCGGAGAAATTTGGCTACGAGAAGGTTCTTTTAATGAATACGGGAGTAGAAGCCGGGGAATCTGCGATCAAGTTAGCCCGTAAATGGGCTTA
>JACCDV010666016.1_pt1 | contig 10235 bp, 8 predicted proteins | sample 7446131 | NCBI WGS metagenome assembly JACCDV01 (sample SAMN15323448, study PRJNA562643) | freshwater metagenome | isolation source: river surface water | place: USA:Blue River Watershed | collected 2017-08-17
CTTCATTATGATGTTTGATGCTCATATCAATAATTATGTAAGAAATTGTATTAATTTAATTTACAACAATCATATAATCTGATTAATCGATCTGTTGAGTTCCTACCTCATAGTAAGCGTGTGGCTATTTGTGTTATTGGATGATATGCTTTATTTGATTGATGAGATTTTTCTGGATTATAATTGGATTATGTAAGCAGAACAATCTTTCATCATCACTAACAAACACACGGACAATCCTAACAATAATGCAGTAGCCCCCTTTACTGAAGTCACAAGTAATGCATCTTCAATGTAGTTTCAATCCAAAAGGAAGCATCAGCAGGTGTTACTCATCGCGGGGTCATAGGCAAATCTTAATTCAATGCAAGCCTCTAGGCAATCCTTCTTCAAATGCACTAAGGCGATAAATGGTCGATCTAAAGTAGACAATCTTTTACATAGGCCATGATAAAATTTCATATCTAATCGAGGTAGTTGAGGTGGGGAAGACAGTAGACTCGCGAAGTCGACTGGTGATTGGTGAAAGTCTTAAAGCCGAAGGGAACGGATTGATAAAGCAAAAGGAAAACAAGAAGGCAATATAAAAGTACTAGTAAGCTTACAACTTTGTGGTGAATGATCCAAGCAACCAAGCTTATTAGCTTAAAATTTCACTTATTAGTAATCTTGCCCTTGCCTCCCTCAATCTTTCAGAGTTCAAAACAGCCATCAACTGGTGCAACCAGCATCTAGAGTAAACACTCCAGCCCAACCTCAAAGTTATTTACAGGAAAGCAACAGCCAACAAAGGCCTGAAGAACTGGGCCGAAGCCAAGAGAGACATTGCATTTGGGATAGAGAACAGTGAAGGAGACGTATAATCGTTGGACAACTTTAAGAAGCTGCTATTACAGGTGTAGAAGTAAGAGAAGGAACAATAGAAGAAAGAGAAGGCCGTTTACGGAAAGATGTTCGGGTGAACTTGATCATGCGTCAAACAAAACAACCTTATCTCATTGAAAATTAACAATAATAAATATATTTATTGATGTAAAAGAGAGTAAGCCTCACAGAAGACGATTACTTCGAAAGCATGGAGAAATAATCAACCCTATAAACCATCAACTTCATACCCATCAAAATGTTCTCTAATCAAACCCTCAGACCCAACAAGAAGAACGAAGAGGATTTGATTTGGAAGATAAAAACCTCAGAGAAGAGTACGAATGAGAAGAAGGGTCATTTTCGATTTAACAAGAACATTTCATTCGAAGTACTATTGATAGACATAATTAGGATGAGGATAAGATGAGTAGCTATGAGGAATCATGCGATGATAACTAAGAACCCCAACTCTCCTCCTTCGCCAACTACTATCAATCCCTTCAACAAGTCTATCGCAAAAAGGTCAACTTCGGCACAAGCTGGATTGGCAAAAGACAGTACTTCGCTTCCACTTTTGTCAACCCCTCCAACTTCGAAAAAGGTAATGCACCTTATTACCTCACGAAGGAAATCGGATAGACAAAATAACTAACTTTTGATGGTAATTTTTAATCAGGAAACCTATTTTGTGCTTATAAAGTTGCAAATAATTAGTACGATCTATTACTGCAAAATGATATAAACACGAAAGGCAACACTCAATGGTTCTATTTTAGAGTCACTAACCCTCCAAAGAATACTAATATCAAGCTAAACATAGTAAACATGAGGAAGTCAGATTCACTTTTCAACTACGGAATGCTACCTTGCATCTACTCTCAGTAAGAAAATCGCAAGAACAGCAGAGGATGGTACCGAGGGGGCAAGCAAGTCAAGTATTATAGAAGTGACCATCAGATATAAAACTCCAAACGATTTTACTACGTACTTACCTTCACCATATCAACTGCCCACTAAAATGATGTACTCAAAATAGCCCAATCCTATCCCTACACGTACTCAGATCTCAACGCCTACCTTGATAGTCTATAAACCATCAAGTACAAGAAAGAATTATACGAACGATAAACCATCCTGACCACCATCGGCAAAAATAAGATAGAAGCTCTCACTATTAAATAATACAATAATAAGCTCAAACAAAGACCTTTAATTATTGTTATTGCTCGGCAACACCCAGGCTAAACTCCCGCCTCGTTTATCTGCGAAGGCTTCATTGACTTTCTCCTCAGTAAGGAAAAGTAGGCTGAATTTATAAGAAAACATTATTAAATTAAAATAATGCCAATGATAAACCCTGATGGAGTTTGTGCAGGCAACTATAGGACTAATCTTTATGGCTTTGACCTCAACAGGAGGTGGGATGGCTCAAAGTTAAAAAATCTGCATGAAGCTGCCTATATTAAGAAATATTTGCTGCAAACTCTCAAAGGGAGGGAAACTGCATTCATTCTCGATCTTCATGGCCATAGTAGAAAAATGTTTAGTTTCTTCTATGGTAATCCTAATCCCAACTATCCAATTTAAGTCAGGGTATTTCCTCTCCTTTGTTCCAAGCTACTTCCTAACTATATTAAATTTGAGGACTGCACTTTTACTTCTGATTAATACAAAAGGAACACAGCTCGTGTTCAGTTCGGACTTTCCTTCAAATGCCTGAACATATTTACCTTCTAAGCATCATTCTTTGGATACAGTGGGAAAGATAAGGTCAAAAGACATTTTACTGTTGATGATTATAAATAGTTAGGACTTGTTCTCGGCAAAGGAATATATATCCATGAGAAAGGAAAGTAATTGATTATTTCTAATCCTGACAACAAGGAAATTTCCCTTTATAAAAAATGTATGAATGAACTAAGGACCAATTTGGTCTTGATATCCATTGGAGAAAAGATTAACTCAGGCTCATAGTCAAGTCCATAGTAGTGTGAACTTAGGGAAAATTAAGGCAAAAAGCTATAAACAACAGAATAGTACTCAAAAATTAGTCCTCCCACCAAAAATGTGAAGATTGTAAAGAAAACTATAAAACAGTAATTAGTAAAATGGCCGGCAAGATCCGAAAGACAGATGCGAGTATTAGACATAGCACAAGTTAATTCAATGTTGCCTAATAATGTACTCGCCCTTTTCCCAAGTTCCTTCTTGACTCGTAAGAAAAAAGTCTAGGTCTTGGATAAAAGCTCACAAACAGAAAGCAGTCCTCTCTTTAAGGCCGAAGAAATCTGTAAAAATCCATAAAGTATTGTGTCATACAGTCAAACTCCAACTCATCTCAAAAGCTAATTGATTAGTTATGAAAGCAAGGAATCCATAATAAATAAAAGCAATATTGTCGGTAAATCTTAAAGTCGCGATCGGCTCTTTTCAGCAGGATTTAATCGAATCAATACAGCCAAGAGTAAGGAAATGAGGTCGATAACATAGAAGGTTAATAAAAAGGCATACCAACCCATTAAATCATATAAGCAAACTATTCATAGGGAAACACAAACCATGTTATCTTTTAGTTGCATGCCATGCTCCCCAACAAAGACTAAAGTTGATAAAGAAAGCACTATCTTTGAGCTGAAAACAATTGACCCTTCTTTTACAAGTTTCAACATGGCAAAGGGAAGCTTCATCGAGAAGAACTCTTCAATTAGCATGTTCTAAAATATTAAGTTTAGAAAAAAACAGCAGCTTTGATATTTTAATCACTATCTACATAAATATAATAATAAATGGAAGCTTTCGCCTCAGAAAAAGAAGAGGTTCAAGCTACTTCCCCTCACAAGGACTTTGGGGATTTCATCAGAGCCATTGAGGAACATTGCTAGAAGGCACTTTTGAGTCGCAAAAATGATTTGCTGTATAAGGAGAAGGTGAAACAAAACTGGCTTAGTAAGACCAAAATAATTCCTCCCTCCTTTGCAAAACTAGAGGAGATAGATTTTAATAGCAATAAGAATAACGTAAAGGCCTCCACCTTCTACACCAATAAAATCACCTGCCATTCTTACCATAACCTCGCCAAGCACCAACCAACTCAAGACGTTTACCGCAAAACATGCAACACTAGTCACGGTAACAATCGAGAATTCGTTGACTGGAAAGCCACCAAATCCAACTGGAAACTCTAACTACGGAAAGATGAACTCAACATAGCAAAGTTCAAGTGCCTCAACAAGGAAGAATCCAACTTCTCAACGCAGAATTCAAGTAAGCCCTTTAAAGTGCGAAAGCTATTCAACAAAATATAAGACAACTATTTGAACCATAAACCAGTTGTTTACCTGCGGGAAGAGAAGTAGAACTTGCTCAGGCTCAAGACTGCAGAAGTATAGCCCAACCCCAGGCGCAAATATTTCGAATGATGGGACAATTTTATTGATTTTGGTGAGTTAGTAAAGGTATTTAAAGTGAAGCTAGTTGGCGAAACTAGAACATAAACGATTGATATATGAATATAATGTGAGAGGGAGAAGGGAGAGTGTGTTTATTTGGGTGTGAGTGGGTGGTGGTAGATAAAGTGCAGGTAAGGTAAATGATTATCCTCTTTGAAACCATAATAATAATATGTCATAATACTTCCGAAAATATATTAAGAAGTAACATTACCCCACTCCCCCGTACCTCAATCCTCACTCAGCCAGAATATCAAGTTCAAAACCGCATTTAGGAACTGCGTCTACAAAGGGTTAAACAACCGAGAGTGGAAAGAAACTGATGGGGACGATTGGAATGTAATGTGGTGCGAGAAATAACAGATTGATTGGGTCTATGAAAAATATAGATTCCAGCCAGGGGCAAAAGTGAACCACTTTAGAGGGTGGAACTAGCTGTGCAGGAAGGACATGCTCAGCAAAAACCTAAAAAAATTCAAAAGAGCACTCGACAAGCAAGGTATTTGTGCGCATAGTTAGGGAACTCGAGTGAGTCCAATGAATACGACTTCCTGCCTCCCACCTTCCTCATGCCGAGTGAATACGTGATCTTCTACGAGGAGTTCAAGAGGCAAAACAATTAGAAGATGCTGTGGATCATGAAGCCGGTACATTTTGAGACATACAGACTTCAAAATGCCAAGGGAAGGGCATCTTCATCTTCAACAAGATCAGCGACATCAGCAAGTGGAAGGGATCCAATAAGGATATTTCTGCTGAAAACTACGTCTGCCAAAGATATATCCTCAACCCTCTTCTGTTTGGAGGGAGGAAGTTCGATATGCGTATCTATGCCTTGTGTGTTTCCTACAACCCACTCACAGTCTACCTCTATAGGAATGGCTTTGCTCGATTTGCCCATGACCATTATGATAACTTAGATACTGAAAACCTATGTAGAATCCTGTTAATCTAGATAAGCATCTCACCAATGTTGCCATCAATATGTATGCCCCAACTTATGTCAAAAGAATAGGAGGAAAATGGTTTCTCGACAACCTCAAGAATTTCATGCTCTCAAAGTAATCTTTCTTTAATCGAGATTCGGGCTATAGAAAACTAATGAATCATTTTCAGACATTCAAAGATGCATTTTGAAGTCTTTGAGGGCGGTTCAAAAGCTCGTTTCGAATAGTCCCCACTCCTTTGAACTCTATGGATATGACTTTTTATTTGACACATAAGGGAAGGCTTGGCTTCTTGAAGTGAATGGCGGACCATCAATGACTGCGAATACACCTTAAGACTCAGCCTTAAAAGTAGGAATTATTGACGATGTCATGACGATTATTAATGTTGAAGGAGTGTAAGCGATGTTGTATTCAGACTGAAAGGCGATGAGTAAGTAGTTGGAGGCTTCGACTTGATTTACAAAGGAAAAGAAGTTACTTTACCAGAAGCAAGCATATACACCTCCATGCTTGGATGCAGGGTCAATAGGCTTGAAAATATGAGGAAGCTAGCAAGGAGTTGTGCCTATCGACTAAGCAAATAGTACTTGTAGGCTGAGGCAAACAGGCTCAAACAATAAAGCAAAAAGAAAGAAGAAAATAAATTCAACCTCAAGACAACAAAGCCGCGTTCTAACAACGTGATCAATACTAACCCTACGAACACAAACTTGAGGAAGAAAGTGGAGAGCACGAACAGCAATAACATCGATTTTAATCGTTACGCTTCATAGAGATAGGAGAGAAAGAATACTAATATAACCAATACTCCCCAGGTCAAGCACTAATAGTAGTAATAATGATTTATATTAATTTTATCATTACCTTCACACTCAAATCAATTTCACCAAACTAGAATCAGAAATATCTGAGTATTAAATGCCCTTCGCTCTTTGCCAGAATTTGTCGCATCAATAATGAATGATATAAATTGAAGTTTATTTTGGTTGATGGCATAATAAGAGTAAAGCAAGTGCGCCAAGTGCCCAATATTCATAAGAATTCTAAGTGTCTCCTCAGCGTATTACCTATTGTATGCAGCTTAGTGTTAATTGGATTCGGCCTTGCAGGTCTAATATTACAAACAATAAATAACCTCAGCAGCGGCAAATTCTTCTTACTACTCTCCCCTATATTCATGATGTACTTCAAACACAATATAGACTAATAGGGCTCATATTTTTAGCCGCTGAGTTTCGGATCGAGTTCATGATGAAGCACTTCCAATATCTGAAGTCTTTCTTGGGGCGTGGCATTTTCAACCTATTGTACACTAGCACTAACTCAGTATGGCTTCGACAGTATTTTACTTTTTCAGCTGCAGTAACGACAACGGTTTGGTTGGGTGGATCGCAGCCATCCTTATCTTTTTGTTGGGCATCATCTTCATTGGAATTCATTTCTGCGGAGGGGAGAGCTTTAAGGGCAAATAGTAGAGGGAGATAAAGCGAGAGTTACAATCGTGATTGTGAATAAGCTAAATCTAAGATATTTAAGGGTTCAAATATTTATCTGTATATTGATTGATGAATCAGCATCCACAGCCAGCAGCCGTACTCCATAATCTCCAACTGTTCCCTCCCCATCCATACACTTTTATCGCGCAGTTCAAGTTAGCATTCAAGTCGCATGGGGCATGTCCTCCGTTGCACTGTCCCCAGTTAACAGTGTTGATCTGCCACAGTCCAACGTCAGTGCTGGAGTCTGTATTATAGTTGAGGGCATTAGCGTTGCCAGCCGACTAGTGCGAGACAATGCATTTGCAGCATGCTTGGTTCCAGGAATATTTGCTGCACCATGCGGCAATATCCTGCATGCTCTTGGTGGTTCCACAGTAGCAGGTGGGGCACTTTCCTGAGGGACAGTTGCCTCCGCACGAGTCAGCCGAGGTGAAGACAACAAGCAGGAGCAATAGGACTAGCTTCATTGATATAATAGGATTATTAATTGATCTAAATAATGTAAAACATAGATTTAAGTTGTTAATCAGTTCTTTTTCAAGGACAATGAAATCTCCTCAATTCTCTTTGGAATTCTTTCTCTTACGCGTGCAAGCAACTATTCCCTCATCTATCCTTATTGAATAATGGAAGCAGCCTCAATTCCTTTGTGTCTGACGAACTAGTATAATTCTTTGAGGATCACTTCTGAAATTTAAAGGCCTTCGTAGCTAAACAGCTTCAGAATGTTATTCAGAATACTCATATTATGATACATCTCCTCACTGTACTTATCCAATGTTATTTAGTCCTTAGGATTCACGTATTCATTTCTCCTAAAGTTGCTCAAGTACACGTTTCCGTTATTTCCCAGGATGATGCCCACCTTGAATAGAGAAATCATGTGATGCTTTTGGCGTTTAATTTGCCTTGGGACCAACTCCACTAAAATGCCAGGCTATAGTCTGCCGTATTTAGGATTACGGGTGTGCAGGTTAAAGGTCTTATCGTTATTGACAGAGTGAACTTACGCCACAATCAGATCTCCCTCCTGCATTATCTTCCTCATGTTGAATTCGTCCTCCTCATTCTTCTTGCGCTGCTCAGGAATGTAAGTTGAGTTGAGGGACAAAAACGCAAAAGCGCTGGCTTTTATATCAATCTTCCATCGCTTATTAGAGATCTAACTTCACTTACTTTTACCTCATGGACTCGCCCCACCACAATGTCTCCCAATTGCGGGCTATACTTGGCCTTCAAAGGGTTGACAATAATAAGCTTATTTGTTATTTATACAGTTCCTAAGACAGAGGCGTGTATTTTGTTGTCAAGGCGATACGTCCCATGGCCACTGCATATGGAGTGAGGTACTTCATGAAGCCTTCCTCGGAAGTGATTAGATCTCCAGGCACTACTAAGTTCATGGTGTCTTCGTCGATCATGTAGTGGTTGACATTGACTCGGGCCAGTATTTTTTACTATTTCATCAACAATAGATTATTCTTATAATATTATAATGTCCTTTCCTTTATAGAATACCAATCAATCACAACATATCGCCCAATCAATCTTTATCTTACGAGAAATAGGCGCTGAGCAGTCGTAGATCATCGCTAGAGTTGATTTCTCCCCCACTTTTCCCTCACAACTCCCTCTTGCTTCATGCCCTCAAGAGTAGCTCAAATAAAAGAAAACTTATCCAGTATTCAACAATGACCGTAGCTATTATACTCCAGCTTTCGTCAATGAATAGTTTCAAGTATATGTTATTGTAAGTAGGAGACGATGGGGGAGTAGAAACGGTCTAAACTGTTGGCCCTGCACCATTTCAAAGCTGAGGTCCTCTCATAAAAGGAATAAATTGTAATACAAACCATATTTAGTATCTACCAAAGCCATAGAAAATAAATCGTAAGTGCAGTATATGCAAGGTTGCCTTTGAGGATTACCTTACACACATTGCCTTACCCTAACACACCCAACTTCTCCGCCAATCTTTATTTTATGAGCATATTTCACAATTATCCTCATGTTTTGCCATCAAAGCAAAGAAAATTTCTAAAGAGAAAAAAATGAGATAATTATAACGTATGCAATATAAAGTTAAAAAAAATGGAAAAGATAAAAGCTCGAGCAATTAGATCATAGCATCGTAAGACGAGTTCTAATTAACTTAAAAAAGCAATTACGATTGAAGAAGAAGGCCATGCGACTGATAAATAAAATTATTACATCCAATTTATTTATATTCTTTATCATTTCGTAAAATGGCCGTCTCCTTTACCTTATTTTATTATCAATTACTGATTCACGCTTATGCATAGTGATAATTCGAGGACATTGATTAATATTGATTATCAGATGCATGGAGGTCTGTTCAGATAGCCCATCCATCTCAACATCGCCAACAGAGGAAGGCTGAGGAAAGTATAACACCAGAGGTTGCAGCCAATCTAACATCAACACGAACTGCTGCTCACTCCCAACATCGTGCTCTCCGATAATAAAGTCTAAAGGAAAAACTATCACCAGGCCTATTTCAAGAAGCAAGAGGAGAGGAGCAAAATACTATCTAATCCCAATCAGCCAGTCCTCAAAGAGCACGCTACTGGCTCTTTTAGGGCCATACACACAGCCGATCCGTAAAAATCTTTTAGGGGCTTCCCTTTACGCTCAATCACTGCCATCAAACCCTTCCGCAGAGGCATCCGCTCAACCCATAAGTCCAACAATACCACAGTATTCCTGGACACTGTGAAAGAAGATCCAGGGAGTAGGATAAGGAAAACAGTGGCACCTACAATCCAGTTGTAATAATTTGTGACATTCCAATCACCAGAGTACGTGTCGCGATACCACGAGAATGAATACTAGGAGTTCTACAAGTTCAAGGAAAAGAAGTCGCCATAGGTGGAGTAAAACAAGAGTCAGGTGGCTGGGACTAAGATTGAGCCATTCAAGAAGTACCACATCCGCTAGGTCAACAAGCTCTCCTACACACAGCGAATACACAACTATCAGATCATCCACTAGTGATTGTATGTTTCCATCTTCATCAAATATCATTCTGCGTGCTTGATAAATTCAGCTTGCCGTTCCGAATGTCGATCCTCTGCCGCACATCGTACCCCTTCTTTTTCTTGCCTTGCCCCACCTTCGGAAGCATGGGTTCGTAGACCAAATCCTACTGCAGTGTAGCTTTGGCTTAGTTGTGGAGGTCTAGTAGGAGGTGGTCTGCAGTGATATTGACGCTCTTGGACTTCTATGCATGTTAGAAAGTTTTCTTTGTTGTCAAGTACTCCTCAATTTACGAAGCTCGGGAGGGGAAAATCTTTTCGTACATCCAAACCAAAAGCTTTTCATTTTGCATAAAGATTTCGAGCAGTCTGAGTTTGTCAATCATCCTAAACTCTTCCCAGCTGCCGATCGCGTGCAGGTCTTCGGACTTATACCCATAAACCTTCCTCTGCGCAACTTCTTTCCTAATGGTC
>JACCDV011032341.1_pt1 | contig 10233 bp, 6 predicted proteins | sample 7446131 | NCBI WGS metagenome assembly JACCDV01 (sample SAMN15323448, study PRJNA562643) | freshwater metagenome | isolation source: river surface water | place: USA:Blue River Watershed | collected 2017-08-17
GGCATTGATTTCAAATATATAGAATATCTGTATAAATAAAACGAACATGCAAACCTAGAAATCCATCTCCACTCAAAATAAGACTCCACTTCCTCGAAGAATCCTCAAATCCCAAGTTAAATACTATAGTGTCCCCTCCTCTCCTTTTAGGCATCAATGCATTGACTGGCTTTACAATGGCCAATCAAAGTTGCATTTTAGCCGCAGCACTCTCTTCATTGCTTTTGGACTGCTTGACAAACTCCTCATCAAGGGATTGAAGCTTGCCCAAACAAACTATGAATTAGTGGGCGCTGTGCTCCTCCTCATATCTACTAAATTCAATGAGGTTTACCCTGCATCTATCGCCAACCTCAACAATCTTTGCAAAGATGAATACTCAGTGAGGCAATTTATCGAGGCCTAGGCTGTGATCTTACAAAATATCGATTACACAGTTTAACTGGAGCCTATATACGAAGAACTTGTGGGATTGGAAAGCCTCTATGAGGGAAAACAGGGTCAAAATGTAAAGGAACTGATCAAAATGGCAGTGATGAACCCAAATGAAACGTTTAGGTTTGGATCCACCTCATTGATTCAAGCAGTGGAAAGACTCAGCTTCTAAGGCAGATTGTTTGAAATCCAACAAAACAACTCCGACTAAGACTCTGAAATATAGTTTATCAAGTCATAATTCAATCGCCTGAGATCTACCGATCATAAGAAATTAGTAGATCCCATCCATGCATGATTTTTATTTTTTATTACTGCCAATTACCACTATAACCAGTATTATATAAGCTGAGGGGCTATTAAAATAATGGGCAAAGAATGGGTAATAAATAGAAGTAAAGATAAAACGGTATATTGAAATTTGATTGGCTCTATTATAGAAATGAAGATATAATTTGAAAAGGCGCTTCTGCTCAAGATTCTTATTAATTTGTTAAGGCGCAACTTATGACTGAATTAGACACTCAAATCAGTTCTCTCTATGAGGAAATGTAGAACTTCCTGAGACTGCAAGCCCGCAGTGAGGGCACAGCCACCCAAGCTCTCATCTTCCGCACTGAGTACAAGACGGGCTTGAAGCTGATCGACTCCGATAAGCAGGTATTTGACGTTGATGAGAGCTTCCTCAGCGCATTCAGAGATGTCTACACTGATAAATCCTGTAAATACTTACTCATGTAGATAAATACGTGCGACTCAATAATTGGGAATTCGAAATCAAGTTCAATGGCAAAAAGTGTGCCAAAATTGATCTCATCTGTGAGTCTATCACCTTCCTCGCTACCAAAACAGCCAAAAGAGAAATCACTGGGTGTCACTTTAAAGCCCCCATTATTTCAAATTCTGCAGATGTTAAAAACCTCTCCCCTTCAATCCTTGGCTATTTGAACAGGTTAGGTAAGAAAAATTTGAGCGTTCAATCCTATAATGTGGCTAAATAAATGAAGTCTTTATTAAGTTTCATCGCCATCAAACCAACGAAGGTGCAGTCCTTCAATTTCAGGCCTTGGTCTCGCAAAGACCTTGAAATCAACCCACTCGAAGCCCTAAGCCAGGAAGGCAAGAAAGTTCTAGAAAAACTAAGGCATTTCATTTCTCGCCAGCAAATTCAAGAATACATAGTTGACCAGTAGGTTTCAGAATAAGCAGTATTTGAGTTACGTAAACTTGTCGCTGGAGAGCAATGATATGCATAAATCTTTATAATTTGCCATATTCTAACAAATATATTTGTCAATGGTGGATGAATAGAATAATAAAGAAAAGCGATAATAAGATATATCAAACTAAATCTTCTTTTCTAACTAGGGTGCAATAGAAGGGAATTTAAAGGATCTACAGCAACTTTTTATGAATAAGGCCTATATAGAAAAAGATCTACCGAATACAAATGGAGGTTTAATTATTTTGGTTCTCTTTTTATTTCCTTTGCGCTTGAAAGATCCCAAACAGCTCCAGTAATCAGTAGAAACAATCTATGTGTTCTTAAATCCAACTTCGTCAATGTAATCCATGCTCTTGTGAAACACTGGAAGCCAAAAATCATCTAAAAAAGATGATTATTCACCCATTGCCTTCATTAATCAAATTTTACATGGAAAATTTGGTCTATTTTGGCCATAGAGAAGTTTTATTCCACCTCGATGATGAAAAAATTTATCATTTCCTCATCGGATTGCAACAAGTAAATTGGATATTGACTTTAACAAATTAAGATTTAAGTTTATTTGTTTGGAAGAAATTTGGTGTATTTTTCATGAATGATAGTTAAGTGTTTGAATTTGAATGAAGAATTAACCAAAGAAATGTAGTGAGGGTAGTAGTGAGGAAGTTTCTTATCTGAAATTTAAAGATTTCTAAATATTTTACTAGCTGTTTCTTATGTATCTATTTCAAAGGCTTTTAGACCTGAGTAAGTAAAGCTATGATCGTATCCTTATGATATCCCGTTTTTCTTTGATTCCTCTGCTAAAAACTCTTCTATTTTGTGCATAGATTCAAGGTGATGAGAGAATTAATCACGACTGCAAATTTATTGATAATCCTCCTTCTTTAAATCTTTTAGTAGATCAATAAGTGCAAAGGTTGATACAATGCATTTGTTATTCACTAACTTTTCCAAGGCTTCCTGCAGACTAAATACACATAAATGCTAGATGACAACAGGATATGCTTGTTTTCTTCGAGCCGTTTTATGCGCAATAGTATTCAATGGTCTCTTTATACTATAAATAGTCATTCGGATTTAGTTGTTATGGTTGACGCTGACCCATCGGAATCCAACTGCCTTTATTTTTCTTTATAAATCTGAGTCAACTGACAAATTCTCTCCAATTTTAATATGTACAAGAGAAACTCTAAGCTAAGAACAGTTATCATGTTCCCATAAGTATTCACAGAGACTTTTGAGAGTATTTTCAACAGTCTAGAGTGTACTTTTTATTGCCAAAATAATGATTTTTCTTTGAGAGGAATTTTTGTCAACAGCAAGGACGATATCTTCTAAGGTTTAAGTATTTTGGAAAACTGTGACCTCTTCGTAGCGATTAATTTAAACAGTTGCTAAAAAGGACTCGTTAAATGAGCTATGTGCCAAATTTGAAAAATACTAGGCAAATTCACTATATTAAATCTATAGTTTCTTCCACTTTTCAATCGTAGAAGCAATTCCTTTGGAGGGAAGGGATTTATCATAATGGCGAGGAGGGGATTTAAACTTTTATATAATTGGTGTTCTTTTAGATTCTCCTTATTCTTCTGTAGTTTCATCTTAGCTTAAAAGCATTTAGCAAAGTCTGATTCTTTTTATTATACTTTTGGAAACAACACTCATTTTCTTTCCTTCATAGGTATAATTCAAGAAGAAAACATCAGTCTTTTTCAAATCAAACACATAGATTTATCCCAGCTTGGAGCTTGCAATAGCTTTGTAATCCTCAACTATCTTAGAAAGATATGAACGACCGTTAATAGTATATCTTAACCTCACATTCCTCGGAATCAAAGGCTCAATTGATTGTTTCCATTGATAAATGCATTCAATACAGTGAACTGTTAAAATCCGCAAATGATTTACTCTTTCCTCGAACATTTTATTAAGCTTAGCAGGATTTACTTACTCAGTCTCAGTCGAATGAATGATTTCATGAATCTTTTATAGACAGGCTTCTCTTGATTCAACAGAGCTCATGATTTTTTGAATGAGGGATATTTGTTTGGTGACTTCTGAGAACTCCTGCTTAATATCCTCTAATATTTTCATAGGATAATTTTCTCTATTGAATATTTTGGTCATAATTTCCATATGGCAGTCAGGGATTCCTTTTTCATACCATAGTTCTTTGAGATCTGCAAAAGCCTTATTGATTGCTTATTTTTGTCGTTCTTCCCCCTTCCTCATATTGGGTTTGTTGCCAACTTTATCTAGATAGTGAATGGTGAACTTTTATCAAGGGAAGCCTCATGAACTCTTTTGGCTTTACTGAGATCATTTCGATCATTCCTTGATGAGTGAGTAAGTACTTTTTGTTGGGAGCACGTAATTTGTTTTTCAAATCTGACTATAACCACATGTACACTGGAGATGGGGCTCATTCTGATAGTTATATTCAGGAATGTGCTAAAGATGAAACCTCTCATTCCATCCACTTTACTAACTCATACAACAAGTACTTTCTATTTGATCTTGCTCACTGCACCCATCTGGTTCCTCGATTTGCTCCGGGATATCTTAGTCACTGAGTCCTACGATTGCGATGGATTATGATAATTGCTTCGCATAACTATTTAAAATATTCAATTCACACACATATTTCATACGCCATATTAGTCATATAACACAAAGGATGGGTAAATTTATAATGGATGGGTTGACGATCATAGCTCTTATACCTTTACTCTGCCATCATGAATTTACAAAGTTGGGCCTGCAAGGTAAAGAATGTCATTAAGTTCGTAATTTTCTCTTACTTCAAAGTCGAATTTGAAAGTTGCACTTGGGGCTTTAGAGTCAATGATGCAGTAGTGGTGGTCTGCAATGTATAATTTGACTGGATGCACATGTCCGTAATCGATTGCGTAGCCATAGCTAATTCCTCTTTCTGCCCCTCTAAATCCACCATCAATATTTTCAGCGATTCTCCATTTGTCTCTCTCGCTAAATACGACTATATGCGCATCTCCGTTGATCCAATCAATCGAAACGATAGTCTCAGAACATTTGTATATTCTATCCAAGCGAAAAGCAGGAACTAACTCTGAGAATGAAGGCAAGAAGTACTCAAAAACAGTGCCTTCGTTTTTGATTGCTATATAATGGAAATGCCTGCTGAGGTCATTAGATGTAGCCTTGTCTAAATACTGTAGAATATGTCGACCTTCATGAGGAGTGTTGACTATGAGGAGGTCCTTTGAGAAGGGTGGAGTGATGAGGGCAGGAGCTTCGTGAGTGTTGATTTGCGCCCAGTTATCAACACTTTTCACTATCTTCTTAGAGTATATTTCTAGGAGATTGTTTGGCTCTATGGAGAGAACAAGGTGGAATGAATTGTGGGTATGGGAAGAATTGATAAGAATTAATGGCTATGAAGTTGATAAGACCACTGCGAAAAGCAGCAGCCCAATGGCAAGTCTTTTGAACATTTAAATTATATAAAACACGTTGATTTAAATCAATATCAAACATTTTATATTAATATTTTAATTATCATCCCTTTGAGTTTAATCCGACATTCTCAGATACATTTTGGGAAATGAACTTCTATTCCCCCTTTGCTTAGCCAAAAATCATAGAGATGTATATAATTTTGATGGAAAAGGTACAACCTTGTGTAATATCCAACCTTTTGGGGTAATTGACCTCGAGAAAATTATTTGTGAATAATAAATCTAAATATTTTCTTTATTCAACCATTTTCTCTTAGTAACTCATTGGCTAATTTATTTGATTTCTTAGAAAAAGGTTCGATTTGCGAATAAAAATGAGGTGAGTAAAGGGGTTGGCAGTGGAGATTATAAAAGTGGGTTGATTCGAGTTTGAAATCTATAGAATATATAAAATAGAAAATGGAAACCTTTACTCTATAAAGAGAGGATCTAGTTACTATTGTCTCTGCCAATCAAACTCGCACCCTCGCATAAGATATCGATTTATTACTCAAAAAAGGAAATAATTTGCTATGGTTATTTACTTCTCTCCAATCCAACATCAACACAGGCATATCCAATTAGCCCACCTCACTCCAACAACGCACCCTCAAATATGGCAATAACTGCAAGTACGAACCTCCTCTCTCCTCCTTCTGCTAGCTCTTCAAAGATGCACTCGATGATCCCATACTCAAAATTCTAATTGCAGCTAGTCTTATATCTATCGCAGTTGAAGTGGGTGCCGCGAGCTAGTCCGAGAGGAAGAAGGCTTGGATTGAAGGATTTGTCATACTTATCGCAGTCTCAGTTTGTGCACTTGTGACTGCAGTTAATAACTATTCCAAAGAGAGGCAGTTTAAGCAGCTCAATAAAGTGGCATAATAACGGAAAAGAGTGACCTTGCGAAGAGACGGCAAGCTGCTAGAAATGCATCAAGACCATATTCTGGTTGGAGATGTTGTGAATGTGTGCGAAGGGATGGAGATTCCAGCTGATGCGATTCTTATCTAGGCCAACGAAATTACTATCGATGAGAGTGCAATGACTGGCGAAACAGATCCAGTCCACAAGGGCACACTCTAAAATTGTATTAAGAAAAAACAGGAAGTTTAGTTATTAAATACTTGCGAAGGAGATCGAAAGCATTAAATCCCAAGCCCCGTACTGCTGAGTGGCACCAAGGTACTGACAGGAGAGGGAAGGATGGTCATTATAGTGGTTGGAGACATTTCCTGCATTGGCAAAATCAAATCACTGCTGTATCAAGATTAAACTGCTCTCACTCCTTTACAATCTAAACTATAAAAGCTAGCCTAAGACATTGGTAAATTTGGACTCTATTCTGCCTTCTTGATTCTATTGGTTCTCCTTGTACGCTTCTCAATCGAGAAAGGTATCAGTCAATAATGGAATAATTCGACTGATCTAAAGGAGTTGATGGGATTTTTCGTTTTGTCTATTACTGTCATTGTTGTAGCCATACCTGAAGGTCTGCCTCTATCAGTTACTCTAGCTCTTGCTGTCTCAGTCAAGCAAATGCTAACAGACAGCAACCTTGTCCGCAAAATGTAGGCCTGCTAGACAATGGGAGGGGCCAATAATATTTGTTCTGATAAAACAGGAACTCTCACCATGAATAAGATGACATTAACTGAATTTTGGAATGGCTCTAATATCCTTATCGACGTACATAAGTAGAGTCTTTAAATTCAAGACTACACAAAAAACAATGAATGGATTTAATTTCTGAAGATAGGAACCTGTGTAAATAGTACAGCAAATTTAGTGCCTGAGTAGAAAGGATCATCAACTTAGATTGCCCTCCTCAAATTCATGAAGAAACTAAATGTAGATTATAACGAGTACCGTGAGAAATATCCAACTGTGATGAAGTACCCTTTCAGCTCATCAAGAAAAAGAATGTCAATTGTACTCAATATTGCTGACTAGCAGTATTTATTTGTGAAAGGGGCCTCAGAAATGGTACTGACTTCTTGCAATAAATGGTTTGATATGGCCAATAATAGGATAGATGCTATTACATAAGACTCGCGGATGAAGATGGAATAGACCATTAAAAAGATGGCTCAATCATCATTAAGAACCCTATGCCTTGCTTACAAGAAGATACCAAAGGGCTAAGATTTAAATTCTAAGGATTAAAAGGGAGTGTTTCATATTGAGAAAAGTAGCTTAATACTGCTTTGCATATTTGGAGTCCGAGACATTCCTCGAAAAGAAGTACCTGACGCAATTAGCAAGTGCCATCGAGCAGGTATTAAAGTGAGAATGGTCACAGGCGATAACGTCATAACAGCAAGAGCTATTGCCCAGGATGTTGGAATCATCAGATAGAATGATGAAAGCTTAGTGATGGAAGGGACTGAGTTTGCATAGCTGATTGGAGGAGTAGTATGTAAGCAATGTAGGACTGCTATATGCGATTGTGCAAGAAGTGTTGCCTAGTCTGTAGCCAACGGGAAAAGCTTAAGAGTCGATACAATCCAAAATGCCGAGTCATTCGATAAAATCAAAGACAAACTATTGGTGCTAGCTAGATCAAGGCCATAGGACAAGTACGCCCTTGTGACTGGCTTAAAAGAAAGAGGGGAGGTGGTAGCTGTTACTGGAGATGGTACTAATGATGCTCCAGCATTAAAAAAAGCAGATGTCGGCTTTGCTATGGGAATTGCAGGCACAGAGGTAGCTCGCTAGGCTGCTGCCATCATCCTCCTAGATGATAACTTTAACTCCATCGTAAAAGCAGTAATGTGGGGGAGAAACATATACGACTCTATAAGGAAGTTCATTCAATTCCAAATAACAGTGAACATTGTGGCAGTGGTCATAACTCTTGTAGGAAGCGCCTTCTTAAAGCAATAAATACTAGCCCCTATCCAAATGCTTTGGATCAATATCATCATGGACACTTTAGCATCACTCGCTTTAGCAACTTAGGCTCCCACTGAATAGCTCCTTAAAAGAAAGCCAAACAGTAGAAATGAAAGCATAATATCCAATAAGATGATGAAGCACATAATCGGACAGGCCATATTCCAGCTTATTGTCATGATCACTTTAGTGTTTGCTGGTGAACTCTTCATACCCGAATATCCTGATTCTCTTGATAGTACAACATTTTCAGGCAACCCTTAATGGAAGTGGAAGGACGGCAAGGTGGGAGGCAATATTAGAAGTGGTCGATACATTACCATTTCAGGTTCAGATGACTACCAAACCATCTACAATAACATAGGCATTTACTCTCGCCACTTCACTTTTATCTTTAACACCTTTGTTATGATGCAGGTGTTCAACTTCATGAATTGCAGAAAAATTCACGAATAAATCAATATTTTTGCAGGGATCAGCAAAAATAAGCTATTTATCGTTATCGTAATTGTAATATTTGCACTTCAGATAGTGCTGGTGACATTTGGAGGACAAGGAATTCATGTCTACAGCAACTATGGCCTCACTGTTGAACAGTGGTTAATCTCATTAGTAATTGGATTTATCTCCTTGCCTGTTAACTTCATTATCAAGCAGTTTCCTATAAAAGAAGACGGCTAGGGTGTAAAGACACTGAAAAACCTGGAGTAAACCGACGGGATTTTCAAAAGTATGTAGAACAGCTGCACTGAGACCAAGCTGATTAAGATCCAAAGAATTAGTACTGGCAATTTTCCCAATAGTGATATCTTCCATCTTCCCTGATATTAATAAATATTTGTTCTAATTATAGCTATGATATGCAAGATATAAGATGCAAATGATGATTAACAATCAATGTGCTTTCTTGGTCACCAAATTGTAGAATTCCTACTCTGAAATCACACCGTCACCGTCAGTATCTGCACGCTCGATCATTTCTTGTAAGATAGTGTCATCAGTCAACTCTCCCAAATCCTTGGCAACTTTTCTGAGATCCTTTAGAGCAATAAATCCTAAATGAGTAAGTGCCTACCTGTCCTTCCTACATCGAAGGTGACGAAAACTTTATGAACTTCTTCTCTTGATTAATTGTCAGATGGACGGGTGGTCATCATATGGAAGAATTAGGCGAATTAGATCTGTCCACTTCCATCCTTATCAAGCTCGGCAATCATTTGATAGACAGCCTGAGCCTTTGCCTCAATCCCCAGAGAGTTAATGGCAACTTTGAGTTCTATATCAATCATGTGTTACCCTTGGGATCGATGGCTCCTCCCAGATCGCGATCGAATAAATCAAAGGCTTTCTTGATTTAGATCACCTCTTCGATGGTTACGTATGGAGTCACGAATTACTGTATGCTCATTTAGATATTTTAGTAATGATTATTAAATAAAAGTTAATTCCAACGACTATCATTTAGATCTGCCTCGTTTAATTGATCAAGTATCAAGAATTATAAAATAGGCATTGATGTTTGCTTATAATTGCCTTGAATAGCAGTCGATGGTTGACATTACTGTATGGTTGAAAGGGGTTTTGAAAGAGAGGAGAAAAGCAGAGCTTTAATCTCTATTAAATGTATAATTCAAGCAGTAATAATGGATTTCTTGGGATGATTCTTGGCTATTTCAATATATTTCTTGTTTTTGAACAATATGAACACCACGCTGAACTAATTTTGCAAAAGAACATGTTGCCAACTTAGTTTCCAACAGGCCATAATCAAGGGAGCAAAGTTAATTATGCCCAAAAAACAGCTTTAAGATCTTAGCTCTTAATTTCAACTGCAATTTTGTAAGCTAGCTTGGCCTGGAGATCTATATATAAAGATTAAAGTCACTTAATGCAAAAAAAGCATTGAAGTCTAAGTCGCAATTAAATCCGGCACTGACTAAATGATGCTTGTGAAACAATAAATAGATTTCGGATTGCTTGATAGGCTTTAAAATGGTTAATTATCTTGATTAAGGAACTATAAATCTTGAAAAAATCAACCTTTTCTTATATTAATGCTAAGAGTGGGTGAACAGACACCTTCCAGAATTTGTTGCCTAAGCCATTCCTTACTTTTCCTTATTGATTTAAGGTTGTATGTATCGATACTCCAACAGAAAAGGAAAGAGCATCAGAATACTGGATTGTGGTAAAAAATAC
>JACCDV010097205.1_pt1 | contig 10232 bp, 11 predicted proteins | sample 7446131 | NCBI WGS metagenome assembly JACCDV01 (sample SAMN15323448, study PRJNA562643) | freshwater metagenome | isolation source: river surface water | place: USA:Blue River Watershed | collected 2017-08-17
AGCTCTCCGACTTCATGTGGCAGGACACGCCCACGTTTGAAGAGCGCATGACGACCGCACGCACCTTCCGTGTGTTCCCGGGCGAGGGCGTGCACAGCGAGCAGCTGGCCGACCTGGTCATGCGGCTGGACCGCATCGGTTACCGCGGCGACTACAGCTTCGAGGTGTTCAACGACGATTACCAGCAGCTGCCGCTGGATACCGTGGCCGATCGTGCCCGCCGCAGTGCGGTCTGGCTGCACGAGAACGTGCTGCACCGCTCGGCACCACTGCCGGCCTGGACACGCCAGCGCGGCTGAACCGCCACAGACAGGCTCGCATGCCGAGCTGTCCGGCTGCGGCCCTCGCAGCGGTCATAGCAGTGGCTTCATTTCAACGTGGCGCGTCGTCGTCCAGGCGCAGCTGCAGGAAGGCCAGGTCGAGCCAGCGCCCGAACTTGGTGCCCACCTGCGGCATCAGGCCGGTCTGCTCGAAGCCCAGGCGCTGGTGCAGACGGATCGAGGCGGCGTTGCCGGCCTCGATGGCCGCGACCATGACGTGGATCTTCAGCGCCCGGGCCCGTTCAATCAGGGCCTGCATCAAGGTCAGGCCGAGGCCCTGCCCCTGGTGGTCCGGATGCACGTAGACCGAATGCTCGACCGTGTTCCTGAAGCCGTCGAACGCCCGCCAGGGGCCGAAACTCGCATAGCCAAGCACCTGCGCCTCATGCGCCACCACCAGCACCGGAAAGCCCATGGCCTGCCGGTCGGCGATCCACTGGCGCCGGTTGGCCGCGTCCACCCGGGTGTCGTTCCAGATGGCCGTGGTGTGGGCCACGGCATGGTTGTAGATGGCCATGATGCCCTCGGCATCGCTGGGTGTGGCGTCGCGAATCTGCATGGTGTGTCGGGTCTCCGTGCCCGATTGTCGCGCACACTGCAGGTTCGACAGGCCACGCAGTGTCCGCGCATGGACAGCTGGCACTGCCCGTCTATCGGAACAAACTGGGTGGAGAGATCACACCAAAGTCCGGACCGACACCACCGGAAGGAGGTTGTGGGCATTGGGTGCTCAGCTGAATGGTGATTGTCTTGGCGCTTTTGGACGCATCGACGATGCGCGCGCAGGCAAAACTGGAAATGGGCAGGTCGGCATGCGCAGAGATGCTGTTGAGCATGGGCAAGGTCACAAACTCGCAGGACTTGTTGCCCGCTGCACTGCAGTCGTCCACCGTGTCGAACAAGGTGGTTTTGGAGCCGGGTTCGATCCAGATTTTTTGACCGATGCTCACGGCGACCGGGTTTCTTTCTTCCACCAGTGTCCTGAAGGTCTTGACGTCGTTGTTGTCAGTCAGCAGTGAAGACCACTGGAAGGTTTTGCAGGGGTCTGCGGGTTTGTCATCGAAGGCCTTGAGCACCAGCAAAAAGGGTTGTCCTGTGGCCGGGTCCAGTCTTGGTCCTGGCGGTGTGGCGCTGCTGTTCCAGTATGTGTCGTAAACGCACTGGCTGGCCACCAGCGGAAAGAGGCCGCCGGGTTCGATGGTGCCTGGGCTGGTCATGCCAGCGACGGCCGTGACCGTCACCGGAGTGGAAACCACATTCCAAAGACGGGCAAAAAAAGTGGGCACCTCGCCCAGGTTTTGTCCGTGGCTTTTGCTCACTGTGACCTGAACCGCCGGGACGTCGTTGGCCGTTGGCGTCATCGGCAGCAACTGCAAGACCGCAGTGGCTTGTGTGGGGTTCCAGTAGCCCGTTTGCACAGTGCCCGTGGCGAGACTGTTGCCGTCGGCCGCATTCAGTTCAACCGCCCTCAATGCCGCTGTCTCTGCGGCCGACCACTGCGGCGTTGCGGACGTGGGACTGCGCAGCAGTTTGGCGCCGGCCAGTGCTGCGGCGTCGGCGTCGTTTTGCAGCTCGTTGCGGACGACCTGCACATACGCGAGGTCGATCACGAGGGCTGCAATGCCCAGCAGAATCGGAAGCATCAAGGCCACCAGCAAGGTGACCGCGCCGCGTTCATTGTGGTGTGACGTGTTCATCATTCCCTCACCATGACTGTGGTGGAAGTCAGGACCAGTGGCGATTGGATGGCGCTGAGCAGGCGCCCCAAAGCCAGGCCATTGAAGGTGTAGTTCACGCGCACCGCCAGATGCGCAGGATTGCTTTGCACAGGAAACTCCACAGTGACAACACTGGGAGCACCCAAAGTCAACAAGGTGTTGCCTGTGTAGTTGGTCACTCGCGTGGCGATCTCCGCCGGGCTGACGGCGGGGACCCGCAACACAATGCCTGCACGCGCCCCTTCACGGCTGGCGTTGGTGATCACGGCTTTGTCGTAAAGCGCCACGCCGAACTCGATGATGCCGGAGACGATCAGGATCAGCAAAGGCAACAGCAAGCCGAATTCAACTGTTGCGGTGCCCTTTTGTCCTGGTGTGGGCAGGCGGCTTCTTGCACAAGCACGATGAGCCCTTGAGTGCGCAGACGCTTCGACGATGGTGTGATTCATGGCTGGGTTCCTTCATGTCCATCCTGGGCGACATGCAGCCGGTTGCTTGGCATGCCCCGACGCCAACCATAGGTCAAGCGCCCACTAGGAACTGCTGCCTGGCACACCCAACACGGCAGCTCCCGCCATGGTCACCTTGTGTGCACTGTGGTTCTGCCTACAGAACTGTTGAGCGCAAATTCATACAGTCGACTGGACACAGCGCGTGTCAGCGCTTGTGCAGTCAGAGCCCCCGCCAGACTGGAAGGCTGTGGATAGATCGGTTTTATCCGGCGGCACACGGGGCTCATTTTTCCCTCAATCACCAGGAGTGTTTGTCATGCAATAAGCCGTCGTTCAATTGAATGAATTCATCCGCGATGAAAGTGGTGCCACCGCCATTGAATATGGATTGCTCGCCGCCTTGATCGCGTTGGGAATTACCGTGGGTGCGACCGCTTTGGGCGCCGAACTGGGGCTGTTCTTCGGACGCATTGCCACCCGGCTAGCAGCGGCTGCTTGAGGCAATGGCCATTGGGTCCCGCATGCGTTCAACAGTGCTCCCATGTACGGGGGCTAACAGACGGGACGTTGTCCGATTCTTAAAGTCGCCGCACGGTGTTCCCAAAAAGTTTCACCGTTGCAAGGCTGTCGTGAGTCAGTTTTCGGTGCCTGCACCAGGTTATCGATAGCAGATCCAGTCGGCCTGGAATTCATCAACTTTCATCTGGAGTCAGTGATCATGAAAAATCAAGTTCAAACCTTCATCCAGGACGAGTCGGGTGCGACGGCCATCGAATATGGCCTGCTCGCCGCCCTGGTCGCCTTGGGCATTGCGGTCGGTGCCACAGCGCTGGGGACTCAACTGGGTGCCTTGTTCACCCGCATCGCGAACCGACTGGCCACAGCTGTATTTCCGGCCTGATCGACGCTGGCAGAACCCCGAAACCGGTCATGTCCATCCTGCCTCTGGAGCTCGTCAGTGTGATGGCTTTGAGTGTGCTGCTGTCGTTGGCCATCTGGCACGACTGGCGCATGCGAAAAATCCCCAACACCCTGGTGCTCTGGGGGGTGCTCACCGCCCTGGGTCTTTCCCTCACCCCACGGGGCATCGGGATCGACGCTGCATTGCTGGGGGGCATGACCGGTTTTCTGGTGTTCCTGCTGTTGTACCTGTTCAGGATGGTCGGCGCCGGAGACGTCAAATTGATTGCCGCCGTCGGCCTGTTCGTCGGCTGGCCTGACATGGCCAATGTCTGCGTGGCGATCCTGCTGGCTGGCGGCTTGCTGTCCATCGCCTGGGGCCTCTGGACATCCAGGATGGCTCATGTGTTGAAAAACCTGCAGGCCGGTTTGATGCAAAACATCCTGGCAGGGCAATGGCCGTCATTTGGACAGCCCTTGATCAACCAGGTGACCACCGAGCGTGTGCCTTATGCCCTGGCCGTGGGTCTCGGAACCGTTGCTTACTACATCGTGACGCCCTGATGGCGGTGTCACAGCATCAGGAATTGGAAATGCATGATGAACAAACGTCCGGTTTTGATCATGGCCGTGGCGGCCGCCGTATCGCTGGCCACTGTGTCGATGGCAGCGATCTGGTTGAAGCAAAAGGATCAGGTCAGCACCATCGAGGTGTTGGTCGCCGTCCGTGACCTGCCAACGGGAACCCGCTTGCAGCCTTCCATGGTGGAGACCGTACGCTGGCCAGCTTCTGTTCCGATCCAGTCTCCCCTGCAGGCAAGTCAGCAGGCCTATGAGCGGGTGATCAACACGCCGGTTTTGCGGGGTGAGCCGATTCTGGATTCCAAGTTGGCGGCACCGGGTCAGCAGGGGGGCTTGTCTTCGGTACTGAAAGACGGCAAACGTGCCGTCACGGTGAAGGTCAATGAAATCGTGGGTGTGGCCGGATTCGCCTTGCCCGGCAATTTTGTGGATGTCATGGCCAACATCCCGGACAAGGACAACAACCCGGTCTCCAAGATTGTGCTCGAGCGCATTCAGGTGCTGGCGGTTGCCCAGGATGTGGCCAGTGCCGAAAACAAGCCGCGTGTGGTCAGTGCCGTGACCCTCGAAGTCAGCCCTCAGGAAGCTGAAATCATCGACCTGGCCAGAAGCGTGGGTTCCCTCTCTCTGGTCTTGCGCAGCCAGGTCGATGTGGCCAGTGTGGAAACCAGCGGGTCGCGCAAGGCCGACCTGTTGCAAAAGACCAGCTTGCCGGCTCCGCCTGGCAAGTCGCCCTTGCTGTCCTCGCCGCAGAACGAATCACGGCCATCTGTGGCTGCGCGGACCGTCAAGCGGGTGAGCCAGACGCCGCAAGCCCAGCCGGCAGAAAAACTTCAGGTCATTCGCGGTATGACGAAGTCCCAGGAATCGGTCGATTGAGTTGCTTCGAGTCAATGGAATACATCAGCATGAAAACAATCTGCAAAACATGGATCGCCTGTGGGCTGGGCTTTGCCTTGAGTTTGGCCTCTCCCGTGTGGGCTGTCGATGGTGGCAATCCCGGTGCCCAAAAGAACGTCACAACCGTGGCTGCTTTGCCTTCCGAGAAGTCGCTCGCACCGCAGGGTCCGGTCGAGTTGCTGCCCGGCATGGACTTGAGCCTTGGAAAATCCCTGCTCTTGAAGCTCCCGGAGCCTGCGCAGCGCATCTCGATCGGCAACCCCGATGTGGCCGATGTCACATTGATCAATGCCCGGGAGATTTATGTTCTGGGTAAAAAAACCGGTATCACCAACTTGATCGTCTGGTCTGTCAGCGGCAAGACCAGCTTGCGCGATGTGGCCGTGGGGCTGGACACCGCCATGTTGCAGTCACGGCTGAGCCGATGGGTGCCCACTGCAGAGCCCTTGATGGTCGATGTGATGGCCGACACGGTGGTGTTGCGCGGGCGAGTGCCCGATGCCACCAAGGCGCACCGCATCGTGAGCCTGGCAGAGGCTTACACGGGCGGCAAAAAAGTCATCAACATGCTGCGCGTGGAGGGTTCTCAGCAGGTCATGCTGGAAGTCAAGGTGGCCGAAGTATCACGCACGCTGCTCGATGAACTGGGCGTCGACATCAACCTCACCCGAACTGCCGGCAGCACCTCGGTGTCCTTGCTCTCGCAGTTCCTCTCCAATGGGGCCACGGCCTTGACCGTTGCCCGGGCCAATGGCTTGACCAACATCACCTTGACGGCGGAGATGAAAAAAGGTCTGGTCAAAATCCTGGCCGAACCCACCATCACGGCCATCAGCGGCCAGGAAGGCTCGTTTCTGGCGGGTGGCAAGATTTTCATCCCTGTGCCTCAAGGCGGCACCAGCAACGCCATCACCCTCCAGGAAAAGGAGTTTGGCGTGGGTTTGACTTTCACCCCCACCGTTCTGGAGGAGGGGCTGATCAATCTGAGGGTGACCCCCGAAGTGTCTGAGCTGTCGCAGTTGGGCGCCACGGTCAAGGCGCTCAATGGTCAGGTCAGTGTCCTGCCTTCCATCAGCACTCGGCGGGCCTCCACCACGGTGCAGCTGCGGGACGGTGAAAGTTTCGCCATTGGCGGCCTGATCAAAAGCAATGTGACGGAAGCGATACGAGCCTTTCCCGTGCTCGGTGAGCTCCCGGTCCTGGGTGCCTTGTTCCGCAGCACGGCATTTCAAACTGAAAAGTCCGAATTGCTTTTTGTGGTGACCCCACGGCTGGCCAAAGCGCCCGAGGTGCCTCTGGCCTTGCCCACAGACAGTTTCAGGCCGCCTTCGCGTTCCGAATTCATGCTGGAAGGATTGATGGAAAAACCGCCATCGGAGCTCACCAGCGCGCCATCGGAACGTCCTCCCGAGGCTGCGCCATCCGAGACCCCCCAGACCATGAATCCAGGAGCCATGAAATGAACACAATGAACACCAGCAGGATCCAGGTATGGGGTGCATGGCTTTGTTTGACCTTGTCTGCAACAGGTTGTGCCAACGCACCTTATGCCGACGCGCCGCAATGGGGCGAGGCGGTGCGCCATGCCGTCAAGGCACAAACCGTGAATCCAGGTCCTGTTGCCAAAAATCTGCCACCACCCACCACCGATGGTGCTGCCATGAAGTCAAGCATCGACCGTTACCAGAGCGCCTTCGACAAGCCACCCGTACCCGTGAATGTGATGAACATTGGCCTGGGCAGTTCGGTGGGTTCCTCAGGCCGTTGAAAGGACCGACCCATGAACACTTATCTGCTCGCGTCGGATGCCGTGACGCTCGAACTGTTGCGCAGCACAGTGCAATCCCAGAGCCTCGCGGTCAAGTCTGCTGTGGTGCGGGCTCCGGGACAGGCCTTGCTGCCCTTGCTTCAAAACATGGAATCCGGGATTGTGCTGCTGTGCACCCGTCCTTCACAAAGGGCTGAAGACCTGCAGGCGCTCGAATCGGTGACCTGGGCCCATCCGCAGCTCAGCGTGGTGCTGATCAGCGACAGCGACACCCGGGAAGATCTGGTGCGCGCCATGCGATCGGGTGTGCGTGAAGTGGTGGCCTCACCGCCAACGCAAGCCGATCTGACCGAGGCCTTGCAACGCGTGAAGTTGCACCACGAAAAAATGCTTTCGCCCGGAGGTGAAGATGTCAGCCCTGGAAAAATCGTGGCCTTCATTTCATGCAAGGGCGGCAGTGGTTCGACATTTTTGGCTGCCAACACGGCGTACCTGATCGCGCAGACCTTCAACCGCCGATGCGTCCTCGTTGATCTGGACCTTCAGTACGGTGATGCCTCGTACTACCTGGGTCAGGACGGCGTCAGGAACAACATCAGTGATTTGACGCAGCAAATTGATCGTCTGGACGCCCAGCTGCTCAACAGCTGCATGCACAGCGTCAGTCCCGGACTGAATTTGCTGGCGGCACCCGATGAGCCCGGCGTCGCCCTGGCCATCACGGCGGGTCAACTCGAACAGGTCCTGAATCTGGCGCAACGGATGCATGATCTTGTGCTGCTGGACCTGGACGGCACCATCGATGCCGTCACGCTCAAGGCCCTCGACATGGCGGATGTCGTGTATGTGGTCATGGAGTGCAATTTGCCGGTGGTGCGCAATGCCAAGCGCCTGGTCAAGCTTTTCCGATCACTGGGCTACGGCGATGACAAGCTGAAACTGCTGGTGAACAAATTCCAGAGGGATGATGTTCTGGATGTCAAAAGCATCGAGCAGGCCGTGGGGATCCGGGTGCATCACACCATCCCCAACCAGCTCGTGGCCGTGACCGAGGCGTTCAACCTGGGCAAACCGCTGGAGCTTTTGCATCCACAAAACGGGGTGCTCAAGGCCTTGCGTGAAATCACGTCATCGTTGCTGCATGCCCCCATCCCCCGCACCCGCGGCTGGATGGATCGCTGGATGCGCAAAGCCGCCTGAATGTGGCTTGCCTGACGAGGAGATTGCCTTGAACCTGGACATCCGCCAGCATTTTGAATCCCAGACACCGATCCCCATCGCTTTGGGTTCCACCCTTTCTGCCAACAGGGTGACAGCACTGCGGCTTGAAGCCATCAAGTCGCAGATACACCGGGACATTCTGGCGCAGGTGGATTTGCGACGCATGGAAACCATGTCGCCCGAGGCCTTGCGCTCTGAACTCAAAGGCTTGACGCAGAGGCTGCTGGACGACAGCGGACTGGCCATCAACGAGGCAGAGCGTCGGCAGATTGTGCAGGGCATTCAGGATGAAATGCTGGGACTCGGCCCCATCGAGCCCTTGCTGGCCGACCCCAGTGTGTCGGACATCCTGGTCAACGGGCCCCACAGTGTGTATGTGGAGCGCAAGGGCAAGATCGTTGCCACCGACATTGAATTCGACAGCGAGCCCCATCTGATGCGGGTGATCGATCGCATCGTCTCGCGCATCGGCCGCCGGGTGGACGAAATGAACCCCATGGTCGATGCCCGCTTGCCCGATGGCTCCCGCGTCAATGCGGTGATTCCGCCTTTGGCCCTGGACGGCCCCTTGTTGTCGATCCGGCGCTTTTCCGTGGTTCCCTACACCATGGTCGACCTCCTGGGGTTCCATACCCTCAATGCAGAGATGGCCGAATTGGTCAACGGTCTGGTCAAGGCCAAGGTCAACCTGCTGGTCTCCGGGGGCACCGGCAGCGGCAAGACCACATTGCTCAACGTGATCTCCGCCAGCATCCCGCACGACGAACGGATCGTCACCATCGAAGATGCGGCCGAGCTGCAGTTGCAGCAGCCCCACGTGGTGCGCATGGAAACCCGGCCTCAAAACATCGAGGGCAAAGGTGAAGTCAGCCAGCGCGCCCTGCTGAGAAACAGTTTGCGCATGCGGCCAGACCGCATCATTTTGGGGGAGGTGCGCGGCGCCGAAGTGCTGGACATGCTGCAGGCGATGAACACCGGGCATGACGGCTCCATGACCACCATCCATGCCAACTCGCCACGCGATGCCATCACCCGCCTGGAGCACATGCTGGGCATGGCAGGTCTGAACGTGGACGTGCGGTCGATGCGCCAGCAGATCAGTGCCGCCCTGACGGTGATCATCCAGGTCTCCCGCCTGTCCGATGGCCGGCGCAAGCTCACGAGCCTGCAGGAAATCACGGGCATGGAAGGCGATGTGATCACCATGCAGGAAATTTTCAGGTTTGAGCAGGCCGGCATCGCAGCCGATGGTCAGGTGCAAGGCCGATTTGTGGCCACCGGGATCCGTCCCAAGTTTGTGCAGCGTCTGAAAACCCGGGGCATCGCATTGCGCGATGATTTGTTCGATCCGCTGAAATTTCGGGGGGCATGATGGATGTGACGTATGCACTCATCCTGGCTGCCTGTGGACTCGCCAGTTTTTTGATGCTGCTGGGCCTGTACGAGCTCTGGCGTGTGTACGGAAGCCCCCGGCAGAAGCTGCTCGACCAGCGGGTCCACCAGCTGCTTGTCAACGAGCAGCACGATGCGCACACGGACATTGTGCAAAGGCGGACCTTGAGCCGTTTCGCAGTGCTCGATCGGTACCTGGGGCAAGTTCCGGGCATCCAGGCTCTGGACCGCTTCCTGGTGCAGGCCAACTGTCCGCTGGATGTCTCCCAAAGCCTGCTGTTGGCCGGGGCCTTGATGGCTGTATCGGTTGCAGCAAGCAGGGTCCTGCATGGGTCGGCACTGTTCATGGGTTTGGCGATGCTGGCGACTTTGGGAGGAGGGATGTACTACCTCCGATACCGGGCTGCGCAGAGGATTGTGGCGATTGAAAATCAATTGCCCGATGCCCTGGACCTGATGGTGCGGGCCCTGCAAGCGGGCCACGCCTTCGTCAGCGCACTGCAGATCACGGCGTCCGAGTCCCGCGCGCCCATGGCAGACGAGCTGCGCAAGGTGTTCGATGAAATCCAGCTGGGTCTGGGGGTTCCTTCGGCCCTCCAGCATCTGGCCTCGCGCATTGACAGCAAGGAGATCCGCTACTTTGTGGTGGCCGTTCTGATCCAGAACGAGACCGGCGGCAATTTGGCCGATGTGCTGCGCAAGACCGCCACCTTGATCCGTGAGCGTCAAAAAATCGCCGGCGTGGTCCGGGTCTTGTCTGCCGAGGGCCGCATCTCGGCCTGGATCCTGTCGGTCATGCCATTCCTGCTGGCTTTTTTCCTGTACCTGATCAATCCCGAGTTCGTCTCTGCACTCTGGAAAGACCCGATGGGCCTGGCCATGCTGGGCGTTTCCCTGGGGTTGATGCTGCTGGGGATTTTCTGGATGTCCCGAATGGTTCGAATCAAAGTCTGAAAGTTCCTCATGTCCACCCTGAATG
>JACCDV011005880.1_pt1 | contig 10232 bp, 6 predicted proteins | sample 7446131 | NCBI WGS metagenome assembly JACCDV01 (sample SAMN15323448, study PRJNA562643) | freshwater metagenome | isolation source: river surface water | place: USA:Blue River Watershed | collected 2017-08-17
AACATAGGAAGAATCAGTACTTATACATATCTAGGATTTCTACTTGGATTAATTGGATTCAGTTCAATTTTACTAGAGGGCGTTCAAATAATTAGTGTACTTTCCGGCCTTATTTTTATCAGTTCTGCCTTTATTGGTTCTATTGAAACTTGGGGTTTCTTGCGACCAATCACTGTTTTAATAGCCCAACTCAATTCAAGCCTATTTCCAAGTGTAAAAAAAGCACCGACCTTTTTTAGGCCGTATTTATTTGGCGTACTCAACGGACTTTTGCCTTGTGGTATGGTCTATTTAGCACTGTTATATTCCTTTTCTAGTACGAATCTATTTGAAAGCACGCTCAGTATGTTCTTTTTTGGCTTGGGCACTATACCTGTCATGTTTTTCATTCCTATTATCGGCCAAAAGAAATTCTATGCCTTTCTTCCAAGAAATACTCAAAAAATACTTTTGGGGCTGCTAGGATTTTTACTGATCTTAAGAGGGTTTGGTTTAGGAATCCCTTATTTAAGCCCGCGTATAGATAAGCCAAGTGAACCTCACACGAAACCATCCATTGAATGTTGCGATATTCAAAAATGAAAATAGCTACCCGACTTAAACGACAAATGGAGTGCTAAACTTTCTGGGCATAAAAAAAGGAGACCGAAGTCTCCTTTTGAACTTTTAAGCAAGCTTACATTTTGATAAACTTAGCGGTGTCGGTTTGCTTACCTGAACTGAACTTCACGATGTAAGTACCAGTAGGTAGGTCAGAACCTTCGATGCTGATTTCTTGCGAACCATCTGACATTTGCATGGATTTAGACCAAACCAAACGACCTGTGATTGAATACACCTGAACCTCTACTTTACCACTTTGAGCCAGTTCGAAAGCAAGAGTGGTGTTGTCGCGGGTTGGGTTCGGATAAGTGCGCAATTTAGTTTTGAATTGACCGCCTGGTGTGCCTGTGTTGTTGTTGGTACCGAGGTATTGGGTTGTTCTCCAAATACCACGACCAAATGTACCTAGGTAGATTTCACCCGGACGACCGTTTCCTTCGTCAAAAGATCGCCAGTTTTGACGTACTTCATAAACTGGAGTACCTTCAAAACCTGTAGATGCGTTTTCCCAAGTTGCACCACCGTTTTCAGAGACCCAAGCGCCGTTAGATGTACCTACAACTAGAATGTCTGGATCGTTGCGATCGATGATACCGTCGTAGGTCGCAATTCCAGAAACGATCGCACCTAAGTTAGTGAAGGTAGGACTGCTTGCTGTTGCGTTGTTGGTTCGCTTGTTTGTACCGTTGAAGCCAGCAAAACAAACGAGGTCATTGGCGTTATTCGGATTGACTGCAATACCTTCATATGAAGTATTGGTGATTTTTGTGAGTGTTGTTCCGGTTGGTGGTGTGGTTGTTGCACCTTGCGTGACGTAGCCAGCTTTTGAAGCGAAGTTAGGATCGCTGGTGTAGATACTACCCAAACCGTTCAAGCGCCAAACACCGTTGCCCGAACTAATATAACAATGGTTGAGGTCACGAGAAAACTCGACGTCTACAGAATTAAAGGTGCCACCGCCAATACCTTTTGCAATACAGAGCCATCCTGGATTGGTAACAGAGAAACGTGCAGCATTACGAGTAGCCCATAGCTCACCACCATTGGCATTAACGTAAACCAGGAACCATGATTGGTATGGGTCTGCAATGCGAAGGGTGTCCCAAGATACATTGAAGATAACGGTATCGGTACCCATTTCAACGGTTTCGCCAGTTGCATTGTTGATGCCATAATTAACATTGTTAACTGTTAATGAAGGATCGTAGTATAGGGTGTCGTCAAAATACAAAGCAGTTGGAGCCGAGGTAGTGATGGTATCACCAGAAGCCATTGAAGGAATGCGAAGCATTGCTCCTGCTGCATAATTCTTTTTAGGAATGAAAGTGACTGAATCTTGTGAATTAGGGTCAAAATATTCAGCAAAGAAAAGCTCCGTGTGGAAAGGGTGGTTCGGACTTCCGTCTGTGCCTGGTGGGTCGTAGGTACCAGGAAGGTTCGGGCTGAAGTTGGTCCAGTTGACACCACGGTCTCCAGAACGGGAGATCGTGTTATAGTAAATAGAAGAGAACATGACACTCGGGTTAAAGAAGGAAATCTCGCACTCGAAGCCGTCGCCTCCGTTTACTTGAAGGAACTCATGGTAAGTAGAAAGACTGTAGTCGTTGTAAAGTGTTCCGTTGTCTTGGGTACCACCCATTACACGACCACCTGCATCAAATGCGATACCGTAGAACTGCGTAACGTTGTAACCACGGTTGGCTGGGTACCAAGACTGGCCTTTATTGTTTGAAATACCAATACCACCATCGTTACCAACATAAAGACGATTGTTGTTGTCCCATTTCATTTCGTGGTTGTCAGCATGGACATAAGTTGGGGAACTTGGATTGACAAACCATAGTGAAATTTTCTCAAAACCTCCTGATGGTGGGTTGTTGACGGTTTGTTTCCATTCCCATACGTCGATACCACCGATAAGTAAACGCTCGTTGTCGGTAGGGTCAACAGAAAGGATGCTATTGTATGTACCTTGGTCACGGTAGATATCAAACTCATTTGGCGGGCCAGATGCACCTACAAATTGATTCCAAGTTTGCCCGTTGTCGTGAGAAACGTGCATAGACAACAAGTTAGAGTTGGTGCGTGTTGCGTATAGGGAATAAGCTCCGTTGTTTTGAGTTGGAGAAATCGCATATTCGATGCGCGCAGCACCAGTTGGTACTAAATTATTGGCGCTTGTACCTGATTTGTCTGTGAAGGAATTACCACCATCGGTAGAAACATATGTTTTGTTTGCAGCATAGGCAGCGACAATTACCTGACCGTTTTTAGAAATTTGTAATGCAAAACAACCACCTGTAGGTCCGTTTACACTGGTGAGTGAAGCATCGCCTACTTTCCATTTTTTAAGACCTGTGGGAGTAGCTAACCAAACATAGTTGTCGACATCTGTACTACCAACTTCAGTACAATTTGTTGTACCAGGTATTTTGGCGAAGGTTGCACCAAAATCAGTGGAATAATAGACACCATTACCTCCCCATGCTTCATCGTTAGAACCTGTTGCAACATACAAGGTGTTGTCTGGGGTCATGGTCATGCTCGAAATAAATGGATTTCCGCCGGCCTCTACATATGGAAGCACGCGATCCCAAAAGTTTCCTTTGTTGGTAGATACGAACAAACCACCTGAAACACCACCAGCCCAAACGCGGTTGATATTGGTGCGGTCTACGCAAATAGCACGGGTACGACCACCGATGTTGTCTGGACCTAATGATTCAAAAACTATTGATTTAGAAGTTCCTTTTTTGCGAATTTCAGATTCGATTTGCGCTAAAGTTTCGCTAGATACTGGCTCGCCGGTATTGACATCGATGTAACGTGCTTTTAACCAGGCAATGGCATCGGTTGAGCGACCTTCTTTGAGAACTGATAAGCCTTCTTGACTGTAAACAGCCGTTTTGGGCAAGAATTGGTAGGCGGTGAATGCAAGCGCAAAAACACCTGCAACTATCAGAGAACCAAATACATATACCTTTTTATTCATATACAAATTATTAATAGTGCATGATTAGTGAGCCAAATTAAGAAATATTCTCTTAATAATGAGTCAAGAACGTTGGCAATTACACAATTTTTAGCATAAAATTTTGTTAACTGCGTTTTTGATTTTTTTATTGATCAAACAAATGTTTTTCGGCATGGTACGACGAACGCACCAGTGGGCCGCTTTCTACAAATCGAAAACCCATTTCTAAGCCGAGTTGTTGATAAAAAGCAAATTTTTCTGGCTCGATAAACTCAGCTACAGGTAAATGTTTGGGAGTTGGCTGAAGATACTGCCCAAGGGTGAGTATATCGACGTTGACTGCTCTTAAATCTTGCATGGTTTCAATGACTTCCTGTTCGGTCTCGCCAAGGCCTAACATAACGCCTGACTTGGTGCGCATCCCGCCTTTTTTGAGCCTAAACAAGACTTCCAAGCTGCGGTCGTATTTTGCTTGAATACGCACTTGCTTGGTGAGTCTGCGGACGGTTTCTAAGTTGTGGGAAACGATTTCTGGAGCGACATCGATAATGACTTGAAGGTTATCCCAGTAACCGGCAAAATCTGGTATTAAGGTTTCAAGAGTTGTGCCCGGAGATTGCTGACGTATAGCGCGAACTGTTTGAGCCCAAATTTCGGAGCCGCCGTCTTTAAGGTCGTCGCGGTCAACGGAAGTAATGACGGCATGCTTGACACCCATTATTTTGACCGAGTTGGCTACCCTTCCAGGTTCGAACATGTCTACGGGTTCAGGCTTACCTGTTTGCACACCACAAAAACCACAAGAACGCGTGCAAACATTACCAAGGATCATAAACGTAGCTGTACCCTCGCCCCAGCACTCGCCCATGTTTGGGCAGCTACCGCTTTCGCAAATGGTGTGTAGTTTGTGTTCGTCCACTAAGCCCCTCACCTTGCGGTAATTTTCACCGGTTGGCAACTTAACCCGCAGCCATTTTGGTTTTTTGATTCGTGTTGTTTCTTCCATTAGAATTGAAGTTTTTCCAATTGCGCAAGCACCGTACTTCGATGTTTAACAAATGATTGCAAACTTTGTGCGTTATAACGTAATGATTTCACTAACAGGGTGGTATTCTTTATAAATAGATAGTAAGCAAGGGCAACAGGATTCAAGGCAATAAATAATGCAATCCATACGTAGCTATCTAAAGAAATAAACGCTGAGGCCAATAAAAAGAGCAGTAAATTCCAGATAGGTAAAAGCGCGAGCAGCATCCCCATTTTAGTGGAGGACCAGAAAACCCTGCGCTTGAATTTACTTTCAACAAATCGTTTGACAAGGATGTGAGGCAAAGCAAAATGGATAAGCCCCACTAGAAAAAAGGGCAATTGAAAGAGTACTTTAAAGAAAGTACGGGTCTTCCAATTTTTATCTAATGCGAACCAAAAGAGTTCTGCCTCTGTCAACCCATTTTTTTGAAGTTGCTGTAAATAGGGTGTTAAAGTTTCGCTTGCAAAAGAATCTAATTGGCTGTTTTGGTCGTCGTTGCAGCTATTCAATTGGTCTGCAAGTTGGCGAGAATAATCCCAACGCGTTTGTAGCGAAAGCTTTGGATCATAGCAGGTCGCGTTCATGCCTTTGCGATTGAGCATCATGATTTGCTCATGAAGGCGCACGTGCTCATCTGAGCGCACATGGGTAATTTGGGCTTGCATGCGGTTTTCGAGTTCGCGGTTCAGCTCTGTAATCACTTTTCCTGGATTTTCTAGATAAGCATCTTTGTAATCGTTGAGCACTATTGGTTGAGCTGCAGCTATAAGTACGTCGCTGCGCAACAAACCGGGATCTGTATAATTGATACCTATACCCTGCACCTCAATTTGGACTTTCCAGTCGAGGTCTTCTAAGGCTGTAAAACCGATGCGCAAAGCTCCTTTTTTAATGGGCTTGAGTCTGCGCTCGAAAACATCGTCTGTAATGCCTTCGCCAAAAATCAGCAAGTTGCGGTTGCGCGCCAAAGCTTGAGTCGCTTTTTTGAAAACCAATTTATTTTTTTCTTGCGAGTTGCCGCCGTCTTGTTGACGGTAAATTGGCAACATGTGCGCCAGCCAAAAAATGGGCCTTGTAAAACGATTGAAAACATCAGAGCGCGTCATGAAATTCACAATTGGTTTGCGCAAACGAGAAACCACCAACGGGTCGAGAAACGCCGAAGGATGATTACTAACAAAGATGGTTCTGCCAAAGCGTTTTTTGCTCGGACGCACTTCCTTCATGCGCCTAAAAAACAAGCGAAAACAAAAGCCTAGCGCTAACCAAAAAATAAAATACAAGGGCCTCATGCTGCGAAATTACCAATTTTAGATAATTTCGCCCTAAAATAAACGCATGAAGCGCATCGGACTCATCTGCGGAGGCTTTTCCTCTGAATACGACATCTCAATAAAGAGTGCACAAACCATTCAAAAAAATTTCCCAGAGCACTTGGAATGCCTTCTCATTGAAATTTCAAGAGCAAATTGGCAGGAGCGCCTTCAAATCGCGGGGAAAATAGACGCTGCTATCATCTACACGCACGGCGACCCCGGAGAAAACGGCCGCATTAAAGCCTATCTAGACATGCTCCAAATTCCGTACATCAATTCAGGTGTACTCGCAAGTGCACTTTCTTTTGACAAATGGTATTGCAATCAGTTCTTAAGCGGTTTTGGTTTGGCAGTAGCTAAATCTCAACTCTTTCATTTTGGTGCGCAAATAGACCCCACTGCCTTAGTAGCCAATTTAGGCTTACCATTATTTGTGAAGCCGTCTGACTCAGGTTCAAGCTATGGTATTTCAAAAGTAAAATCCTTGGAGGAGGTTCAAAAAGCATTTGAAATTGCATTTAACGAGGGAAGAAATGTAGTGGCTGAAGCCTTTTTAGATGGCATTGAAGTAACTTGCGGGGTTTTCAGAAGTTCAAGCGAGCTTGTTGCCTTACCCCTTACCGAAATTGTTTCGGAAACAGAATTTTTTGACTACGCAGCTAAATACGACGGTAAATCAAAGGAAATTACCCCTGCCAGAGTAGAAGATACACTTCGCGACGATGTACAAGCTCAAGCCAAGAAAATTTACGAATTGTTAGGCTTAAGAGGGCTTGCAAGAATTGATTTTATGCTCGTCAACAAACAGCCCTTCGTTATTGAAGTCAATACAACTCCGGGCTTTTCTCCGGCGAGTATTGTGCCACAAATGCTTGGCGTTGCGGGTATCAGTATCCAAGATTTCTGGAGTGAAATCATCAAGGTTGAACTTGGAATGTAGCCAAACTATTTAAAAAAGGCTCCATTTTTTTGGCCATAGCAGAACCACTTGTTGGGTAATCATTAGCGATGATTGTAAACGCAATTTGATGTCCACTTTTTGAATCTACATATCCAGCATAGGCTTTAATGCCTTCAATGCTTCCACTTTTCGCATGAACTTTTCCTTCACCGGGCTGGCCTTTGCAGAGGTTTTTAACTGTTCCGGTTTGACCTGCAACTGGTATGCTTTTGTAATAAGCTTCAAAATAACTTGTTTTTGTTTGGGTTTTCAATAACTGAACAAATTGGCTTGCACTCATTCGGTTTTCTTTGGAGAGCCCACAACCGTCTACAATTCTACAAGGGCCCACTTCCCAAGCAAGCAACAAACTATCCAAAACAACGAGGCTGTTTTCGTAAGTGCCCGCTCCATAACGCTTAGCTCCGATCTGAAGCAAATTACCTTCTGCAAACAAATTGACGCTGCGCTGGTTGGTCCAGTAGACAAGTTCTTGCAATGTTTTACCTTGTTGGGTATGAATGATATCACCTGATTGATACACCGTATTGCTAAAAGCTGGATTGGTCCTGGCTGTATGAAAACCGCCATCTACACGGATTCCACTCGCTTGCAAGCGTTGATACAGCAATTCAGCCAGTAATTTTTCTGGATCAGGCATACTGGCCTTCACCTCATATGCATTTTGATTGGCCGGCAACTTTCCTTTGATGGTTCTTTGGTAATTGAATGGGGTTCCGTGGACAAATGTTTGATCGGAGCTGATAGCTGCTGAAGTTGCTTGAATCGTTAGCTGGTAATTGTTCTCGACTGGAAAAGTATTTTTAAGCTTGATTGGCGTACCAACTGCGCCTGTTTGAAAATTCAATTTAAGGGTGTTGTCGTAAAAATTTAGTCCAAAAGCACCACAGCCGTAGTAGTTGCCCATGTCGAGTTGTTGCCAACCAAGAGGGCAAGAAAATGTACCAAACGAACTTCCATCAGCAATTATGGAACCGCTGATGCATTTAATCCCTTTGGACTGAAGTTGAGCTACCCATTCGTCAAAAAAAGCCAATTCTTTTCCGGACGCATTGAAAAACCTAGAGCCGAGCGAGACATCTCCACCGCCAATGAGGTACAAATTACCATCCCAAACCCCGTTCTCTTTCATTTGTCCTTCTAAACTCAGCTGTGTCTGAGCGCGGTGTTCCGGACCAAGTACATTGAGCGCTGCTGCGGTACTTACTAATTTGACAATGGACGCACCTGGCAATTGTTGTGCAGCATCATAGGCCGCAAGGGTGTCGCCAGTAGTGAGGTCGATTGCACAAACACTCCATTTTGTTCCTTTGAGTTGGGGGTCATTGACGAGCTGTAATAAATTGGTCTGCAAAGCAAATTGGGCAGAGAGGCAAAACGGAAAACAGAGCAGGAGAAGACGTAGCATTTCGGGTGTTTGTCGACAAATTTAATGTAATTTTACAATCCAAAAATGTCGCTATGTTACGTATTCAAGAAGAAAAACTCGCTGGCTTGTATAGCATATATCCAACTGTTTTCAAAGACGACCGAGGTTACTTTTTTGAGTCCTACAAAGCGGAGAACTATACGAAAATTTGCGACGGGCTTAGCTTTGTTCAGGACAACGTTTCGAAGTCTTCAAAAGGAATTTTACGCGGTTTGCATTTCCAAGCTGAACCCTTTGCACAAGGTAAACTCGTTCAAGTACTCCAAGGAGCAGTGCTAGACGTCGCTGTTGACATCCGACAAACTTCGCCCACATATGGGCAATACTTCAAACAAGTCCTAAGTGCTGAAAACGCCGTTCAATTGTATATTCCACCAGGTTTTGCACATGGTTTCTACACCTTAGAAGACGACACGATTTTTAGTTATAAGTGTACGGCTGCCTACCACAAAGAAGCCGAAGGTTGTTTGCTTTGGAACGACCCCTCGCTCCAAATCGATTGGGAACTCACCGCGCAACCATTTTTATCGCCAAAAGATGAGCAAGGAGAATTGTTTAGCAACTTTACATCTCCTTTCAAATAAAAGATGGCCACACCTACCAACCCCAACGATTTCATACGCATTCAAGGCGCAAGAGAACACAACCTCAAAGACCTGCACCTTGAAATCCCACGTCAAAAACTTGTTGTTTTTACAGGTCTTAGCGGGAGCGGTAAATCATCTTTAGCCTTTGATACAATTTTTGCAGAAGGCCAACGCCGTTACCTAGACACCTTCTCTGCTTACGTGCGCCAGTTCATTGGCGGCCTCGAACGGCCCGACGTCGACAAAATAGACGGCCTCAGCCCAGTTATAGCTATTGAACAAAAAACAGTGGGCCGCTCACCAAGATCTACAGTTGGTACCATCACAGAACTCTACGATTTCTTTCGCTTGTTATATGCTAGAACAGCCACAGCCTACTCGTTTCAGACAGGCGAAAAAATGGTGCAATACGCCGACCACGACATCACTGAGCTCGTTCAAAGTACCTTCAAAGGCAAAAAAGTAGCACTCCTAGCTCCTAAAGTCAAAGGAAGAAAAGGACACTACCGCGAACTTTTCGAGCAAATTCAGCGCATGGGTTACACCCGCGTTCGGGTCGATGGCGAACTCCTCGAATTAGGCAAAAGCATCAAACTCGACCGCTACAAAACCCACGACATCGAAATAGTTGTGGACCGCTTCATTGCCGGCGATGTCGATGAAAAACGTTGTTTGGAAACCATCCAGACCTGCATGAAACTAGGCGAAGGCACCCTGATGGTGCTCGATCTCGAAAACGGACAAATACGCCACTACAGTAGGTCCTTGATGTGCCCCACCAGCGGCATTTCTTATCCTGAACCTGAACCCAATCTGTTTTCCTTCAACTCGCCCTATGGCGCCTGCACCACTTGTAAAGGCCTGGGTGAAGTGAGCGAAATGGACCGCGATAAAATCATTCCAGACCCCAAACTTTCCATCAAAAAAGGTGGGCTTGCGCCACTTGGTGTCTATAAAAAATCCTGGATTTTCGACAAAATTGAGAAAATCTTGCAAGCCCAACAATTTACGCTGCATACCCCTATTGCCGATATCGACGAAGAACTCATTGAACTTTTACTTTACGGCAACGAAGACATGGAACTTGGCCCTTTGGATACCCAAGAACGCTTCGAAGGCCTGCTGCATTTTATGGGCCGACACGCCGAAGATTCTTCCACTGCAATAGAGCGCTGGGCTCAAGGATTCATGCACAAAAAAACTTGCCCAAGCTGCTCGGGCTACCGCCTTAAAAAAGAAGCGCTGCACTTTAAAATAGGTGAACAACACATCGGTGAATTGGCCATAATGGACTTGCAGGCACTGCAAGATTGGTGTGCCAAATTACCCGAC
>JACCDV010050988.1_pt1 | contig 10227 bp, 10 predicted proteins | sample 7446131 | NCBI WGS metagenome assembly JACCDV01 (sample SAMN15323448, study PRJNA562643) | freshwater metagenome | isolation source: river surface water | place: USA:Blue River Watershed | collected 2017-08-17
CGCAGCTCGTCGTCGTCCACCAGCTTGCCCGCGCCTTCCATGGCGCCCAGCAACGTGGCTTCGGAATAGCGGGCGGGCGGGCGGGTCTTGAGGCCCTTGGCCTCGGCGCTTTCGGTGCGCACCATCTCGCCGGGCTTGACGGCCACCAGCATCTTGGCGTTCTCGTCGCCTTCCTTCTCGGCTTCCTTGCCCCAGATGGCCTGCCAGCCGGGGTTAACCAATACCTTGCCCACGCTCTTGAAGTGGTGACTTTGGCCTTGATGACTCACCTGGCTGATGCGGGTGGTCACCATGAACTGCGCGCTCGGAAAGAACACCGACATGAAGCGCTTGACCACCAGGTCATACAGCTTGAATTCGGCCTCGCTCAGACCGCTGGGCGCCTGCAGCGTAGGGATGATGGCGAAGTGGTCCGACACCTTGCTGTTGTCGAACACACGCGGGATCTTGCGGATGTAGTTGTTGTTGAGCGCCGTCAGCGCGTGGGGCTGCAGGTGCTGGAAGCCCTTGTCGGCCAGCATCTCGAAGGTTTGCTTCACAACGGGCACATAGTCTTCGGGCAGGTGGCGCGAGTCGGTACGCGGGTAAGTCAGGGCCTTGTGCTTTTCGTACAGGCTTTGCGCCAGCGCCAGCGTGGTCTTGGCTGAAAAGCCAAAGCGGCCGTTGGCCTCACGCTGCAGGCTGGTCAGGTCGAACAGGCCCGGCGACGCTTCAGTCTTGGGCGTGGATTCTTCGGTGACGGTGGCCGCCTTGCCGCGCACGGCGTCGGCAATCTCGATGGCGCGGCGCGCGTCCCAGACGCGATCGGCTTTCTTTTCCTTGTCGTCGGCGTCTGCCTTCCAGGCCGGGTCGAACCACTTGCCGCCGTACTCGCCGGCTTCGGCCAGGAAGCTGGCGTGCACTTCCCAGTAGTCGCGACTCACAAACTTGCGGATCTGCTCTTCGCGCTCGACCACCACGGCCAGGGTAGGCGTCTGCACACGGCCCACGGTGGTCAAGAAGAAGCCGCCGTCGCGCGAGTTGAACGCGGTCATGGCGCGCGTGCCGTTGATGCCCACCAGCCAGTCGGCTTCGGAGCGGCTGCGCGCCGCGTCGGCCAGGCCTTGCATCTGCTGCTCGCTGCGCAGGTGCTCAAAGCCGTCGCGAATGGCCTGCGGCGTCATCGACTGCAGCCACAAACGCTTGACCGGCTTACCCAGGGGCTTGCTGCCGCCCGCGTACTGCTCGATCAGGCGGAAGATCAATTCACCTTCGCGTCCCGCGTCACAGGCGTTCACCAGCGCCGTCACGTCCTTGCGCTTGGCCTGCTTGACCACGGCCGACAGACGGCTCTTGGTCTTGTCCACGGGCTTGAGGTCAAAGTGCGGCGGGATGACGGGCAGGTTGGCAAAGCTCCACTTGCCGCGCTTGACGTCGTACTGCTCGGGCGCCTGGATCTCGACCAGGTGACCGACCGCGCTGGTGACCACGTAGCTGTCGCTCTCGAAGTGGTCGTCGTGTTTTTCGAACTTGCCCGCTACGGGCGTGAGGGCACGCACGATGTCTTGCGCGACCGAAGGTTTTTCTGCGATGACCAGTGTTTTCATAAGCTCTGCAATCCTGCTCTATACAATTCGTCTCTCGCGTGCGCGTACACGCGCACGCCTGCGCGCCCACACACATGTACGTGCGCGCACCTGCACAAATTCAACATACCAAATTTTTTGCCGTGGTCAAAACTTCCGCTCCAAAATCCAATCGCCGCATTCAGGTACGGCGCTCCGGTGTCCACGGCAAAGGTGTCTTTGCCTTGCAGAATCTTGCCGAAGGCGAGACCATCATCGAATACGTGGGCGAGGTCATCACCTGGGACGAAGCGCAGGACCGCCACCCTCACGACCCGAAAGACCCCAACCACACCTTCTACTTCCATGTGAACGAAGACAAGGTGATCGATGCGCTGTACGGCGGCAACTCCTCGCGCTGGATCAACCACAGCTGCGACCCCAACTGCGAAGCCGACGAAGAAAACGATCGCATCTTCATCAAAGCCCTGCGCAACATCAAGGCCGGTGAAGAACTGAACTACGACTACGGCCTGATCATCGACGAGCCGTACACGAAAAAGCTCAAGGCCGAGTACCCCTGCTGGTGCGGTGCCAAAAACTGCAGGGGCACGCTGCTTTCACCCAAGGATCGGGAAGACACGCCCAAAACCCCCAAGCAGAAAAAGAAAAAAACGAGCAAGAAGAAGGACTGAGATGTCGGTCTGGCCTGCTGAAGCCATTTGGGAAGAGATCTCCCCTTTGCTGCCCGGCTTCACTGTCGAAGTGTTGCCCGAAGTCGACTCCACCAACACGGAACTGATGCGCCGCGCCCGCGCAGGCCATACTGAACCCACCTTGCTGGTGGCCGAACACCAAAGCGCAGGCCGAGGTCGACAAGGCCGGCAGTGGGCCAGCTCACCAGGTGATGCGCTGACCTTCTCGATCGGCCTGCCCTATACCCCGCGCGACTGGTCGGGCCTGTCCTTGCTGGTCGGCCTCGTGGCAGCGCAAGCCCTGCACCCGGACATTCGACTGAAGTGGCCCAACGACTTATGGTGGCAAGACCGCAAACTCGCCGGCATTCTGGTGGAAGCCTCCAGCAGTGGGGGCCACAGCCACGTGGTGGTGGGCATGGGCATCAACATCCGGCCCGTCCAGACCATCGAGCCGCTGCGCACCCCCCCTGCCGCACTGCAGGAGCTCAGTCCCACCCAGTCTGCGCCCCAGGCCCTGGCCATGATTGCCGGAAATCTGGTGCGCGCTCTGCTCGATTTCGAAACACAGGGCTTTGCCCCCTGGCAACACGCTTTTGATGCGCGCGACGCCCTCAAGGGACGCACCGTCTGGACCAGCGACGGCCAACAGGGGCGCGCCCTGGGCGTTGACCCGCTGGGTGCGCTACGATTGGAGACAGAGCGGGGTCAGGTCCTGATCAACAGCGCTGAAGTCAGCGTCAGGCCACACCCCTTTGTGTAAAGGATTTGCATGATGCTGCGCAGTCTGGTGGTGCTTTTGCTGGTGATCAATCTGCTGGTCTTGAGCTGGACAGCCGGCATCTTTTCGCAATGGGGCTGGGGGCCGGTCAGTGCACAGCCTGAAACGCAAGCCCAGGCACCCGTCGCAGCTGAGGCACTCCAACTGACCAACGTCCAGTCGAGCACCAGCCCCGCGCTCACGGCAGCCCCTGCCAACCCTTCTTCATCCGTGCAGTAAAGGATACTTGCCATGACCATGAAACTGTTTTACGCCCCCGGTGCCTGCTCTTTCGTTCCTCATGTTCTGCTTGAGATGAGTGGCTCCAACTTCGAGCCCACCCCCGTCAAGCTGCACAAGGGCGAGCAATACACCGAGGACTACAAACTCATCAACCCCCGCAGCCAGGTGCCGGTGCTCACGCACGACGCCAATGTGGTGTCACAAATCGTGGCCATCACGCTGTACCTGGACATGGTCTTTCCTGGTCAGCATTTCTTTCCCACCAGTCACCTGGAGCGCGCCCGCGCCCTGTCCACCTTTGCCTGGATGAACAACACGGTTCACCCCACGTTCACCCACATCTTCATGCCGGCCAAGTTCACCGACCAGCCCGAAGCCCAGGCTGCCATCCGCAAGCACGCGATTGGCCAGTACAAGGGCTTGCTCGCCGAGCTTCAAGCACTGGTGGTCGCCAGCGCCGAGGCGGGTCGCACCTGGCTGGCAGGAGAGCACTTCGGCCCGCTGGACGCTTATGCGTTGACGCTGACCCGCTGGGGCACGATTGCCGGCATTGGCCCACAAGTGCATCCACAGCTGTGGGCCTTTGTGCAAAAGGTTGCCGCGCAGCCAGCTGTGGCCCGCGTCATGGAACGCGAACGCCTGCAGCTGGACATGAGTGCATCGGCCATTTCATGACCGGCGGTTAAAGCGCACCGTGAAACACGCCCCCGGTCGACTTGCGCCGGGGCGCGTCGCATCGATCGACACCTCGGCGCCATGCCGCTCGGCAATTTCGCGCACGATGGACAGACCCAGGCCCGAACCATCGACGTTGGTGCCCAATGCGCGGTAGAAGGGCTGAAACACCAAGTCGCGCTCGGCCGGTGCAATGCCCGGGCCGTTGTCTTCGACCTGAAGCGCGAGGGTGCCGCTGTAGGGATCGACCAATACGCGCACAGTGATGACCCCTTGCAACTCGGGCGTGCTGGGCGTGTAGTGCATGGCGTTGTCCACCAGGTTGCGCACCATCTCCTTGAGCAAGGTCCGGTTGCCCAGCACTGTGATGCCCGCAGATCCCGGCGCCACGCCGTCATAGCCAAGGTCCAGGCCCTTGTCTGTAGCGTGCGGCCAGGAGTCCTGAATCACCTCGCTGACGACATCGACCATGTCACAGTCCTGCAGCGCAGTGCTGGCCCCACCCTCGGCACGTGCCAGCGCCAACAACTGGTTGACGGTGTGCGTGGCCGCAACGCTGGCGCGACCGATTTGCTGCAAGGAGCGCTTGAGGTCTTCTTCGCTCGCACCAGGGCGGCGCGCCAGGTCGGCCTGCATGCGCAGCCCCGCCAAAGGCGTCTTGAGCTGATGCGCTGCATCGGCCAGGAAACGCTTCTGGGTTGAAATCGAGTCTTTCAACCGTTCAAGCAAATCATTGACCGACGACACCAAGGGCGCCACCTCCAGCGGCACCGCCTTGTCGTCCAGGGGGCTGAGGTCGTCGCTCTTGCGCGCGCGAATGCGCTCTTCCAGCTGGGACAGCGGCTTGATGCCCCGCACCAGCGCCAGCCACACCAGCAGCACCGCCAGCGGCAGGATGACGAACTGCGGCAACATCACGCCCTTGATGATCTCGGCCGCCAACACCGAGCGTTTTTCCCGCGTCTCGGCCACTTGCACCAATGCGGGTTGCTTTTCTTCATCACCGAGCTTGACCCAGGTGTAAGCTACGCGCACATCCATGCCACGCATTTCATCGTCACGAATGCGCACCTCGTAGCTGTGATCCACACCCGCGGTTTTGGGCTGAGGCATATCGCGCTCCCCACCCAAAAACTCACCCTGCGTGCCGATCACCTGGTAGTAGACCTCGTCGGTCTCGTCAGCGCGCAGCAATTCGCTGGCCGATTGCGACAACATGAACTGCACCTGGTCACCCGGCCCGGGCTTGATCTGCTGCGCCAGGGCCTGCACGTTGTAGATCAGCGCGCGATCAAAAGGTTTGTTGGCCAGGCCCTGCGCCACCAGCCAGGTCAGCGCCAGGCTGATCGGCCACAGCAAGAGCAAGGGCGTGAGCATCCAGTCCAGGATCTCGCCAAACAGGGAGCGTTGCTCCTTGCGAAACAACAACGCATTCCAGCCGCGTGACTTCATGGCTCAGGGCTGGTGCGTTGGGGACTGATCAGCCCGGGATTTTTTCGAGGCAGTAGCCCAAGCCACGCACAGTCGCGATGCGGATCGGGCCTTTCTCGATTTTTTTGCGCAGGCGGTGGATGTACACCTCGATGGCGTTGTTGCTCACCTCTTCGCCCCACTCGCACAGGCGCTCAACCAACTGGTCTTTGCTGACCAGGCGGCCTGCACGTTGCAACAGCACTTCGAGCAAGCCAAGTTCGCGCGCAGAAAGCTCGACCATCTTGCCGTCAATGGTGGCCACGCGGCCGGTCTGGTCGTACACCAAGGGGCCATGCTTGATTTGAGAGGTGGCCCCGCCCATGCCACGGCGCGTCAGGGCGCGCACACGGGCTTCGAGCTCTTGCAAGCTGAAGGGTTTGGCCATGTAGTCATCAGCACCATAGTCCAGCCCTTTGACGCGCTCTTCCACGCTGTCGGCCGCCGTCAGGATCAGCACGGGCAGAGTAGAGCCTCGTGCACGCATGCGTTTGAGCACCTCCAGGCCGTGCAGTTTGGGCAAGCCCAAATCCAGGATCAGCAGATCGAACTCGTTGTTGGTCATCAAGGCGGCGTCTGCCTCGGAACCGCTGGCCACGTGGTCTACCGCCGCACCTGCGGCGCGCAGGGTCCGCAACAGGCCATCGGCCAACACCTGGTCATCTTCTGCTATCAGGATCCGCATGTTTGTCTCCAGTGGGATAGCACGATTTTAGTGCGCATAAGCCTCCAATCCGAGCGCGACCACCGTGGCAATTTCGGCCCCCACCTGTTCGCGAAACTCAGCCTCGGCTTGTTGCACAGCTTGCTGGAAGGCCAGCAACCACGCGCGACCCGTCTCGGTGAAGACCACTTGCCTGGCCCGCGCATCCAGTGGATCGTCCTCTTTGCGCACCAAACCCCAGGCCTCGCACTGGTTGACCAGATTGCCCATGGCCTGCTTGGTCATGCCGGCCTGCTGCGCCAGCTCGGTCAGGCGCGTGCCCTGCAGGCTCAAATGTCGCGTGATGTGGATGTGCGCTGCGCTGATCTTGTCGCGCGCCGCCAGGTTGGCCAGTGCCAGGGGCACGCCTTCGTTGGCCGCCATCAGCTCCAGCACGCGCGCATCGAATTTGCGCATGGCGTGGCCCAGCAAACGCCCGAGATGCGTTTGTCGCCAACCGTCTTTAAGGGGTATTTCATCCATGCCGAATAGTAAATCAAACTGACCAATAAATCTATTTACATGCGAGTACTGTACATATACAGTACTGTTCAAGCGCTCAGTATTTTTGGCGCTTCAAGGGATCACAAACACACAACCTGTTGAAATCTAAGGAGATTTTCATGAGCGACATGGACACCGAAAAAGCCAAAGCCCTGCAAGCCGCCCTGGCCCAGATCGAGAAACAGTTCGGCAAAGGCACCATCATGCGCCTGGGCGAAGGCGAAGCGATTGAAGACATCCAGGTGGTCTCCACTGGCTCGCTGGGCCTGGACATCGCCTTGGGCGTGGGTGGCCTGCCCCGTGGTCGCGTGATCGAAATCTACGGCCCGGAATCGTCGGGCAAAACCACGCTGACCCTGCAGGTCATCGCCGAAATGCAAAAGCTGGGCGGCACCTGCGCCTTTGTGGACGCAGAACACGCGCTGGACGTGCAGTACGCCCAGAACCTGGGCGTGAACCTGCCCAACCTGCTGATCTCCCAGCCCGACACCGGCGAACAAGCCCTCGAAATTGTGGACAGTCTGGTGCGCTCCGGCGCGGTGGACTTGGTCGTGATCGACTCGGTCGCTGCCCTGACCCCCAAAGCCGAGATTGAAGGCGAAATGGGCGACAGCCTGCCCGGCCTGCAGGCCCGCCTGATGAGCCAGGCCCTGCGCAAACTGACCGCCACCATCAAGAAAACCAACTGCACCGTCATCTTCATCAACCAGATCCGCATGAAGATCGGCGTCATGTTCGGCAGCCCCGAAACCACCACCGGCGGCAACGCGCTCAAGTTCTACGCCTCGGTGCGTCTGGACATCCGCCGCACCGGCACCATCAAGAAGGGCGACGACGCCATTGGCAACGAGACCAAGGTCAAGGTGGTCAAGAACAAGGTGTCACCGCCCTTCAAGACAGCCGAGTTCGACATCCTGTTCGGTGAAGGCATCTCGCGCGAAGGCGAGATCATCGACATGGGCGTGACCGCCAAGATCATCGAGAAATCGGGCGCCTGGTACGCCTACAACGGCGAGAAAATCGGCCAGGGCCGCGACAACGCCCGCGAGTTCCTGCGCGAAAACGCCGATCTGGCTATCGAGATCGAGAACAAGGTTCGCGACTCGCTGGGCATCGCCCTTCGCCCCACCGGCGAAGCCGCCGAGGCCTGATGAACCGCCCGGCCTTCGAGCCTAGCCTCAAGGGCCGCGCGCTGCGGCTCTTGAGCCAGCGCGAACATTCACGCCTGGAGCTCGAACGCAAACTGACACAGCACGAAACCGAACCCGGCGAACTGGCCAAGGCCCTGGACGAGCTTCAGGCCCGAGGCTTCATCAGCGAAGAAAGGGTCGTGGAATCGGTCATCCACCGCCGCGCTGCCAAGCTGGGCACGGCACGGGTCAAGCAGGAGCTGCAGTCCAAAGGCCTGTCCCCCGAGGTCATGGCCGAGGCACTGGAACAACTGCGCAGCACCGAGCTGCAGCGCGCCCGCGAAGTCTGGACCCGCAAATTCGGCACACCGGCTACCGAGCCCAAAGAAAAAGCCCGCCAAATCCGTTTCCTGGTCAGCCGCGGCTTCGCCGCCGAGGTGGTGCGCAAGGTTGTGGGCTAAGCCACTCGCCGGCTCACAACCCCAGCATCAGCTGAATGTTCTGCACCGCTGCGCCACTGGCGCCCTTGCCCAGGTTATCCAGGCGAGCGAACAGCACGGCGTGACGGGCTTCCTCATTGGCGAAGACGCGGATTTCCAGCCTGTTGGTGTCGTTCAGCGCCAACGCGTCGAGCTTGGCGCTCTCGGTCGGCGCCTCCACGCTGACCCAACCGCCTTGCGCCTGGCTGGGCGCATAGTGGGCGCTCAGCGCGGCGTGCAGGTCGGCGGCTTTGGGCTTACCGGGTAACTGGTCCAGATGCAAGGGCAACTGCACCAACATGCCCTGGCGGAAATTGCCCACCGCGGGCACAAACAACGGGCGGCAAGCCAGTCCGGTGTAGCGCATGATTTCAGGGATGTGCTTGTGCTTGAGGCCCAGCGCGTAGGCCTCGTACAAAGGTGCCTTGCCCGCCTCGTAGTCTTCGATCATGGCGCGGCCACCACCGGAGTAACCACTCACTGAGGGCAAGCACACCGGAAAGTCCTTGGGCAACAGGCCTGCGTCCACCAAAGGGCGAATCAGGGCAATCGCCCCCGTGGCATAGCAACCAGGGTTGGCCACGCGCTCAGCCTGTTGCACAGCTTCGCGCTGGCCCGCGGCCAGTTCAGGAAAACCGTACACCCAGCCCGGTGCGCAGCGATGGGCAGTCGAGGCGTCAACGATGCGGGGCTTTTTGCCCGGCAAACCGTCGATCATGGCCACCGACTCGACGGCAGCATCGTCATGCAGACACAGCACCACCAGGTCGGCCGCAGCCATCAGCTCACGCTTGGCTTCGGGGTCTTTGCGGCGGGCCGGGTCGATGCTGAGCACCTGCACGGCAGGCATGAGCGCCAGGCGTTCGCGAATTTGCAAGCCAGTGGTACCGGCTTCGCCGTCAATGAAAATCTTGGCCATCAGTCGAATTTCCCCAAAAAGAATGACAAGCGTGCGTCAAGTGGATGTAAGACGATTCGCTCACTATTTGTGCGTTGCAGCATGATACAGTCGTAGGCTGCAGTGTCCAGACCCAGCTGGCGGGCGAATCACCCCGGCGGGCCGGTCAGTTCAACCCCCCTCTACGAGAGAGACCTCATGAAAATTCACGAGTACCAAGGCAAGGAAATCTTGCGTCAATTTGGTGTGCCGGTGCCGCGTGGCATCCCGGCCTTCACGGTGCAGGAGGCGGTTGAAGCCGCCCAGAAACTGGGTGGACCAGTTTGGGTGGTGAAAGCCCAGATCCACGCCGGTGGCCGCGGCAAAGGCGGCGGCGTGAAGGTGGCCAAGTCCATCGAGCAGGTCAAAGAACTGGCTGAACAAATCCTGGGCATGCAGCTCAAGACGCACCAGACCGGCCCCGAAGGCCAGAAAGTCCGTCGTCTGTACATCGAAGACGGCGCTGACATCAAAAAAGAATATTACGTGTCCCTGGTGACCGACCGCGCTACCCAGAAAGTGGCTGTGATCGCTTCCAGCGAAGGTGGCATGGACATTGAAGAAGTGGCGCACAGCACGCCCGAAAAAATCGTCACCGAGCTGGTCGACCCCCTGACCGGCCTGGGCACAGCGCAAGCGCTGAAGATCGCCAACGCCATCGGCCTGACCGGCGGCTCCGCTGATCAGACCGCCGACGTCCTGCAAAAGCTCTACAAGTGCTACATGGACACCGACGCTTCGCTGGTGGAAATCAACCCCCTGAACTGCGACAGCAAGGGCAACATCATCGCCCTGGACTCCAAGTTCAACTTTGACTCCAACGCCCTGTTCCGCCACCCCGAAATCGTGGCCCTGCGCGACCTGGACGAAGAAGATCCCGCCGAAGTCGAAGCCTCCAAGTTCGATCTGGCCTACATCTCCCTGGACGGCAACATCGGCTGTCTAGTCAACGGTGCCGGTCTGGCCATGGCCACCATGGACACCATCAAGCTGTTCGGCGGCGAGCCGGCCAACTTCCTGGACGTGGGCGGCGGCGCCACCCCCGAGAAGGTCACCGAAGCCTTCAAGATCATGCTCAAGAACCCCA
>JACCDV010080754.1_pt1 | contig 10226 bp, 11 predicted proteins | sample 7446131 | NCBI WGS metagenome assembly JACCDV01 (sample SAMN15323448, study PRJNA562643) | freshwater metagenome | isolation source: river surface water | place: USA:Blue River Watershed | collected 2017-08-17
GAAGCGATGATTACTGGACCACAAGCAATGCCTGTGTTTTCAGATAAGACACTGACTCCAAAAGAGAAGCTCTCAATCATCAAGTGGATTAAGAATGCAGAGAAAGAACCTCAACTCGGTGGAGTCGCTCTTGGTCGCGTAGGCCCAGTGACTGAAGGACTTCTCGTATGGGCACTCGGACTTGGACTGCTGATTGGTATCGCAGTCTGGCTAGCGACGAAGGCGAAGTAGGAAATAACTATGAGTAAAGAGATCGAAGCTATCCAGGATCCTGGATTACCAGCGCACAAGTTGCGACAGACCGATGTTGATCCAAAGGCTGCAGATCGTGCAGAGCGTCAGGTTGCGATCCTCTTTGGTCTCTCTGCTCTCGGCACCGTTCTCTTCATCTACTCATATCTCTTCATCTCGACAGAGACATTTATCTTCATTCCATTGATGGGTGAACAGAACGCGCACCAACTCTTCTTAGGCCTTGGCCTTGCCTTTGCACTGCTCTTTATCGGACTAGGAGCTGTGCACTGGGCAAAGACGCTGATGCCAGATCACGAAGTCATCGCACAGCGCCATGAATTTCGCTCACCGGATTCAGATCGCGAAGAATTTGTTAAGACTGCAAAAGAAGGCGCAGCCGCTGCAGGTCTTGGTCGTCGCTCATTGATCAAACGTTCCCTCGGACTTTCACTTGGTCTTGTTGGCCTCTCCCCGATTCTTCTACTCGGTGATCTTGGCCCACTACCTGGAGATGATTTAAGTAAGACTGGCTGGAAGGCTGGATCACGACTTGTCACAGATCCTGGCGATCGTCCAATTCGTCCTGAAGATCTCGAGGTAGGTGCGGTAGCGCAGACTCTTCCAGAATTAGCACCAGGAAAAGATCACAGAAGCCTTAATGACATCGCTAAAGATGCCGTTCTCTTAATTCGCTTGCGCCCTGAAGATTTCAATCTTGACGACGAGCGTCTATCGTGGACATATCAAGGCATCATCGCATTTTCTAAGATCTGTTCACATATGGGATGTGCTGTGGCTCTCTACGAGCAGTCGACGAAGCACCTTCTCTGCCCATGTCACCAATCAACATTCGATGTAACCCGCGCAGCCAAAGTTATCTTTGGACCGGCTGCTCGACCTCTGCCACAATTGGCCATCACGGTCGATGAAGAGGGTTACCTTGTTGCAAAACAACCATTTACTGAACCAGTTGGACCGAGCTTTTGGGGGCGATCTGCATGAGCGCACGTGAACGAATTGCGGGCAATGTAGCTAACTATGTAGATGAGCGCACTGGCGCTGCTGCATGGATGAAGAAGAACCTCCAGAAGGTCTTCCCTGATCACTGGTCGTTTATGCTCGGTGAGATAGCGCTCTACTCATTCGTTATCTTGCTTCTCTCAGGAACATTCCTCACATTCTGGTTCGATCCATCGATGCGTGAGGTCGTCTACGAAGGTTCTTACGAACCACTTCAAGGTCTTGAGATGTCTGCCGCTTATGCATCAGCTCTTGATATCTCATTTGAAGTTCGCGGCGGATTGCTCATGCGCCAGATTCACCACTGGGCAGCTCTGATCTTTATGGCAGCAATTGTTGTCCACTTGATGCGCGTCTTCTTTACCGGTGCCTTCCGTAAGCCACGTGAATTTAACTGGATTATCGGTATTGGACTTCTTACTCTGGGAATCGTTGAAGGATTCTTGGGTTACTCACTTCCAGATGATCTTCTCTCAGGAACTGGTATTCGAATCGCTGAAGCAATTATTCAGGCGATCCCTGTAGTTGGTTCATACCTTTCCTACTTCATCTTCGGTGGAGCATTCCCTGGATATACATTTATCCCTCGCATCTACACCGTACATATTCTGATTCTGCCTGGAATCTTCCTTGCTCTGATCACCGTCCACTTGATGTTGGTCTGGTACCAGAAGCACACTCAATATCCAGGTCCAGGACGTACTGAAAAGAACGTTGTCGGTTACCCACTGCTTCCTATCTACATGGCAAAAGCTGGTGGCTTCTTCTTCATCGTCTTTGGCGTTACCGCTCTTCTGGGCGCTGTCGCATCCATTAACCCAATCTGGCTCTACGGTCTATATACACCGGGTCCAGTCTCTGCAGGTTCACAACCTGACTGGTACATGGGTTGGCTCGATGGTCTTGTACGTATGGCTCCTCCTCTAGAGCCTGTCATCTTTGGTTACACGCTCTCACTTAATATTTTAATTCCAGGATTAATCATCCCGGGAATCATCTTTACAGGTATGGCGCTCTACCCATTTATCGAACAATGGATTACCGGAGATAAGCGCGAGCACCACTTGCTTGATCGTCCACGGAATGCGCCAAACCGCACCGCACTTGGCGTGATGTCACTGACCTTCATGATGATCGCTCTGATCAATGGTGGAAACGACCTCATCGCAACTAACTTTGACCTTTCGATTAATCAGATCATGTGGTTTAGCCGCATCGGAATCATTGTTCTGCCTCCGATTGCTTTCATCGTAACCAAGCGAATCTGCCTCTCTTTGCAGCGGGCAGATCGTGAACTCGTTCTTCATGGACGCGAGACAGGTCGCCTTGTCATGATGCCTTCTGGTGAATTCGTCGAAGTACATGAGCCAATCTCACCTGAGAAGGCGTGGCTTCTTACCCAGCACGAACAGAATGCTCCTCTTCAACTTGAAGATACCGATTCCCGTGGTGTTCGCCGCCCTGGGCTTTTGAAGTCAAAGTTGAGAAAGCGCTTCTCTGTAGCTCACGCTGAACAAGTTGCAAAACCTACCGTTGCAGATCTCAAGGAAATCGAGCATCACTAAGGGTTGGTCACAACCTTGCCTCTCCCCTGTCGTACGACGAGGGCAACACCGGCGATAGTGACAAGAGTTCCAATTGCAGTGACGAGGCCTACCTTCTCTCCAAAGAGGAAGTAGGCCTCAACTGCTGTTACTGCTGGGACTAGGTAATAAAGCGAAGAAACTGATGCGGCACTCGACCGAGCAAGAAGATAGTAGAGAATCAAGATCGCACCGATTGAGAGTGCGACGATCAACCAGATCAACGAGAAAATAAAGGATCCGTTCCAGGTGATTGATTGGCCATCTTCAAAGGTAAGTGCCAGAACGGCCATAAGAATTCCAGTTGCAACGTACTGCCACGAAGTTCCAGATAGAACCTCTACACCAGCGCCGAATTTCTTCTGCAATAGCGTTCCTGATGTACCTCCAAGGAGTGCGATAAAGACAGAAATCACACCAGCTGTTGGCAGAGCCTGATCCCCCGAACTTTCGAGCTTGGGTGCAATCACCATCACAAGTCCTGCAAGGCCAAGTCCGAGCCCTAACCACTTGCGGCTAGATAACTTTTCGCCAAAGAAGAGCGATGAGAAGATCGAGACAAGAACTGGTTGCAGCGAACAGATGAGCGCGGTTATTCCCGCGGGCATCCCCTGCTTGACGCCATAGAAGCATCCGCCGAGGTATGCACCATGAATTGTCAGACCAACAAGCGCGCTCTTTCCAATCGTTGGCAGGTCTCGCGCAAATCGCTTAGTGATCACAAGAGCGATAAGTGCGAGCAAGATAGATGCAAAGGCCATGCGAACTGCGATGAAGGTAAAGGGTGGCGCGTAGGGAATTCCGTATCGAATGCCAGTAAAGCCGGTACTCCAGAGCAGAACGAAGATTATTGGTGCGCTCTTTGTATTTATTAACCCTCGCATAGTGCTTTGAGTTTAACCAAAGACTTTGCCATCCACTTGGGGTTTCGCGAAAGAGAGTCTGTCTTCTTCAACCACCATAACTGGGCAGAATTACATACAGATGCGTCAAAGGTCTCAGTCACTTCGGTAGAGCCGTTGCCGAGATCTACAAGCTCATAGGACCAGGTCCATTTCATGAGGTGGCGCCAGGTGATGAGGTGGTTCTCTTCAAAGGCAACTACCTCATTGGTGATGCGGTAGGGCACCTTGATCTCCATCTCCATACCGAACTTGGCACCGAGAAAGAGTCGATCAGGACCGGAGAGCGCACTCTGCACTGTTGAAGAACCGTCAAAGAGAGAATGAGATGCCGGGCTTGCAAGATAGCCAAAGATCTTGGCGGGGCTCGCGTTTATGACTATACGTGCAGCTCGTTTATGCCGATGATCTAAATCGAGAATCTCAGCGCGCATAAGAATTCTTTTCTTGAAAACGCTTAGTGATGGACTGTCGTTGATTGATCATCGAGTGGCTTCTCGTACTCGGTAACCCATCCGATGATGCTCACAACCAGTGCAACGAGTGCAATCAGAGTGAGCCACCAACCAATGATCAAACCAAAACCCATTCCAATTGCACTAGCTGCCACTGGAAGCGGCCACCATGAGTGTGGACTATAGAAACCTAACTCGCCAGCGCCATCTGCAATTTCAGCGGTGAGATTATCTGACGGCATTGTTGTCCCGATGCGTCGCTGAGTAAACCAGACGTAGAAACCGACCATGCCGGAAAGGCACGCTGCCAGGAGCATGCCGGTGATTCCGACCTCTTCCCCACCGACATACCAATAGATAACTGTCATCAATACATAGAAGACGGCTAGCCCAGAGAAAAGTTGCCAATTAACCTTCATGGTTAATGCCCTTCTGTCTTGATGTGTGGGTGGTGGAGATCAAATGCTGGGCGCTCTGAACGAATGCGAGGCATTGAAAGGAAGTTGTGGCGTGGTGGTGGACATGAGGTCGCCCACTCAAGGGATGCTCCATAACCCCAAGGATCATCAACTTCGACCTTAGGGCTCTTGCGAGTAATCCATACGTTGATTGCAAATGGAATCATTGAAAGTGCAAGCAAGAATGAACCGACTGTAGAGATCATATTCATGCCGGTAAATCCATCAGTGGCGAGATAATCGGCGTAGCGACGTGGGAAGCCCTTAATGCCGAGCCAGTGCTGGATCAAGAAAGTGATGTGGAAGCCAAAGAAGAGAGTCCAGAAGTGGATCTTTCCAAGGCGCTCATTAAGCATCTTCCCTGTGAACTTTGGCCACCAGAAGTAGAAGCCTGCGAACATCGCAAAGACCACAGTTCCGAAGAGTACGTAGTGGAAGTGTGCAACTACGAAATAGGACGCTGAAACTGCGAAATCAAGTGGAGGGGATGCCAAGATAATTCCTGTAATGCCACCAAAGAGGAAGGTAACAAGGAAGCCCATTACCCAGAGCATTGGAGTCTCGAAGGTGACATGGCCGCGCCACATCGTGCCAATCCAGTTGAAGAATTTCACGCCGGTCGGAACACCGATAAGAAATGTCATAAATGAGAAGAACGGCAAGAGCACTTGACCGCTTGCAAACATGTGGTGGGCCCAGACTGCAACAGAGAGAGCTGAGATAGCAATTGTTGCTGCAATTAGACCTTTATAACCGAAGATTGGCTTACGGCTAAAGACAGGGAGGATCTCTGTAGCAATTCCAAAGAATGGAAGGGCCAAGATGTAAACCTCGGGGTGACCGAAGAACCAGAAGAGGTGTTGCCAGAGCATCGCTCCACCATTTGCCGGATCGAAGATATGCGAACCATAGAGGCGATCAGATTCAAGAGCTAGGAGCGCTGCAGCTAATGGAGGGAATGCAAGCAGAACCAAAATTGAGGTCAAGAGTACGTTCCAAGAGAAGATCGACATGCGGAACATCGTCATACCGGGTGCGCGCATTGTGAAGATTGTCGTAATGAAGTTAACGCCACCAAGAATTGTTCCAAGTCCGCTAATTGCAAGACCTACTACCCAGAGATCTCCACCAATACCGGGTGAGTATGTTGAATTGGCCAGCGGAGCGTAAGCAGTCCATCCAAACGATGCCGCACCTCCTGGAGCCAAGAATCCAGAAAATGCCATGATTGAACCGAAGAGATAGAGCCAATACGAAAGCATATTCAAACGTGGGAATGCAACATCTGCTGCGCCAATTTGCAACGGCATAATCACGTTAGCAAAACCAACGAATAATGGTGTTGCAAACATCAGCAACATGATGGTTCCATGCATTGTAAATACTTGGTTGTACTGCTCATTGGAGATGAACTGCATACCTGGACGAGTCAGCTCAAAACGAAGAATCAGCGCAAGGATTCCACCGATGAGAAACCAGACAAATGAGGTAATCAGGTAGAGATAACCAATGGTCTTATGGTCAGTTGAGGTAACCCACTTGACGAAAAGTCGCCCCTTCGAAGAAGGCGCTACTCCAGGAATTGGGGCAATCGTTGGTCGCTCTGCGTAAGTGGTCATGCCGCACTCGCCTTCAAGGTATCTAGGTACTTCTGATAATCAGCTTTTGAGACAACTTTGAGATTAAAGATCATCTGTGCATGGTTTCGACCGCACAAGATGTTGCATCGACCTGGGTACTCACCAATTTTATTTGCTGTGAATTCAAGCTTGTTGGTTACACCTGGAAGGTTCTGAATCTGAATCATGAATGCAGGAATCCAGAATCCATGGACGACATCACTTGCTGTGATTGTGTAGCGAACTCGCTCTCCCACTGGAACTACGAGAGTTGGTGGCTTAGAAGGTGTTCCTGTAACAACGGCCTTCTCCCCCGCCTCTGGATAACCAAACTGCCATGACCACTGAATTGCATTCACTGTGATTTCGTGTGCAACTGTCGGAGATTTGGCGACGATCTCTTCTTGCTTTACGGCGGTGAAATAGAAGAGAACTGCAATGATGATAAATGGGATAACTGTGTAGACAACTTCAACGGGAATGTTGTACTGGAACTGCTTTGGAAACTCGCCTTTAGATTCTTTAGCTCTATGGAAGACGGCGGGCCACAAGATCAAAATCAAAGTGATGACGCCTACGACACCTGCTGCAATCCATGCGCCTTGCCACAATGAAAGTGAGATGTCATTAACGCTAGAGACACCTTCAGGGAATCCAAGACCTGAAACTTCAGAACATCCAGAAAGGGCGAGGGTGATCGGTGCGATCAATAGCCCCAGGCGCAGTGCGCGCGATTTTCTCGTTGGGTGCGACATAGGCTAAGGATAGTGGCGAGGAGAGAAGTTGTGAGCAGGTGCGAGTAGCCTTCATCGGGTGGTTCGTGTCACAGGAAACTTCGCATCCGAGGCTCCCCTTGCAGGGGTAGTCACCTCGGCAATCGCTGCCGCCTTTGAGGCCGGCTGGGCCGATCCTAAGAAACTATCCCAGGCCGCAACCCGCGCCAAAATACTGCGCAATCAAGCGATTGAATCAATTGCAGGGCGTCTCGGTACTCGAGTAGATGAGGTTGAAATCGTTGGTGAGGGCGAACTTGCCACCTACCTCTGTATTGCAGGTTTCCTCACCGCAGATCGCCATCTAGCAGTCGGTGCAATTGATCGCGGGAAGATCCGCGCATTCACACGAACTCATCACAATCACACAATTGTTCCAGTTGATTCACATGGTGTTCTTGTCGCCGACAAGATTCCTACCCAATCTCTTCTGACTCTGCAGGTGGCAAATGGTGAGACAGGACTCATCCAAGATGTAGACAATCTCGCATCGCGGGCAGAGATGGTTGTTCTCGATGCCACTGCTTCTGCTCCACGAGTTCCACTTACCTCGCAATGGGATGGGGCAATCTTCTCCAGCGAAAGTTGGGGCGGCCCATCCGGTCTCTCCTTCATGGCAATTCGTAATGCGGCCCAGTGGCGCTATCCCCTGCCACATATTGCTCCGATCAGAACACCAGGTGGGTACTCACTTCCACTCTTACTCGGTGCAGCCGTAGCGCTAGAAAATTTCAACGGCAACGATGCAAAGATCGGCGAACTCAATCTCTATCTCCGCAACGCTTTCTCAGAATCACTTCCGGATGCATTCGTCGTTGGCGATAGCAAAAGCTGCCTTCCTCACAAGGTGACGGTGATAATTCCGAGCGGAATTAGCGAGATGTTTATCCGAGAACTCGAAGCCCAATCCATTTCGATCGATGCCGGATCCGCCTGTTCACCAGATGATTTAACTCCGAGCCATGTATTGGCTGCGATGGGGCTACCTACTGAAGGCTCAATTCGTCTGACGCTACGCGATGTTCAGACAGAGGCCGAGATTGATGAGCTTGTTAAAGCCTTAGTGAAAGTGCGCAGCGACCTCTAAGCGAGCAGCGTTGCCATATGCACCCTCGAAGCGATCGAGAAACTCTGTAGGTGTAAATGAATACTCTTGCGTTCCCATTGTCTCGATGACATAGGTAGCCAACATCGAACCCAATTGCGCACATCGTTCGTGAGAAAGTCCCCATGCTAATCCGGCGACGAAACCGCTTCTAAATGAGTCGCCTACACCGGTTGGATCAATCTTCGCTTTTTCTTGAGGACAGGCGACTGTAATCGTCTGGATACCGCGACCTTCAACACGAGAACCTGCTGCACCCAATGTCACGACGCGATAAGTCACGCGATCTAAAATCTCTTCATCGCTCCAACCAGTTTTTTGGATAGCTAGAGCTAACTCATATTCATTAAGGAAAAGATAGGTAGCGCCATCGATCAACGCCTTAATCTCTTCTCCTGAAAGACGAGCCATCTGCTGCGATGGATCTGCCAGCACTGGAATTCCCTTGGAGAGGGCTACCTGGGTATGGCGCAACATCGCATCTGGATCATCAGGAGAAATCACCAAGAGATCGAGGCTGCCCTCTCTATCAATGATGGGTTGTAACTCAATGTTGCGTGCTTCAGACATTGCACCTGGAAAGAAGGATGCAAATTGATTGTGCTCAGAGTCAGTCGTCACTGTGAAGAGTGCGGTGAATTGAGTAGTTGAAACCAGCGCATGAGAGGTATCAACGCCATGGCGGGTGAGCCAAGCGTTGTAATCAGGCCAATCTTTCCCAACGGCTGCAATAAGAACCGGGTTGTGGCCAAGTACTCCAAGACCGAAACAGATGTTGGCCGCACATCCCCCGCGACGAACTTCTAGACCGTCAACAAGGAAGGAGAGGGAGAGTTTTTCAAGGGAACCAACGACTACAGAATCAGAGAACTTTCCTGGGAAAGTCATGATGTGGTCGCGACCGACTGATCCTGCAACACCTATCTTCATAGGGCGAGAATCTACAAGTAAGAAGAACTAAATGTGGGGATTAGTTGAAAGAATCACCGCAGGCACATGAGCCCTGCGCATTTGGATTATCGATCGTAAAGCCCTGCTTCTCAATGGTGTCAACGAAATCGATTGTTGCACCCATCAAGTAAGGATCGCTGAGCTTTCCAGTAACTACCTTGACTGTTCCAAACATGCGAACAACATCGCCTTCTAGCTCGCGGTTATCAAAGAAGAGCTGATAGCGAAGACCTGAACATCCACCAGGCTGAACCTCAACACGAAGGTAGAGATCATCAGCACCTTCTTGGGCCAATAGCGCTGCAACCTTGGCTGCTGCTCCATCGGTAAGTGCGATGCTGGTTGTTGTTGAAGTGGTGTCCTGTGTTGTCATGGGTAAAAGAGTATCCCTGTCACTTCGCATCTGCGACTTTTATAGGTGAGAATAGAGACATGTCATCAAGCACTGTGACCAACCTCCTTCTCCTAGGGGCTGGGGCCGACCCGCTCTCAGAGCGTGGAGTGACCTGCGCTGGCGAGATACCTGCAGCAAGTGATCCTGACCTTGTCGCCAGAGCGAGAGCTGCGCGAGCGGCCTTGGGTGATCGCGCCATCGTCTTAGGCCATCACTATCAGCGCGATGAAGTTATTGAGTTTGCAGATATCACGGGCGATTCATTTAAGTTGGCACAAGCAGCACAGGCCCAAAGTTCAGCAGAGTTTGTCATCTTCTGCGGCGTGCACTTCATGGCAGAGAGCGCCGACATATTAACAAGTGATCGACAGAAGGTAATTCTTCCTGATCTGGCTGCTGGATGTTCCATGGCCGATATGGCAACTGCGGCACAAGTAGATGAATGTTGGAAAGTTCTTCAATCACTCGGTGTTGCATCACAAACGATTCCTGTGACGTATATGAATTCATCTGCTGCAATCAAATCATTTACCGGCGAACATGGTGGAACTGTCTGTACATCCTCAAATGCAAAATCGGCGATGAGCTGGGCCTTTACGCAGGGCGAGAAAATTCTCTTCCTCCCCGATCAACACCTTGGACGCAATACTGCTGTGAAGGATTTGGGTCTCACACTCGAAGATTGCGTGCTCTGGAATCCATGGAAGCCGATGGGCGGACTCACTTAAGATC
>JACCDV010411887.1_pt1 | contig 10226 bp, 8 predicted proteins | sample 7446131 | NCBI WGS metagenome assembly JACCDV01 (sample SAMN15323448, study PRJNA562643) | freshwater metagenome | isolation source: river surface water | place: USA:Blue River Watershed | collected 2017-08-17
ATTTAAATGGGATATGGTAAATTGTCCATTATTGATTTTCTAAGTGAATATATTTTTAGCATATAGATATGCTCTGGTTTATAATTTAAAATATTAATGTAAGCAGATTCAAAGCGAAAATATAGAGCTCAGTACCTAATTTATCGCAATAAATCCAAGTAAGATTTCCTATTACTTCAAAAAGAGATCTTATTTATAACCTAAAGCTAGCACAAATTCTTCAGTAAGTCAGACTATGTCGATAATTACATTTATTTTGTCTATGAATAGAAGATTCACGCAGTAATTCGTCAAAAGAGTATTTTACAATCCACTAAATATCTCTTTGGATATGAGCTGACACAATAACAGAAGAAGTTCTAGCATTTTTGTTAGATTGAATTCATCAACATTCTGAATGAAATAACAAGAAGCAAACTTCCATCGTAATACAAGTTCGTTTTCCAGAGCCAGGATAAAAAGATTTAAAAGATAGATTAATTCCTAGGGCATAGATTGAGAGATCTTTTAGCTTATCCTTAGGCTTTAATCAAAAAAATTGTCATTAATAAGAATGAATATTTGTATTATAAGATGCCTGAAGAGAACTCTGAAACTTAATCAAGTGGAACTAACTCTGATGATTCAAGTGAATCAGATAGTGATTCATCAGATGATAGTGAAAGTTAATCGGAATCTTCAGAGGAGTCGGAATCAAGAAGAAAATCTAAAAAGATAAAAAAAGACAAGAAATCGCGTGAAAGATAGGGTAAGAAAGGGAAAAAATAAAAGAAATAAAAGAATTTGAAATCTAAAAAAAGTAAATAATAAAAATCAAAAAAGAAGAAGAGTAAGCGTGAAAACAAATCTAAATAAAAGAAGAGAAGCCGATAAAGAGAAGAAAAAAAGAAAAAAGATAAGAATAGATCTAAATCAAGAGATAGAAAAAAGGATAAAGATAAATAAAGAGAAAAGGAAAAATAAAAATAAAGAGAGAAATAAAAATAAAAATAGAGACAAAAGAATAAGCAAAAAGAAAAATAGAAGGAAAAGGAGAAGGAGAAGGAAAAAGAGAAGTAAAAATAAAAGGAGAGAGAAAAATAAAAATAAAGAGAGAAATAAAGAGAGAAGGAGAAGTAAAGAAAATAAAAAGAGAAGTAACGTGGGAAGGACAAATAAAGAAGATCAAGAGATCGCTCCAAAGACAAAAAAGATAAAAAAAAGTAAGAAAAATCTCAAAGAAATTAAGAAGCGACTAAGAATACATTAAAATAATAAAAGGATAATTAAAAAAGTTAGGTTAGATAGCAAAAATAATCAAACCCAACAAAATAAAATGAATAGCAAATACTTTCAAAATCCAACCCAGCTCAATAAATTTTAAAGGAATAGAACCCAAAATAGAATAAGAGTTAATCTAGCAACAAACATCACAAAAATTAAGGTGACAGAAAATAAAGAAAGCACAAATAGGATAGGAAGCACGACAAGAAAGATCATTAGAAGTAGCGCAAAGACAAGAAACAATAAAATTTAACAGCCTAGCAAATCTAAAAGCGCAAAGAGCTATAAAGAATCTCTATGTAAATCTAGCAGTCAAAACTAAAGCAAAAGAAATAAAAATAGCTACAAATGGCAAAATAAAAACAATAATCTTCTTAAAATGCATAGAGTTTAAAAAGACTAGGTGAAAATATTTAATAACCCCAAGCAAGGAAGGTCTTCTAACCCAATTAACCACACGACACCAAATCAAAACCCAACAATCAATCACATCCATAAGGATACGATTACTGATTTATCCCTATATCTAACAATATCCTCACCTTCCTCATGTTCACAGTCCCACCTCAACTACTATAAATATTATTTTAATTAATTAATCATATATTATAAGTTAATCCAAACCAGAAAATGGCTGACAAGGACACAAAGAAATAGGGAGTTGAGGACACTGAGCTAAAGAGAACGAGAATCACCTTCAGTGGTAACAAACTTAATGCTGTCCAGCAAGTCACCAACCAATTAGTCGGCAACGCTAAGGCTCAAGGAGTGAAGATTTCAGGACCAGTGAGACTGCCCAACAAGCATTTGCGCATCTGCTGCAGGAGGAGTCCCTGCGGTGAGGGATCCAAGACCTGGGACAACTGGGAAATGACTATCTTCAAGAGATACATTGACCTCGAGTGCACAACTGGACAGATGAAGGATGTCACCTCCATCACCATCCCCAACGGAATAGAAATCAGTGTTGACTTTAGAACTGCCGCATGATTGTCCATATCCGAAATATTATAGATTATCATTCTGCCATGAGAGAATCAATCACATTGGCTAGCTTGTTGATCATCAGCTGGTTGCCAATTATCGATGCCACCTGCTTGCTCTGCTTGTAGTAGTCCAAGGCTTAGGTCTTTATGTGGATATGCTATTTTTATGCGCCCATGTTGTAGAGGATTATCATCTTCATGTATAGCCCATAGTATCGCTTTTATATTAGTCGCTGTTTGATCTTTGCATCAGTGGTAGTCTAGATTTGTTTGATGAGTTAGTTCTAGATATTTTATATATGGGTCTTTGCCTTAAGAATTATATCTATTGCTTATCTGTGTTTCTTCATTTAGCTGTATATGGCGGCTTTGTTCAAGTAGGTCGGGATAATATCATATTTTTATTCGTTGTTGTTAGTTAGTAAGAGTTTTTATTACAATTCAATCGCATAGTTAATGGATCTCAAAGCTATTCCAAATTTCTTAAGCTTCTTGTATATGCAGGTGATATTGTTGAAATTTAATATCTTGAGCTTAGTTAGTTGACTTTCCTACACATATTTACCAACCTATGGCATCATTAGGATGGATATTGATTTATTGATTAGCTTTTAGCCATTTTTATTCTTTGAGTTTGCAACTTCAAAGTTTTTCATAGAGATTTCATTTATTTTTTGAGCAAAGTCAACAATAAGGCTTCCCAAATGCGATATTTAACTTTTTTCTATTTCAAGAGTAGGATTGGAATAACACAGAAGAGAAGTATAGATAACCTTTTCCTGCAAGAGCAAGAATTAATAAGAGTGTGGATCTCTGTTGATTTTGAAATTTTAATAGACTTTCTTCATCATGGAGAGAATGGTCTTATCGATCGGTTTTGTTTGAAATTCCTACATTTAGAAAATGATATATAGAATATGTGAATACTACAAGAATATAAAAGCAAATATATGAAAGGATCATTATTTCTCTTTTAATAATTTAACTAACGATGCAATGTATTTAGGACTAACAGATTATTTGTAATCGCCAAAAGCAAAGAAACTTCGAGTCATATACTTATCTTTAACATACTCCTCCGATTCACTCAAAAAGTATTTCTTATCTCTCTTTTCGAATACTGAACTAACAAATTAGTTATCTTTAACCAAATTTGAGTTCAAGCTTCCTGATTTAACATAATAAATTTCTTATTTGCTTGATTTACTGATTCTTGATTCAATTTTTAGACCGTTCTGTTGGGCATACTCAATAAAATGCTTTTCATCATTGAATAAAAGATGCTTATATAGGTTTTTGACAAGCACTCTTCCTCCTTTCTTTATTTCCTCTAAGATAATTTCTCGGATTTCATGAACTAAAGGAATCATGGCACAGGACAGCACGTAATCAGCTGAATTAAAGTTATGGAAGAAAGTTTATGTATCTTTTTACTCAATTGAGGATAATATTTCATGGGCTTTGCTTATCTAAGGGGTACTTCGAAGTAATTAAGGCAACTAAAGGTTAATCTTTTCCTAAGAGAGATAGTTGAATATTTGTAAATACGCCAAAATCTAAGGTTAGTGGTCACTCAGATATATTCCACTCTCTGCCATTTCATTCTTGACTGATTTGTTATCAATCCTTTGAATTTACAGTATTCTCATTGCTGATTGTTTATCTTTATTGTACATCTTGATAATTTGATCAAACTGCTAGTGGAAAATATGATCTGAGACAGGTAAAAATGAGCTAATTATATAAAGAGAGCGGATTCGCCACTCACTTGCTTATGGGCCCATTTTCTTATTGCATAGGGAGGTTACGAATTCGGACCAGTTTACATTTTCATTATACAGTTAATCTTAGTCAAGAAGATAGATGTCTTGAATGTTCTATTTTGCTTAAGGATAGTCATTCTTTTTGAAATTAGGCACTCCTTTGCGAATTATTAGGTTAGATGATGCACTTTATCCAGGAATTTTCTTTGTCTTCTCTTCTTGAGGAATTTTTACTTAAGGCTTCTAGACCTTTTATTAAATATTTGGGATAGCAGTCTCAACTTTTGCCTATGGTTTATTTTATTGTGAGGATTCAGGTTGGGTTCCATCATTAGACTTGGCTTTGGGAATAGTAGTAGTATTTATCTTATCTTATTCCTTAACTTCGGATTAAATAATTTCATTCTCATTCACTTCTTACTCAACTTTATTAATATTTTATGAGCATCTGAACTCCATTAGTTGATATTAACTTTATAGGAATTTAAGTGCCTCTTATCCATCTAATCTATTCCAAAAATGAAGTGAAACATATCTGCTATTTTGTTCGCTATAATATTTATGCAAGAAGTTCTTTAGCTTCTTGATAATCAAATCCGATTTATCTCTCTGTTCGCATTAAAATGAGATGGTGTACTCGAAAGGAAGATTGCTTTGTTTGATCGTACCTTTTGATATGAGTTTGATGTATTCAGTGAGGACAGGTTTGGGTATCATTGTGTATTACGATTGCATAAGGGTAAAAGATGCATATTTTCTAACTCGATAAAAATGTGTGTTTAAGTGGTAGTGGTTTTAGAATAAATTTGTAAGGAGAAGCTTCGCATAATTATCTGTAAATTTGTATTATATTTCGATGAAGCTTTGCTATGAATGTAGGATGAACTTTTATAGGCGGCTTTATAGATTTTGAAGATATGCGAAGTTTTTGAAAGCAAATTGAACCATATTTCCAGGATAATATATTTATTTATCTTTGTAGAACATATCAAACCTCTTTAGGTTCTCACACTTCTTGTTGCAGACAATTGCTTTCTTGGTTAGATGACGATCATGAGCACCACAAAGAGTCATAGTTTGTCGATGCCCACACTAGCATTTTACTAGGATTTAGGCTTAGCAAGAGAAGGATTAGCATATTTGGTCTGGATGACAAATCTGCGGGCAGAAATGGTGGCAATCTTTTCTTTATTTGTTACAGGTTTTACGGCAAGGGGCAGATTTATGTGCTTACTCGCAACTATCTTTGTGGCATTGAAGATCGCATTTATGGCCACATGCTAAGGTAAGCTGACATTTGTTAAGACATAAAGCTTATCTGCCACAAACAGTCGATATTTTTTATCGACCACATCTACAAGAAACAGCAACGCTTTAGTAACATTTACAAGGGCCATAGTGACAAATATTTTTGCATTGATGCCCACAAGGTAACTATTTATCGCAAACATTGTCACATTAAGGGACTACAGTTCCACAAACAATAGGCGGTTTTAATGATGTCTTCCCGCAAGGGCAAGGCTGTGGTTGACTGTAGATAACCGGACATTTCTTACAAAGTCCAATATGGCAAGCCTATCCGCACTAGTGTTTCTCACAATTAAGCATCTTACTGCAGGATAGCTAACAAGGATGGTTTTCAATAATAGGAGAATTTCTAAATCTACAGCATACCTCATTGCAAATATGCTGTCCACAACTTCTCTTCTTCTTGCAGATAGACTCACACTTAAAGGCTTATTTCTTCTTTTTCCAGCATTCGATCTTTCGATCCTGTAATCCACAGATACAATTCTGATCGACTAGTACTTTGCACTGAGAACAATTTCCTTCATGGCAACTTCTAGGACAAACGTGACCGCATTATAACTTCTTGCCGCAAGGCATTCCACAAACAGGAATATTATCCTCACAGCTCTTTCTGTATTCTGGGTCACCTGTCAACATCTCAATATCATATTTACCACAAGGGCATGTCTTTTGCAGATCAGGGGTTTTATGGCATTTGCTACATTCTCCAAGATGACATTTTTCCTAGCACTAATGAAAACCACAGTTCAACTTCTTCTTACAGATTTCCTCGCATGAGTAGGAAGGCAAAGCACAGTCAATAATATCATCAGATCTTCCACAGTAACAATTAACCATATGTTTCTTCTTGCAAGGGTTACAATCACCCGCATGGCAATTTCTTTAGCATTTATGATTATGACAGTTTAGTATCTTTTCACATTTCTTACCGCATTGATAGAGCAATCTTTATTCGCTGCATTTTACCAATCTCTGTGATTTTCCACATTGGCAAGTTACGAGTGAGCCCTCATAGTCACAAGGCTTGCATTTTCCAGAGTGGCATACACTTGGGCAAGGATGAGTACAGTTTGTTCCTCTCTTTTTGCTGCAGATCTATCCGCATGAATGAGCTTATAGATCTCTATCATATTCTGGGTTGAGGTGTTTTCCGCAGTAGCAATAGTACTTAGGCATGGGTTAGTTGTATTAATAATTGCACTGAGGACACTTCCAATTCAATATCAATAATGATTTTCTGTCAAGCTGTTGATTGATATTGTGAATCCACTGTTTAATGCATTTGAGGTGCATTGAGATGCAGCAGCAACTACAGGTCCAGATATAATCTTTTCGATGGATTTCTTAAGAGCAGATGATGCATTGGTGATCGTGGTGGCTGGATTGTCGTTCATACATCTTTGGAACTTCCTATTTCTTCTTATTGTATGGTCTTCTTGAACCTTCATTGGCCTTCTCAAGTTTCTATGTTTAATGACCATTGTATTGTTGTTAGCCCTTGGAGACATATTTCGGTCTATACTCTTATCTTTTGTTATTCCTTTCTCTTGGCTGTTGTTCTTGTTGATTGACAATACCTGTTGAGATTAAGTAAGTCTATTGTTGTTGATATATGGTTTCAACTTTCATCTATAAATTGGCAGCATATTGCTGGTTATGGGTAGATTTCTCTTCTTTAGGTTGGTTGGAGTGAGTTGGTAAGTTGGCCTTATCAGGGGGTTGCTTTTAGACATACTTAATCTTTTTGCGCTACTTCATTATCAAAGAATTATTATTGGTAATTAATTTACCCCTAGAGAATATATCATCAATCATAAATTTGATCTTGGAGAATCATCTGATAATTTATATTTATGGCTAAAGTACCAGTTATGTTCACTAATTTGGCAACATGAATAATATATTATGACGTGTTGGAAACTATTTATTGTTGTCTTCCTCCTCTTCGTGGTGAGTGAATCCAAATGGGTGAGATTAAGTGGGCCATTTTCTAAACTGAAGGAACATAACGGATGGCTCTATCTGTAGAAATTTACCTTTGAACCTGGATATGCCAAGTTCGATATTGAGACCTTCGTGAGAGGCAAGGGAAAATCCAAATCACACGATCTATACATCCAAGGAATCCCCTCTGAGAAGTGGTAGAAAGAGCAGTAGCTCAAGTGTGAAAATCCTGTGACTATGCCCTTACTGATCCAACAGATGAGGATGACTGGGCAGAAAGATAGAGACATCCTTCAATTTACAGTAAATGAGAAGAGAAATACTTATTACTTTGTTATCAAGGACTGTTATCAGATGTTTAGAAGGGATTATGATAACGATAACCTTACCTTCCATATCCATCTTAGACCCTACAGTAATGATGTCGAAATTGATGATCAGCCTTTTGAAGATACTCCCAGTGTGCTTGATGAGCCCTAGGAGGAGTTTATAGTTACTGAAAATCAGCAAGAATAAGTGGAGTAAGAAGAAAGCTCAGAATAAGCTCAATAATAGACTCAAACCTTGGAGAGCTTAACAGCAACTGAACCTGCATCATAATCAGTAAACTAATAAAGCTCAAAATAAAAGGTTGGTTAAACCATATAACCCTAAGCACCAAGATCAGAATAATTATGATTTGTTTATCATCCAATATAGACGCATCGATTGAACCACATATTCTTGAACTTATTCAAGCTAATAATATTACTCTATGGATTTATCAAACTGCAGTTAGCTTTACTGACATCATTTATATATGTGGAATTAATATATTAATAATTATGAGCAAGGGGAAGTTATTAATCCTCATCCTCACACTATTAAGCTTGGCCTGCACAAGGCGATTCGAAACCTAATTCAAATTCACCCTCTTCGGAACCAACAGTGGCTGGATCTATCTAGATAAAATGACAATTGCCCCAGGAAACGCAATCGCCGTTCTCTAAACCTGGACAACAGGCCTGCCCTACGGACAAAACAGATAGCTCTTCTTCCAAGCCATCAAATAATCCAAATGGTAGAAGTAAAGTAGTGAACGCTGTAAAAATCCAGTGAGGATGCCATTGGCAGTGCATGACATAAAAGTTGATGGAACCATCACTACTTCAAGAATTATATTCAGCACTGATGAGTATGAAATTGTTTACTTTGTGCTCAAGGATTGCCTCAGTGAACTCATCAATGACTACAATAACAGTAATTTATCTTTACACGTCAAACTTCATATTCTCAATAATGACAGATAAGTTGGTGAAGAGGAGGATCATTGGTATATCGTTCCTTTTATTCTATTTGCAGGGCTGTTTCTGACGTATTCTTACTTCCATTAGTGGAGAAGTCAGATGGACTGGACTCAGAGACTTATGTTTATGGGGACAGTGACGCAGATTAGTAGTCTTTGCTGGAGATCATTTGGCTTTCTTATATATCTCTATTCTGGCTCAGATCATTATCTGTTTCACTTCATCTATCTATTCCTGCATTCTGCGTCATAATCGACAGTAATTGCCTTGGTGGCCCTTATTGGTTTCGGGTGGACTTTAACCTACAATTATGGAGAGGATTTCGATATATATTTGCCTATAGGTACATCATGAATTATTATAGTTGGAGCACTGGGCATTATCAATATCATCATCACTATGATAACCAAGATCGGCAATTCCCACGATAGACATCATATATTTGACAATGTAGGTGGGGCTATTCTTGTTGGCTTTAGGCTTCTCATTCTTCTTATCTTCTTTATTGGAAGTATTAAGACCTATAGCACCATGAGGCATAGTTTGAAGAAATTCATGATCAAATTCTCAATTTTAGGGTTCATCTATATCGCGTCTACTCCTGTGATCATCAGTGTCGCCAATTATCTGATTCCAGCCAAAGATAGGCACGAATTTGTATTCATAGCTGTCTAAATTACTAAATTTTTAGTTAATGTGACCCTGACCTATCAGTTCAACGTTAAACATTCGTAATACAATAAGATTAACTACAAAAACGCTTCCTTTTTGCAATAGGCATAGGGATTTAACTGATATATAAATCATAAATTATATTCAATAACCAATAATCTATCCAAATCATGCTTGAACCAAACACTCTCTCTTTACAGAGTCATAAACGAGTCCATCTGGGCAAACAGTACATGTCTTTGACTTTAAATCAAAGAATGTATGTAAGGGACATGCGACACAAGTGACTCCATTCCAGACTGGCTTATCTTCAGGGCAGCTAGGCAAGCAACCATCAGCTTTGTTGCAGATGCACTTTAGCTTTGATGAGTCGAAATCATATCCTTAAGGACAGCACACACATTTTCCTGCACTTGAATCCCAGTGAGAGAATTTAGGACAAGATTCACAAGCTTTATTGTTGACATTCCAATAGCTAGGTGCAGCACAAGAGACACATACTTGCCCTGCAGTTAAATGTGGCTTATCTGATGGGCACTTGCAATTCTGAGAAGTTGGATCATAGATGAATCCAGCAGGGCAAGTAATACACTGCTTTTTTTATGCATTCCATATTCCAGGTGCGTTACAGGCAACACAAAGATTGTTTGCATTGACATAAGGAGCGGTGGTAGGGCAGACACATTTTTTTTAAGTTTCGCTATACACATAGCTTGCAGGACAACTTATGCATGTTCTGGTTGCATCGTCCCATCTGTTTGGCTGGACACAGCTCACACATTTATTATTGATGTCTAGATAAGGAGCAGTGGTCGGGCAGACGCATGCTTTGTTTACAGCCAAGAAACCAGCTGGGCATCCTACACAGGATGACAGTTTCTAGTCAAACCATGAGTTAGGAGGGCAGGTTTTGCAAACTCTCTCAGTAGAGTCCCAGAAATTGGGAGATGAGCAGCTGACACATCTGTTGTTAGCAGTAATGTATGGTCTCTATGGAGGAC
>JACCDV010874854.1_pt1 | contig 10226 bp, 7 predicted proteins | sample 7446131 | NCBI WGS metagenome assembly JACCDV01 (sample SAMN15323448, study PRJNA562643) | freshwater metagenome | isolation source: river surface water | place: USA:Blue River Watershed | collected 2017-08-17
CGACAGCGGCTCGTGCACACGCACCGGCACTTCGGCATCCTGTCCCCACTGGCCTTTGACCAGGGCCAGGTGCACCGACTGGCTGGGCTTGTCGCGGAAGGCGTGCACCGTAAAGTCGCCGTGCGCGGTGCAGATGTCGCGGCTGCCGATGCGCTCGACCAGCGATTCGTTGCGGCTGCGGTATTCGATCAGGTCGGCAATGGTGCCGATCTTCAGACCATGCTGGGCGGCGAACAGCTGCAGATCCGGCAGACGGGCCATGGTGCCGTCGTCCTTCATGATTTCGCAGATCACCGAGGACGGCGAGCAGCCGGCCATGGCGGCCAGGTCGCAACCGGCTTCGGTATGGCCGGCGCGCATGAGCACGCCACCGTCGACGGCTTGCAGCGGGAAGATGTGGCCGGGCTGCACCAGATCGGTGGGCTGGGTGTTTTTGGCCACGGCCACCTGCACGGTACGGGCGCGGTCGGCGGCCGAAATGCCGGTGGTCACGCCTTCGGCCGCTTCGATGGACACGGTGAAAGCGGTGCTGTAGACCGTGCCGTTGCGCGCCGCCATGGGCGGCAGCTTGAGGAATTCGCAGCGCTCGCGGGTGAGCGTCAGGCAGATCAGGCCACGGCCGAAGCGGGCCATGAAATTGATGGCTTCGGGGGTGACATGGTCCGACGCCAGCACCAGATCGCCTTCGTTCTCGCGGTCTTCCTCGTCCACGAGGATGACCATGCGGCCGGCCTTCATTTCGGCCACGATCTCTTCGACCGGCGAAATGGCCACGGGTTGGAGGGGAGCGGTCATGCCTTGTCTTTCAGGGTGAGGCCGGCGCTGAGCATGCGCTCGACGTAGCGGGCCACGGTGTCGATTTCGAGGTTCACGCGGCTGCCGGCTCGGAGGCTGCCGAGCGCGGTGTTCTGCACGGTGTGCGGGATCAGGTTGATGCTGACTTCGCAGCCATCGGCCAGGTCGCTGACCTGGTTGACCGTCAGGCTCACGCCGTTGATGGTGATCGAACCCTTGTAGGCCAGGTACTTGGCCAGGGCAGGGGGTGCCAATACGCACAGTTCCCAGCTCTCGCCGACCTGCCCGAAGCGGCTGACCGTGCCCACGCCGTCCACATGGCCCGAGACGATGTGGCCACCCAGGCGGTCGTGCGCGCGCAGGGCTTTTTCGAGGTTGACAGGGCCTGGCTGGTCGAGCCCGCAGGTCTTGTCGAGCGACTCGGCCGAGATGTCGATCGTGAACTGGCGCGAGGCCGGATCGAAGGTGGTGACGGTCATGCAGGCGCCATTGAGGGCGATGCTGTCGCCCAGGCCCACGTCGTCGAGGTAGCCGGCGGGCGCCTCGATGGTCAGGCGCTTGCCGTGTTGTAAAGAGCGACCCAGGTCGTGGAGGGCGACGATTCGCCCCACGCCGGTGATGATTCCGGTGAACATCCTGATATTTTCGCAGGGAAAGCCGGGCTTCCCGAGGCAGACGGTAAAAAACAGCCACGGACCGTTACCAATGGGTGCAAGTCGTTTCAGGGTAAACCTAGAGCCATCCTGCCTGCTGCGCTGTCTAAAATCTGCTGCAGCGCAGCAAGTCCTGCGCCAACACCCGGAGACACCTGCTTTGCCAGCCACTGCCGCCAAGACCCCCGAGACCAGCGCCAGGGTCATCAAGAAGTACCCCAACCGCCGCCTGTACGACACGCAGGCCTCGGCCTACATCACATTGGCCGAAATCAAGCAGCTGGTCATGGCCAGCGAGCCGCTGGTGGTGCGTGACGCCAAGACGGGCGAGGACCTGACGCGCGCCATCCTGCTGCAGATCATTCTGGAAGAAGAAGCTGCCGGCGCGCCGATGTTCAGCGAAGCCCTGCTGGCCAACCTGATCCGTTTCTATGGCCACGCCATGCAGGGTTACATGGGCCCCTTCCTGGAACAGCAGATGCAGATGATGGCGGACTGGCAATCTCGTCTTGCCGAGCAGGCCAAGCCGGTCACGCCCGAGGCCTGGGCCCAGCTCATGCAGCAGTGGCCTTCACAATTCCTTTCGGGCTTGCTGCAGCCCTCGACCAGTGTGATGGGCCAGATGCAGGAACAAATGCAAAAGAACACCGAGCAAATGCTTGGCGTGTTCGGCCTCAAGAAGCCTTGAGCGCAAGCCCCGTGGCCGGCTGGAGGCCGGGTTTGCTGGGACAATCGGGGCATGACCGAGATTTCCAACACCGCGCCCGCCCCCAAGGTGGGCTTTGTCAGCCTGGGCTGTCCCAAGGCGCTGACCGATTCCGAACTCATCCTCACGCAGCTCAGCGCCGAGGGCTACCAGACCTCCAAGACCTTTGCCGGGGCCGATCTCGTGATCGTCAACACTTGCGGCTTCGTTGACGATGCGGTCAAGGAAAGCCTGGACACGATTGCCGAAGCGCTGACCGAAAACGGCAAGGTGATCGTCACCGGTTGTCTGGGCGCCAAGACGGGCGACGCCGGCGGGAATTTTGTGCTGGAGAACCACCCGAGCGTGCTGGCCGTGACCGGCCCGCACGCCACGCAGGAAGTGATGGATGCGGTGCATACCCACCTGCCCAAGCCGCACGACCCGTTTCTGGATCTGGTGCCCGGCGCGTTTGGCGAGGCGGGTCTCAAGCTCACACCCAAGCACTACGCTTACCTCAAGATCAGCGAAGGCTGCAACCACCGCTGTACCTTCTGCATCATCCCTTCGATGCGCGGCGACCTGGTCTCGCGGCCGATCGGCGATGTGCTCAAGGAGGCCAAAGCCCTGTTTGAAGGCGGCGTAAAAGAGCTGCTGGTGATCAGCCAGGACACGTCCGCCTACGGCGTGGATGTGAAGTACCGCACCGGTTTCTGGGATGGCAAGCCCATCAAGACCCGCATGCTGGAGCTGGTGCAGGCCCTGGGCGAGATGGCCCGCGGGCACGGTGCCTGGGTGCGTCTGCACTATGTGTACCCCTACCCGAGCGTGGACGACATCATCCCGCTCATGGCCGAGGGTCTGGTGCTGCCCTATTTGGATGTGCCTTTCCAGCACAGCCACCCCGATGTGCTACGGCGCATGAAACGTCCGGCCAGCGGCGAGAAGAACCTCGAACGCATCCAGCGCTGGCGCGAGCTCTGCCCCGAGCTGGTGATCCGCAGCACCTTCATCGCGGGCTTCCCGGGCGAGACGGAAGATGAGTTCGAGCACCTGCTCGGCTTTTTGCGCGAAGCCGAGATCGACCGCGCCGGCTGCTTTGCCTACAGCCCGGTCAGGGGCGCTGCGGCCAATGAATTGCCCGGCATGCTGCCCGAAGCCTTGCGCGAGGAGCGTCGCTCACGCTTCATGGCAGTCGCCGAAGAAGTGTCCATCGCTCGTCTGCAGCAGCGCGTGGGCGCGACCATGCAGGTCCTTGTCGATTCGGCCCCGGCCATGGGCCGACGCGGCGGGATGGGGCGCAGCTACGCCGACGCGCCCGAAATCGACGGCAGCGTGCGTCTGCTGCCGCCCGAAAAAATCAGCAAGACGCTCAAAGTGGGTGAGTTCACCAAGGCCCGCATCGTCGGCGTCGAGGGACACGACCTGGTCGCGCAGCCGGTGTGATGGCCGCAGACGCTTGAAAGAAGTGGCTGGGCATGTCCCCAACCGGCTCGACGCCGCTTCGCGTCTGAAGTCGCTGGCTTGGGCCAGGCAAAGCCACTTCATGGCAGCGACCAACAAAAAAGCCGATGCAATCGCTTCGGCTTTTGTATTGTTTGGTGCCCAGGAGAGGACTCGAACCTCCACGCCTCGCAGCGCTAGTACCTGAAACTAGTGCGTCTACCAATTCCGCCACCTGGGCATCTCAGGATGGGCTGCATTGTAGCCCACGAAAACACCGATTCCTGAGGCTGGCAGCACAAAAGATGCCCGGAAAACAAAAAAGCCGATGAAGCAATTTCATCGGCTGATCGTGGCATCTTATTTGGATAAGATTGGTGCCCAGGAGAGGACTCGAACCTCCACGCCTCGCAGCGCTAGTACCTGAAACTAGTGCGTCTACCCATTCCGCCACCTGGGCATCTCAGGAAGCTAAGGATTGTATATCAAAAAAGTGACTCCAACCAGCGGGATGCTGGAAGAAATCGAAGGACAGGTCCAGGGGCACCGCGATGGCCATGGCTTTCTCGTGCGCGATGATGGTGAGCCTGACATCTATCTGCCCGCCAATGAAATGCGGGCCGTGCTGCACAAGGACCGCGTCAAGGTCCGCATCGTGCGGCTCGATCGCAAGGGTCGCCCCGAGGGGCGTGTGGTCGAGATCATCGAGCGACCGGAACAACCCATCATCGGCCGGCTTTTGCAGGAAAGCGGTATCTGGCTGGTGGCGCCTGAAGACAAGCGCTATGGCCAGGATGTGATCATTCCCAAAGGCGCCACCGGTTCAGCCAAGCCGGGGCAGGTGGTGGTGGTCGAACTGACCGAGCCGCCGGCCTTGTATGGCCAGCCGGTGGGGCGCGTGATTGAAGTGCTCGGCGAGATCGACGATCCGGGCATGGAAATCGAGATCGCCGTGCGCAAATACAGCGTGCCGCACGAGTTCTCCGAGGCCTGCCTGGAACAGGCCAAGGCCCTGCCCGACAAGGTGCGCGCTCAGGACCGCAAGGGCCGCGTGGACCTGCGCGATGTGCCGCTGGTCACCATCGACGGTGAGGACGCACGTGACTTTGATGATGCGGTGTATTGCCTGCCGGTCAAGGTAGGGCGCAGCAAGGGCTGGCGCCTGCTGGTGGCGATTGCCGATGTGAGCCACTATGTGCAGACCGGCAGCGCGATCGACATCGATGCCTACGACCGTGCCACCAGCGTGTATTTCCCGCGCCGCGTGATTCCGATGCTGCCGGAAAAGCTCTCGAACGGGCTGTGCTCGCTCAACCCCGATGTGGACCGCCTGTGCATGGTTTGCGACATGATGGTCACGGCCAAGGGGGAGGTGCATGCCTACCAGTTTTACCCGGCGGTGATGCACAGCCATGCGCGCTTCACCTACACCGAGGTCGCTGCCATCCTCGCCAACACCCGTGGGCCCGAGGCCACGCGCCGCAAGGAGCGGGTACAGGATCTGATCCACTTGCACGATGTGTACCGTGCACTGTTGGCGGCGCGGCAGGTCCGGGGCGCAGTGGACTTCGAGACGACCGAGACACAGATCGTCTGCGATGAGAGCGGGCGGATCGAGAAGATCGTGCCGCGTGTGCGCAACGACGCACACAAGCTGATCGAAGAAGCGATGCTGGCAGCGAACGTCTGCAGTGCCGACTTCATCCAGCAGGGCCAGCACCCGGGCCTGTTCCGTGTGCACGAGGGCCCCACGCCCGAGAAGCAGGAGATCCTGCGCAATTACCTCAAGGCCCTCGGTCTTGGCATGGGGATCAGCGACGATCCGCACACCTCCGAGTTCCAGAAGATCGCCGAGGCGACCAAGGATCGGCCGGATGCCCAGCAGATCCACACCATGCTGCTGCGCTCGATGCAACAGGCGATCTACACGCCGATCAACAGCGGCCACTTCGGTCTGGCCTATGAGGCCTACACCCACTTCACCAGCCCGATCCGCCGCTACCCGGACCTGCTGGTGCACAGGGTGATCAAGGCCATTCTGGAGAGCCGCAAGTACGAACTGCCGACGCTGCCCACGCCGGGTGAAGCCCACGCCAAGCTCAGCAAGCGTTTGCAGAAAAACAAGTCAGGGCAGGGTGCACGCGCTGCACGATTGCCCAAGGTGCGCATGTCGGCCGCCGAGCAGCAGGCCTGGGAGGCTGCGGGTCTGCATTGCAGTGCCAACGAGCGCCGGGCCGACGAAGCCAGCCGCGATGTGGAGGCCTGGCTCAAGTGCAAGTACATGCGCGAGCACCTCGGCGAGGAATATTCCGGCCTGGTCACCGCAGTCACGGGGTTCGGCCTGTTTGTCACGCTCGACAACCTTTACGTTGAAGGACTGGTGCACATCACGGAGCTGGGCGCCGAGTACTTCCGCTTTGACGAAGCGCGTCAGGAGCTGCGTGGCGAGCGCACCGGCATCAGATATGCCATCGGCACGCGGGTGCAAATCCAGGTCAGCCGGGTGGATCTGGACGGTCGAAAGATCGATTTCCGCCTGGTCCATCCTGGCGATGAACTGGTTTCACGGGCCATGCGCGACAAGGGGGCATCGGATGCCGGAGGGAGGCAGGCTGAACGTGAGCGCAAGGGCAAATCCCGTTCGGGTGCCGGTACTGCCGGTTTGCCCGGCGAGAAGGCGCGCTCCCCGATCCAGGCCCTCAAGGCTTCGGTCAAGCAGGCGGCGTCGCGCAAAAAGGACAAGGGCAAAAGCGCGCGCAAGCCCAGGAGATGACCGGCTGTGGGTGTTGATGCCTGGCACCTGTTATCCAGAGCAACAGGAGACAAAGCATGAGCCATGTTCGACGCGTAGCACTTGTGACCGGAGCCGGTTCGGGCGTGGGCCAGGCTGCCGCCTTGGCCTTGCTGGCGGCTGGCTGGCATGTGGTGCTGGCGGGGCGCCGCAGCACGCCCTTGGAGCAGGTCGCCGTCCAGAGTGGTGTGTCTGCCGGGCGCTGTCTGGTAGTGCCTGCCGATGTGTCTGATGAGAGCTCGGTTCAGGCTTTGTTCTCCACCATTGTCGAGCGCTTCGGGCGCGTGGACCTGCTGTTCAATAACGCGGGTGTGAATGCGCCAGGTATCCCTCTGGAAGACCTGTCGCTGGCGCAGTGGAAGAACGTGGTCGACATCAACCTCACCGGCATGTTCCTGTGCATCCGTGAGGCATTTCGCGTGATGAAGGCGCAGACACCTCGTGGCGGCAGGATCATCAACAACGGTTCGATCTCGGCGACCACGCCGCGGCCCAATTCGATCGCCTACACGGCGACCAAGCATGCGGTCACCGGCTTGACCAAGACGGCTTCGCTGGACGGGCGCAAGTACGACATCGCCGTGGGGCAGATTGACATCGGCAACGCGGCCACCGACATGGCGATGCGGATGGCCAAGGGCGTGCCACAGGCCAACGGGGAGGTGGCGATCGAGCCCTTGATGGATGTGAACATCGTGGGCCAGTCCATCGTCTACATGGCCGGCCTGCCCTTGGAGGCCAATGTGATGTTCCACACCGTCATGGCCACCAAGATGCCTTTTGCCGGGCGCGGCTGAGCGGCTTGTTTGGGCTGTTCGGCCTTTCAGCGCAGGCATTCGGCGAGCCGGCTGGCCGTGAGTGCTGTGCCCCCAGGCCAGTTGTCTGCGGCCTGACCGTGAATCCATACGGCGCTGCAGGCCGCCTGCCAGGCCTCCTTTTCGCTGGCGAGGCGCGCGCCTGTCAGGCCGGCCAGCACATCGCCAGTGCCGCCGGTAGCCAGCAGACCATTGCCAGTGGTGTTGATGTACGGTGTCCGGCCCGGCGCCGCCAGCACAGTGCCCGAGCCCTTCAGCGCCACGCAGCAGGCAAATCGCTCGGCCAGTGCCTGCGCCGCCTGGAGTCGGTCACCCTGTACCTGTTCGGTGGTGGTGCCCAACAGCCGTGCCGCTTCCAGCGGGTGGGGGGTCATCACCGTCGCTTGATGGCGAGCAGCGCGTTGGCGCAGCAGTTCCTGCAGCCAGGGGTCTTCAGACAGGCGGTTGAGCGCATCGGCATCCAGCACCAGCCGGGCGCTGTATTGCAGCAGTCGGCCCAGTACCTGCGCGATGCGGTGACCGCCCCCGCAGCCAGCCACCACGGTCAGATGCTTCAAGTCCAGGGCGTCTGGATCGCGGCGCATGCAGTCGGTTGGCACGGGGTGGGCGGATGCGTGTGCATCCAGCAGACTGAGCAGCAAGCGGCCCGCACCGCCATGCAGTGCGCCCTGTGCAGCCAGCAGAGCTGCACCGGTCATGCCTGCATCTCCCCCCACAATGGCCACATCGCCATGGCTGCCCTTGTGGCTCGCATGCCGACGCCGAGCTGGTGGTTGTGGCGGGTTGAGTTCTGCATCCGCAGGACAGCCATCGTTGACGTCGGTGGTGGTTGCCAGTGGCGCCAGCCAGAGCGCACCGCAGGCATCACGGCCATGGCCCATGAACAGGCCTGGCTTGGCGCCCAGCAGGGTCAGGGTGTGGTCAGCATGCACCACCGCCTCGGGCGACCCCAGGCATTGGCCGCTGTCGGCGTCGAGCCCGGTCGGGATGTCGATGGCCAAGACCTGCGCCGGGCTGCTGCGCAGGTAGCCGATGGCTTCGAGCAAAGCCCCTTGCGGTGCCCGCATGGCTCCGATGCCCAGCAAGGCATCGATGCACAGGTCCTGCGGTCCCATCTCTGGCGGCAAGGTCGAAAGCCCGGTCCGGATGGATACACCTGCCTGTCGGGCGCGTTCCAGCGCGCGTGCTGCGTCTTTGGGCAGTTGCGTGGGCTCTCCGAGCAGGCTGACATGCACGCTCTTGCCCCAGCGGTGCAAATGCAACGCTGCCTCGAGTCCGTCGCCGCCGTTGTTGCCCGGTCCGGCGGCGATCCAGATCCGGTGTGCATGCGGTGCGACTGCGAGGGCCAGACGGGCCGTGGCCAGGCCTGCCAGATCCATCAAGGGCGTGCTGGATTGCGCCTGCAGCCTGGTTTCGAGCGTCCGGATGCCGGCACGCCGCCAGATGGGTACAGCAGCGGAGGCGGGCAGCAGGCGCTGGAGCATCTTCAGGCCTTCTGACTGTTGAGAACCGCTTCGACCTGCAGTGCCAGTTGGAGTAGCGTGTGGTCGTGCATGGCACCTTGCCAGAGCATCAGGCCGACCGGCATTTCGTTGGGCTGATGGCAGGGCAGGGAAATGGCGCAGCCATCCAGCAAGTTGATGGCGCTGGGGTTGCGCAGCAGCAGGGCGTTGACGCGGAAAAATTCTTCGTCGCGCTCAACGCCTGGTGCGACGCTGGTGCGCAGTGGCGCGGTGATGGGTACGGTCGGGGCCAGCATGGCGTCCAGGCCAGTGATGGCCCGGTTCATGCGCCCAATCCAGTCGGCACGACCGCGCAGCAGGTCCATGTATTCGCAGGCCTTCATGTTGGCCCCGCGCTGGATGCGCGCAGCCACCCGCGGGTCGTAACGATGGCCTTCGCGCGCGAGCAGGTCCCGGTGCCATGCAAAGCTCTCGGCCGGGCTGAAACCGCCTGTGGCATTCAAGCTCGCCAGCTCGTCCATCATGGGCAGGTCCACTTCGGCGATCTGCACCCCGGCCTGGGCCAGCAGGCCCGCCGTGCGTTCAAAGGCGCGGGTGACCGTGGCGTCCATGCCATCCTGAAAGTAGCGCTTGCAGATGCCCAAGCGGTAATCCTGCAATGGGCGATGGCCCGCAGGCACCCGGGTGCCGGACAGAATCTCGTGGGCCAGGATCGCGTCGCGCACGCTGCGGGTCATGGCGCTGACGGTGTCGAGGGTGCTCGACAGCGGCAGAACGCCCTGGGTCGGGGTGGAGCGTGCGGTGTTCTTGAAACCGACGATGCCGTTGAGGGCCGCCGGAACCCGGATCGAGCCGCCCGTGTCAGACCCCAAGCCAATGAAGGCGGCGCCGGTGGCCACGGAGACGGCTGCGCCGGAACTGGATCCCCCGGGTACATGGTCGCCCTGGCCGACAGGCTGGTTGAAGCGGCCGTCCCAGGCGGCGGGTGTGCCGAAGTGCGGGTTGTTGCCCACGCCCGAGAAGGCAAACTCCACCATGTGGGTGCGACCAATCAGGCCGGCACCGGCGGCGCGCAACCGGGCCACGGCAGGACAGTCGCGCTGTGCGGGCGCAGCATCGGCCAGGACCACCGAGCCGGCAGCCGTCACCTGGCCTTGTACGTCAAACAGGTCCTTGACCGAGACGCTCAGACCGGCCAGCGGCCGCTCTGCCACGCCCGGTGCACCAGCCGTGCCCAGCAGGTCTTCGGGGGTGAGCTGCCGAAATACGCTTTCGCAGGCCGCACTGCGGGCGATGGCCAGGCTGCGCTCCGCCTGTTCAACGGGGTTGGACTGCCCACTCAGGATGGCCTGGCGGGCGGCATGAAGATCGGGCTGTGTCATGAAGCGGCTCAGAGGGGAAGGGCAGGGAAATCCCGGGTGCTATAATCCTAAGGCTTTGCGGGATCAACCCGCGAAGTATTCGCAAACCTGTCCCCACAAGGTGTCGCCTTCGCCACAGAAGGTGATTGTTGGACAGGATTTCAGACCCAACCTTTGGAGCAATACCATGTCCGTCACCATGCGTGAAATGCTGGAAGCC
>JACCDV011215655.1_pt1 | contig 10226 bp, 9 predicted proteins | sample 7446131 | NCBI WGS metagenome assembly JACCDV01 (sample SAMN15323448, study PRJNA562643) | freshwater metagenome | isolation source: river surface water | place: USA:Blue River Watershed | collected 2017-08-17
CCAGAGTGACAAACTCTTACTTTCAGGTCACACAAAAGACAGGCTATGGACGATCCTATTCTTAACATCGAAGAACGCGAGGCCATCAACGCAGGACGTTGGTTCTCATCCCTTTCACCCACATTGCGACACGATATCCTTCGATGTGCTTACGTCAAACGATTCAGAGATGGCGACTTGATTGCTGCACGCGGCGACTCGGCCGACGAGTGGATGGCCTGTGGCAAGGGCGCAGTGCGCGTGAGCTCCACCTCACTCTCAGGCAAACAAATCACCTTCACCTACGTGGAACCCGGAATCTGGTTTGGCGATGTGGCGATTCTGGATGGAGACCGTCGCACGCACGACGTTTACGCGCATGGCGACACGACTGTGGTGTGTGTGGCCAAGGCCGACTTTCAAAAAATCCTCAGCCAACATGTGGAGTTTTACGATGCCATGTTGCGCTTGCAAGCGCGCCGTATCCGTCAGCTCTTTGGTTTGGTGGAAGACCTCAACACCCTACCCTTGCGTGCACGACTGGCCAAACAACTGCTGCATTTGGCGCGCAGCTATGGCGTCCCCTGCCTGACCAATGCACAAGAAATTCGCATCGGCCTGCAACTGGCACAAGAAGAATTGGCCCAACTCTTGGGTGCGTCACGCCAACGCGTGAACCAAGAGCTCAAAGCGATGGAGCGCGAGGATGCCATTCGCATCGAGCCAGGTGGTTTGGTGATTCGCAACCGCGACGCCTTGCTACACATCAGCGAAGCCGATCACTGAATGGGGGGGTGACATGAGCAGGGAAGACACACCAAACTCCCAGCCCATACCCACCACACCAGGCGCAGACACAGTCGCACTCAGCGCATGGCTCAGCGCCCACTTGTCCGGCTTTGAAGGGCCTGTCTCGCTGGAGATGTTCCAGGGTGGGCAATCGAACCCAACCTACAAAGTCGTCACGCCTCGTAAAAGCTATGTGATGCGAACCAAGCCTGGCCCTGTGGCCAAGCTGCTGCCGTCAGCGCACGCGATTGAACGCGAGTTCACAGTGATGCGTGGCTTGGACGGCACAAATGTGCCTGTTCCACACATGCATGTGTTGTGCGAAGACGAATCCATCATCGGACGTGCGTTTTATGTCATGGAGCACATCGAGGGGCGCGTATTCTGGGACCAAACCCTGCCGCATATGCGTAACGCCGAACGCGCTGCGATTTACGATGAACTGAACCGCGTCATCGCAGCTTTGCACACCGTGAATTTTGCAGAATGCGGCCTAGAAAACTACGGTCGTCCCGGCAATTACTTTGAACGTCAAATCGGTCGTTGGAGCAAGCAATACGTCGCATCGATCACACAGCCCATCGATGAGATGGACAAGCTGATGTCTTGGCTGCCCGCCAACATGCCAACCAGTGCCAAAGACGACAGCCAAGTGAGCATCGTCCACGGAGACTATCGCCTTGACAACTTGATGTTTCACCCCACCGAACCACGCGTGGTGGCATTGCTGGATTGGGAGTTGTCCACCTTGGGGCATCCTCTGGCGGACTTCAGCTACCTGTGCATGGGCTGGCATATTCCGCCGGGCACCTTCAGAGGCATTGGCGGCGTAGACATCAAAGCACTGGGCATTCCCAGCGAAGACGACAACATTCGCCGCTATTGCGAGCGCACAGGCTTAGCCACTCCAGCAGATCTCAAAGCCGATTGGAACTTCTACCTCGCCTACAACATGTTTCGCATTGCGGCCATTTTGCAAGGCATTGCCAAGCGTGTCGAAACTGGCACAGCCACAAGTGATCAAGCACGTGCCAATGGCGCAGGGGCTCGTCCGATGGCCCAGCTGGCTTGGCAGTTCGCGCAGCGTGCCTAAAAACAAACCACAAAAAACGAGACAAGGAATCAACCATGCACTTCGACCACAGCGACAAAGTCAAAGATCTACAGCGCAGGTTACTGGCCTTCATGGATGCGCACATTTACCCCAACGAACAACGATTTTTCGATGAAATTGCAAGCAACCGAGCCAAGGGCAATGCGTGGGTGCCCTCTCAACTGGTAGAGGAGCTTAAGCCTTTGGCTCAAAAAGCAGGCTTATGGAACTTATTTTTGCCACACAGCCCACGCGCCCCCCAAGGTCTTAGCAATTTGGAATATGCGCCACTGTGTGAAATCATGGGTCGTGTGCATTTTGCGGCTGAGGTATTCAACTCTTCTGCGCCCGACACAGGCAATATGGAAACCTTAGAGCGCTATGCCAGCGAAGCACTCAAAGACCAATGGCTAGAGCCTTTGCTTCGCGGAGAAATTCGCTCGGCATTTCTGATGACAGAGCCTGCGGTGGCTTCATCCGACGCGACCAACATCCAGTGCAGTATTGAACGCGATGGCGATGACTATGTGATCAACGGGACCAAATGGTGGAGCTCTGGCGCTGGCGACCCGCGTTGCGCGGTGTACATCGTGATGGGAAAGACCGACCCCACCGCCGCCAAACACGCCCAGCAAAGCATGGTGGTCGTGCCTGCCAACACGCCGGGGGTTCGCGTCATTCGCCCATTGCATGTGTTTGGTTACGACGATGCCCCGCACGGGCACATGGAAGTTAGCCTCACCAATGTACGTGTTCCTGTCACCAACCTGCTGCTTGGCGAAGGCCGCGGCTTTGAAATTGCCCAGGGCCGCCTGGGTCCAGGGCGGATTCACCACTGCATGCGTTCGATTGGCGCTGCAGAACGGGGCTTGGAATTGATGTGCCAACGACTCAACTCGCGCATCGCCTTCGGCAAGCCTTTGTCTGCACAAGGTGTTTGGCACGAACGCATTGCTCAGTCTCGTCTCATGATTGAGCAGGCACGCTTGCTGACGCTGAAAGCAGCCTACATGATGGACACAGTCGGCAACAAGCAAGCCCGTGCAGAAATCGCCATGATCAAGGTGCTCGCCCCCAACATGGCTAGCCAAGTCCTCGATTGGGCCATGCAAGCACACGGTGCAGCGGGTATGTCAGATGACTTTCCACTCGCGTACGCCTACGCCACACAACGCTGGCTGCGTTTGGCCGATGGTCCCGATGAGGTGCACCGCCAGTCGATTGCTAAACTTGAACTTGCGCGGCACATCGCTAGCGCTCCGCAAAACACTGACATGCCGATCACGCGCGGCAGCTGAGGAGAAAAAATGATTGATGTTTACTCGTGGGCCACGCCCAACGGACACAAAGTCCACATCATGCTTGAAGAGTGCGGTTTAAAGCTGGGCCGTGATTGGTTGGCTCATCCTGTCAACATCGGTCAAGGCGACCAATTCAAGCCGGAATTTTTAAAAATCAGTCCAAACAACAAAATTCCCGCCTTGGTTGACCCGCACGGCCCCGATGGCAAACCCATCAGCGTGTTTGAATCGGGTGCAATTTTGTTATACCTCGCCTCTAAAACTGGCAAGCTCTTGCCCAAAAGCGACCGCGCCAAGTTTGAAGTCCTGCAATGGCTGATGTTTCAAATGGGTGGCGTGGGTCCCATGCTTGGACAAGCTCACCATTTCCGCATTTATGCCCCAGAAAAAATCGACTATGCCTACAACCGCTACACCAACGAGGCTAAGCGTTTGTATGGCGTGATGGACAAGCGGCTACAGCACAGCAAGTTTATTGGCGGCAGCAGCTACAGCATTGCCGACATCGCCATCTACCCATGGCTGCGCAGCTGGCAAAATCAAGGCATAGACTGGGCAGATTACCCGCATCTCAAAGCTTGGTTTGATTTGATTTCGGCACGACCTGCAGTGCAGCGGGGCGTGCAGGTCTTGGCTGATTTGAGAAAGCCTTTAACGGACAACAAAGCCAAGGATGTTTTGTTTGGCAAAGCCCAATTTGCAAAACATTAAGCCGTTGCTATTGGCCTGTTCTCATTTAAGGCAGTCTGATTTTTAAAATTCTGTTCCTATTCGAATAGCCAGAATAGCCAACCGAACAACTGCCGTTGGTGACATACAAATACTGTTGGCTGCTATCTAAAGCAACTCCCGTTGGATTACAAAATCCAACGGGCACCGAACCCCAATTCCCTACGGATTCACTGAACAAGACTTCCGTACTTCCAGTCGCTGTGTTGATTTTGCTGATGTAGCCCGCGTTACCACTCAAATCGCCTTGGTTCACCACATAGACGAAGCCGTTGTTCGCGACAACCAAGCCGTTGGGACGTTGTAGGGGCCCCCACCGATCTGGAAGTGTTTGAGTCAATGCGGTCATGCTGCTTGGATTGCTTGGATTGATTTCAGCAATACGGTTGTTATCCAAGGTTACGTAAACACGTGAACGATTCGTGTCGGCGGCCATTGCCACAGGGCTCGCGCCTAACGTGGCAATGATTTGTGGATTTAAAAAGTTCGTATACGCCAACACATTCGTTGTGTTGGCCATAAAAAGCATATTCGTCGAGTAAAAGGTCATACCGTCAAAGTTATTTGACGCCAGTGCAAGTTGAGGTGATGGGTTTCCAAGTTCGAAAACATTGTCTTGTCCACCCACAACCCCCGTGTGATAGATGCGACCTCCCTGCACAGCGATGCCAACAGCATTTGCGACCAGATACGAACGCGTCTGCAAACCAGCACTATCAAGCTGTATCACACCCGTCTGGTGGGTGACATAAAGATCAGTGCCTGAAAAAACCACATACTTTGGGTTGCTGATCACAGGGCCAAAAACTGAAATCGTTGCAACCGCTGCCACATTAGGCAACTGGCTAGGGGACTGTGCATTGCCAACACTGCCGCCCCCTCCCCCGCCGCACCCCGTTAAAGTCAGCGTCAACAACCATACAAACAGTTTGCTTTTGTTAATCATCAGGTCATTTCAATCGGCTTGATTTCACTTTACTTGACACCACGACCAGTGCCAACCACAAACTGATAAAGTTAGTCCTGTTGCAACCGAAGTAAATGACGTCATGTTTAAAAAGTTTTTCCTGTTGACCTGCTTGCTCTTGTCCGTCTGGACGGGCGTGCTCGCACAAGATAAACCCACAGCATCACGAGCCATCTTGGCTCGCCCCCCTCAGTCAGGTCCAGAGCCTATGCTGTTGTTAGGACCTAAAAATCGTCCTTACACAGAGATCATGGTTCACACCACCAAACTTGACTACTTCGATTGCAAGGGCATTGTGGCACCTTGGTTTCGTGAGCTGCTCGTGGCTGAAATGAACTATTTTGCCGAATTGGTTGAGCTGCCCTTCGTCAAAGGTGACGCTTGCGTGGTGAGCATTGGCACCGAGAAAAGCCTCACACCCGGCCGCATCAACATTCACCTGTATGTCAATGAACAACGTCTGACAGCATGCGTGCGCAACGAACAATGCCCCGTATTTCGAAGTGTTAGCCTGATTCCGAAAGACAAAGTGCTGTACCGCTCCTACTTCTTGTCAGACATGTCACGCAAACTGATTTCTCAACAATGCGTGACTGACAAAGGCAAACTACACCCAGACACCACCTGCTACACGGTGCCCTGAGGGTTTTTTACCCGCTGGGCTAAAGCCCCTCCATGAAAAGCCGATTCTCTAGAGATATGCGTTTTTCTGTTTCTCCCCTTATTGCTGCCGCCGTTGTTCTGTCAAGCCTGATCGGCTCGCCAGTGCTGGCTAGTGATCCGCCTAAAAAACCTGCAGCTAAAGAGGAGCCTCCCAAGCCCAAGTTCGACTACATTGAAGAAGAAGGCGAGAAAGGCCGTAGCGGCTACGTCTACAAGCGTGTGGCCAAGCCTAAGTTTGAGGAACCAGAACCCATCCCCAAAGCTCCCTTCCCCGAACCACCAGAGCCGCCTGAGCCACCCAAGAAAGATGACCATGGCAAGAAGGATGATCATGGTGCGCCTAAAAAAGAAGAGAAGAAAGACGATGGCCATGGCGCTCCTCCTAAAAAAGAGGACAAGAAAAAGGATGATGGTCATGGGGCCGGACATGGCAAAAACGCCAAAAAGCCTGCTGTGCCCGCCGTCAGTTCGATCTATGACCCTGCTGTGATCAGGCTGGATGCGAACAACCGCCCCCTCACGCCCGTCGTATTCACCAACAAATACGCCGATTACTTTGTTTGCTACAAAACCATCAAAGCCAAGTTCAAAGAAACAGTACTGGCCGAAATGAACACTTTCGCCGATCGCATGGGTTTACCACGTGCGCAAGACATGCCTTGCATGATCAAAGTTGCCAAGGCTAATACCAAATTCCCGGGTGCCGTTTATATTGAGTTCTACACGGATGTCAAAGCTGAAAAGCAATGCATCAAGATGGGGGAATGTGGATCGACACGCCTGATGATGCTCTTTCCCAAAGACAAAACAGGCATCAAAAGCAAAGAGCTTTACCGCTCATACGTCTTAACGGATGAAAAAAAGTTTCGTCGAAGTAACTTTTGCGTGAGCCCAGATGGGCAGTTTTTGGGTGAAAAGCACTGCTATGTGGTGCTGCACCCGGATTGGCTGTTCAATTGACAGCGGCTTAAAATTGGCCTGTCCGACAGGAATCGAACCTGTGACCCACAACTTAGAAGGTTGTTGCTCTATCCAACTGAGCTACGGACAGAAATAAAAAAAGGCCTCGAGAACGAGGCCTTTTTACTTTAATGGTCGGGGCGATAGGATTCGAACCTACGACCCTCTGGTCCCAAACCAGATGCGCTACCAGGCTGCGCTACGCCCCGTGGGTTCTATTGTAACCCATAATGCAGTGATGCCTTCTTCCTCATCATTACAAAGTTGTGCGCTCAAAGGGGTGCGCGTTCTCACCCTCGCTTTGAATCTACCAGGCCCAGCCGCTGTCATGCGGCTGCAGGCCATGGGTGCCAAGTGCACCAAGCTTGAGCCGCTGGCCCCTGCGGGCATGAACACCGCAGACCCGATGGGTATTTACAAACCGGCCGCCTATGAGCTGATGCACCACGGTTTGAAAGTGTTGCAAGCCGATTTGAAATCTGAGCGCGGTCAAGCCGCGTTACACAAACAACTGGCCAACACCGATGTGCTCATCACCTCCTTCCGTCCTTCGGCCCTGGTCAAACTTGGCCTTGCGTGGAAAGAGTTGCACAAGCGCTACCCCGCCTTGTGCGTGGTGAGCATTGTGGGTGCGCCCGGCGAGCGCGCGGAGGAAGCTGGACACGACCTGACCTATCAAGCCGACAGCGGCTTGGTGAATGGGCTTGAGATGCCCGCCAGCTTGTATGCCGACATGGGTGGCTCTTTGTTTGCCACGGAGGCGGTGCTTCAAGCGCTACTCTTGCGCCAACGCCCAGGCCGTGCACAAGGCAAAGGTGTATTCCATGAGGTCGCACTGTGCGACGCATCGGCTTACTTAGCGCTGCCCCGCACTTGGGGCCTCACGGTGCCAAGCGGCGATGTGGGCGGCGCACACGCAGGCTACAAGATCTACCCTTGCAAAAACGGACGCGTGGCACTGGCGGCGCTAGAGCCACACTTCGCTGCGCGTTTGTGTGAAGCTGCAGGCCTACCCAAACAGACTGCGACGCAAATGCACAAACGCAGCACGCATGAGGCGATTGCCAAATTCCTCGCCGTGCAAACGCGTCAACAGCTAGACAAGCTCGCGAGTAGCAAAGACATTCCGCTACACACGCTGCCTCGCTGAGGGTGCGCAAGACCCAAAAGCAAACGCCCCTTGAATGGGGCGTTTGCTTTTGGGTTCAATTCAAGTGACGCAGAGGGTGCGCCGATTCAGGCCAAGGACTTTCAAAAAACGGTAACACCATCTCTGGTGTGACATCCGCAATACGTGCGGGCTGCCACTTGGGCGTGTGATCTTTGTCCACTGCCAAGGCACGAATGCCCTCCACCGTTTCGCTGCGCACACCGCGTCGCGACAAATGATCGGTCTGAAAGCAATGACGCACCAAGTCGCGCTCCATGCGCAAGTCATCAGCGAGGCTCATGTGGCGGCCACGGCGCACTTGTTCAAGCGTGACACACAACATCAAGGGAGACTGATGGTGCAACGCCTTCAAGGTGTGCACCGACCACTCATCGGCACCCTGCAACGCTTGCTCCATATCCACTACGGTGGAGAAGCCAAAAACCGGATCGATGGGAGCGTTTTGCCAAGCGGGCGTTGTCGCCAAAGCTTGCTCTGTGGTGGTGTTGCTTTGTGTACGCAGCCAAGCAACCACCGCCTCGCCACTGACCCAGTCTTGCTGGCACAGGGCATCCCACAACGCGGGTAAAGCCGATGAGTCCACACACACATCGGCCAAGCCCACATGCAGCGATTCGCCACCGCGCAGCACATAGCCAGTCAACGCCAAATATTCACCCATGTGCTTGGGACATGCTGGTCCTGTGCAACGGCCTAAGAAATAACCACCGCCCACATCGGGGAACAAACCAATATGCGTTTCGGGCATGGCCATCTTGGTGCGCTCGGTCACCACGCGCAATGCAGCGCCTTGGCTGATGCCCATGCCGCCGCCCATGACGATGCCGTCCATCAAGGCGATGTAGGGCTTGCGGTAGTTTTGAATCAAATGGTTGAGGCTGTATTCCTCCGTGAAGAAGTCTTCCAGCGTCACATCACCGCTCAAAGCAGCTTGGTGGAAATAACGAATATCCCCGCCTGCACAGAACGCACCGAACGGACCTTCTTTGTTGCTGCCACGCACCACCACCGCCTTCACCTGTGCATCGTCTTGCCACTGCTGCAACACATGGTTGAGTTCGCGCACCATGGCCAAAGAGAGTGCATTCAAAGCTTTAGGGCGATTGAGCGTAATGAGGCCTAAATGACCCACGCGTTCGGCGTGCACATCGGTTGTGTAAGTGGACATGTATGCTCCTCATTCAAGTCGTTGGCTGATATTTTCTTCATTTCACCGCGAGTTAATCGGCGTGCATGCACGCACGCGACACATGAAAAAAGCCGAGGCATGCCTCGGCTTTTTGAGAATCAAGTGGATCACTTGTTGCGCTTGCGCTCGTGCTCTTTCAAGAAACGCTTACGTAGACGCACGCTCTTGGGCGTGATCTCGACCAATTCATCGTCTTCAATGAATTCCACACCGTATTCGAGGGTAAGGTCGATCGGCGGTGTGATCTTCACAGCGTCTTCCTTGCCAGACACGCGGAAGTTGGTGAGCTGTTTGGTACGTGTGGCGTTGACCACCAAGTCGTTGTCACGGCTGTGGATGCCCACAATCATGCCTTCGTACACAGGGTCTCCCGCCTTCACAAACATGCGGCCACGGTCGTCCAATTTGCCCAAGGCGTATGTGAAGATTTCACCGTCGTCCATGGAGATCAACACACCGTTCTTACGACCCGCGATGTCGCCCTTGTGTGGCTCATAGCTGTCAAAGATGTTGGAGATCAAACCTGAGCCACGGGTCAAGTTCAAGAATTCGTTGGTGAAACCAATCAAACCACGTGCAGGAATGCGATATTCCAAACGCACACGGCCACGGCCATCGGGTTCCATGTTGACCAATTCGCCTTTGCGCTCGCCCAACGCTTGCATGACGCCGCCTTGGTGCTCTTCTTCGATGTCGGCTGTCACCAACTCGATCGGCTCATGGCGCTCACCGTTGACGTCTTTGAACAACACGCGTGGCTTAGACACTGCCAATTCGTAACCTTCACGACGCATGTTCTCCAACAAAATCGTCAAGTGCAATTCACCACGGCCTGCCACTTCGAAGATACCGTCTTCGTCGGTTTCTTTCACGCGCAAAGCCACGTTGTGTTGCAATTCTTTTTGCAAGCGGTCCCAAATTTGACGGCTGGTCACAAACTTGCCATCACGACCGGCCAACGGTGAGGTGTTCACACAGAAGTTCATGGTCAACGTGGGTTCGTCCACTTTCAACATGGGCATGGGCATGGGAGTGTTGGGGTCGGTCACCGTCACACCAATGCCGATGTCGGCAATACCGTTGATCAACACGATGTCGCCAGGACCAGCTTCGGTCACTTGCACGCGGTCCAAACCTTGGAAAGTCAACACCTGGTTGACACGGCCTTTGACAGAAGCGCCGTCAGGCCCTTCCATGACCAGTACATCCATGCCGGGCTTGACCTTACCTTGGCTCACACGCCCCACGCCGATACGGCCCACAAAGGTGGAGAAGTCGAGCGCGGAGATTTGCAACTGCACAGGTGCTTCTGGGTCACCGCTGTTCGGTGGCACGTGCTTCAAGATGGTGTTGAACAAGGCCGACATATCGGGGCCCCACTCCTC
>JACCDV010799325.1_pt1 | contig 10225 bp, 7 predicted proteins | sample 7446131 | NCBI WGS metagenome assembly JACCDV01 (sample SAMN15323448, study PRJNA562643) | freshwater metagenome | isolation source: river surface water | place: USA:Blue River Watershed | collected 2017-08-17
GTCGTAACCGTAGGTGGTAGCCGTGTTGACCGCCTCGCCACGCACCACAGGCGCTGCGCCTTTGGGGTAGTACTTGAGCATGTCTTCGCCTTGCCAACGACCTGAGAAGTGGAAGGGCATCCAAACAGTACCTGTGTCCACACGCTCCGTGACCAAGGCTTGCACGTTCAAACGTGCGCCGGTGGGGCTCTTCAACCACACGCGCTCGCCATTGCGGATGCCACGGTCTGCTGCGGTCTTGGGGTTGATTTCCACATAGGCTTCTTGCTGCAACTCGGCCAACCATGGGTTAGAACGGGTTTCTTCGCCGCCACCTTCGTACTCGACCAAGCGGCCCGAGGTGAGGATGAGCGGGAATTTCTCGTGCACTTTGTCGGCAATGTTCTTGTCTTGCACGGTCTTGTACAAAGTGGGCAGACGCCAGAACGCTTTTTTGTCAGCGTGCGTGGGGTACTTTTCCATCAAGTCAGGACGTGTGCCATACAAAGGCTCACGGTGTTGTGGGATGGGGTCTGGGAAGTTCCACACCACGGCACGTGCTTTGGCGTTACCAAACGGATGACAACCGTGGTTTTGCATGAACACACGCATCATGCCGCCTGAGTTGTCGGTCTTCCAGTTCTTACCCTCGGCCAATGCTTTTTCAGCATCGGTGAGTTCGTCCCACCAGCCGAGTTTCTTGAGCAAGACGTGGTCGAGTTCGGGATAACCGGTGGTGATGTCCGCGCCTTTGGAGTGCGAACCATCTTCGGCCAACAGGTTTTTGCCGTCTTTTTCCACACCGAAATTCGCGCGGAAGTTACCGCCGCCATCCATGATGTGTTTGGAGGTGTCGTACAGGTTGGGGGAGCCTGGGTGCTTGAGTTCGGGCGTGCCGTAGCAAGGCCATGGCAAACCGAAATAATCGCCACCAAAGTCGTAGCCAGTTTCTTTGTCTTTGCCGCCTTTGGACTTCAAGGTCTTGACGTCAAAGAGGTGCATGTTGCGCATGTGCGCTTTCAAGCGCTCTGGGCTTTGGCCGGTGTAGCCAATAGTCCATACCGACTTGTTGATTTCGCGCAAGATGTCTTCGACCATGGGCTCGTCCATGCCTTTGACTTTCTGCAGCTTGTAGTTTTTGACCAACTCTGGACCAAAGCCGAGTTTTTGCGCCAACTGATACATGATCATGTGATCAGAGCGGCTTTCCCACAACGGTTCAATGACCTTCTCACGCCACTGAATCGAACGGTTGGATGCTGTGCAAGAACCGCTGGTTTCAAACTGTGTCGCAGCGGGCAACAGGTACACCGCGCGGTTGGGATTGAGGTCTTCGGCTTTGCCGGGCATCGCGGCCATGGCAGCTGTGGCCGATGGGTAGGGATCGACCACCACCAACAAGTCGAGCTTGTCCATAGCGCGCTTCATTTCCAAACCACGGGTTTGTGAGTTGGGTGCATGACCCCAATAGAACACGCCCTTGAGGTTGCTGTCTTGGTCGATGAGTTCGTTCTTTTCGAGCACACCGTCGATCCAACGTGACACAGTGATGCCGGGTTTGCTCATCATGCCGGGGTTGGCAAAGCGGCCTTTGAGCCAATCGAACTCCACACCCCACGCTTTGGCGAAGTGTTTCCATGAACCTTCGACGATGCCGTAGTAACCAGGCAATGAATCTGGGTTGGGGCCGACGTCGGTCGCGCCCTGCACGTTGTCGTGACCGCGGAAGATGTTGGTGCCGCCACCGGCTTTGCCGATGTTGCCCAAAGCCAACTGCAAGATGCAAGAGGCACGCACCATGGCGTTACCAATGGTGTGCTGGGTTTGACCCATACACCACACGATGGTGCCGGGGTTGTTTTCGTGCAGCATCGTCGCCACTTTGAGCATTTGCTCAGGGCTCACGCCGCAAGCTTCTTGAACGGCTTCAGGCGTCCACTTGGCCAAGACTTCTTCTTTAACCTTGTCCATGCCGAACACACGGTCATTGATGTATTTCTTATCTTCCCAGCCGTTCTTGAAAATGATGTGCAAGAGGCCAAACAAGAAAGGAATGTCAGAGCCAGAACGAATGCGCACATACTCGTCGGCCTTGGCTGCGGTACGTGTGAAACGTGGGTCAACCACGATCATCTTGCAGCCGTTTTCCTTGGCGTGCAGCATGTGCAACATAGACACAGGATGCGCTTCGGCTGCGTTTGAGCCAATGTACAACGCGACCTTGCTGTTTTGCATGTCGTTGTACGAGTTGGTCATCGCACCGTAACCCCAGGTGTTGGCCACACCCGCCACGGTGGTGGAGTGACAAATACGGGCTTGGTGGTCGCAGTTGTTGGAGCCAAAGTAGCTCACAAACTTGCGCAACAAATAGGCTTGTTCGTTGTTGTGCTTCGACGAACCAATCCAGTACACGCTGTCTGGGCCTGCTGTTTTGCGCAGCTCCAAGAGCTTGGCGCTGATCTCGTCCAAGGCAGTGTCCCAGCTGATACGCTCGTACTTGCCATTGACCAGCTTCATGGGATAGCGCAAACGGTATTCGCCATGGCCGTGCTCACGCAAAGCCGCGCCTTTGGCGCAATGTGCACCGAGGTTGATAGGGGAATCGAACACCGCTTCTTGGCGAACCCACACGCCGTTTTCAACCACGGCATCCACAGCGCAGCCCACCGAGCAGTGGGTACAGACCGTGCGTTTGACTTCGATCTTGCCGCCCGCGTCTTTGGACATAGCGCCTGAGGCTTGCGCCTTTTTGACCAAGGCCAGCTGAGTGGCCGCCAAGCCCACCCCGATACCCAAACCAGAGCGGCGCAAAAAGCCACGACGATCGAGAGTTGGCAAAGCGTGTGACAGACCGCGTTGCAAGCGGCCAACGAATGCAGAGCTGCCAGATGTTTGGGCAGCTGAATCAGATTTACGGGTCAACAACATGTGTGGCTCCTTCAGACGCGAGCGGTCTGGTAGTAACGCTTGACGTGTTCGCTCAAGCTGTAACCGCCACCGTTTTCAGGCGCGGGAGGGAGTTTGTTCAATTCAGCAGAGGGGGTGCTGAGGCCAGGCATGGCCGTCACAGCGGCGGCTGTTGCACCTACGGCGGCGGCACCCATAAAAAATCCACGGCGCGACGCTGTCGCTTTTTCAGTGGTTTGTTCTTTTTGCATTTTTTGCTCCTCGTGATGGTCGCGGGTATGCACGACTTTGCATACTGTACCAATGTTGCGCGTCTGCCCTATACGTATTAACGACAGTACCCCTTGAGATTTGTCAATTGCTCGCGTCTGAGCCTGGCATTTGTCACTTAGGTGTCAGCGAAGCCCTTCATTTATATAAGCTTCAAAAGCTAGCCTTAAGCCATCATGTCAAAGCCCTGCGCCTCAACACTGACAAAGGCACGGGTCAGCTCAGCCAGCGCCGCATAAAAACGTGCCCGTGGTGTGGCTTGCAACGCATCGCACAGCGCTGGCACCCAAGTTTGCACATGCGCGGAAAAGAACTTGGCTTGCTGTGTCAGGTTCGACACCGACACATCGTCGCCAGCCACCAAGAAACGCATCACCTCAAACACATAGGACACATGGTCCTCGGTCTCGGACATGGTGGTGTCGTCACGCGTCAAGCCCAAGTCGGCCAAATCAGTACGCAGTTGGGCCAAAGGTTTTTCATTCAAAAAACCTGTCAAAAAATGTGAGGCATAGACATACACCTCAGGCTTGCCCACGCCACCAAACAAGGTGTGGTGTTCGTTTTGAATGCTCTGATCATCCATTTCACGCGCCACACCCACCAATTGACGCCAAGGCTCTTCCAAAAACCCGCCTGAAGTGGGTGCATCGGTAGGCGCCAGGCGCAACTGCGCCAGCAGCTCGGGGCGTGCAGGGGCGTAGAACAACTCGGAAATCAAGCCATACAGCTCGGCGCGTGCGGTTTCTTCGTCAAGGGCGGAGGACAGGTGAAGGTCAGTCATACGGGTATTTAGGAAATTTTTTGCTCGTCGCCAGCAGAGTAAATGTCAATCACGCGGCAGTCGCCACACATCTTCAGGCGCTCCAAAGCATCGCCTTGGAACATCGAGTGGCTTGACAGTTTGCCAATCATGGCCTCAATGCCTTTGAGGGTGCCAAAAGGTTTGCCACAGCGCACGCAGCCATAGGGCTGAGTTTCGTTGAGCACGCGCACTTCTTTACGCTGAGGCGTGAGCAACAAACGCGGCACGAGGTCGAGGGCTTTCTCGGGGCAAGTGCTCACGCACAAGCCACACTGCACGCAGTTCTTTTCGACAAAGCGTAGCTGGGGCGCGGCTTGGTTGTCTTGCAGCGCGTTGGCCGGGCAGGCGCTGACGCAACTCATGCACAAGGTGCAGCTGTCTTTGTTGACCTCGACCGCACCGAATGGGGCGCCGTCTTTGGGCAAAGCCAAGGCTTCGGGAGCATCAGCAGTTTTCAAGACAGGCGCATGCTCCAGCAAATGGTCAATCACCATACCGAGGGTGGCGCGCTTTTCAGCCATCACGGCAAACGTAGCAGCAGGCACAGTGCTGCTTACGCGCTGTTTGCCTGTGGTGAGGCGTTGCAACTCGGCATCGAGTTCCATGGCTTGCGTGGCGTGGACCAACTGCACAGGCATGTGGCCTGGATTGGCATAGCCCAAGCCTTCAAGCACGGTCTGCGCTTGCGCCATTTGCGCTTGTAAGCCGTCCGCATATTGCGGCGCTTCTTCGGCGGTGTTGAGCACCAAGACTTGGGCTGCGCCGTAGGCCAAGGCGGTGAGCCACACCTCCAACCCGAGGCTGGCGGTATGCCAAAGCGACATGGGAATCACATGGGCTGGCAAACCTTTGGCCACTTTGAGCTGCGCCGCGCGGCCCAGCTCGTTCACCAAAGCTTGGCCCGCATCCTGACTGTGCAACAAAATGACAGCATCTATTCCGCCCGCTTTTTGGTAAGTGCTCAGGAGCGTCTTGAGTTTGACGCCTTGCTCGCTAGCGCGTGGGTAAGCATAGGTAAGCGCGCCTGTAGGGCACACCGTGGTGCAGGCCCCGCAGCCCACGCACAAGCTGGGGTTAACCTTGATTTGTTGGCGCGACTTGTCAGAACTCACGGCTTCGGCCGAGCAAATGTCCACGCAGGCGTTGCAGCCCACTTTTTCGTTGCGGCTGTGGGCGCAGAGTTTTTGTTTGTACTCAAAGAACTTAGGTTTTTCAAACTCCCCCACCAGCTCGCGCAAGCGCAGCAAGTTCGCAGGCGTTGCGCCACGGAAATATCCTTGCGGCAAGGCATGGCGCGTGAAAGCGCTTTGCTCGCGCAGGTCGAGCACCAAGTCGAACTCGGCTGTTTCTTCTTGCGCCTGGCGCTGGAAGTTGATCGCGCCCACCGCGCCACAAGCCGTCACACAGTCGCGGTGCGCGCTGCATTTGCTCAGGTCAATTTGGTAGTCCAGACCAATGGCTTGCTCAGGGCAAACGGCCACACAGGCATTGCAACGCGTGCACAGGTCAAGGTCAATCGGGTTGTTGTTTTGCCAGGTCAGCTTGAACGCGCCAAGCCAACCATCTACACGCACCACTTGGCCGCCTAGCACCGGATAGGTGCGATGTTGTCCGCCGCCAGCCTCGCCAGCACCTTGGGTGAAGATCGTCACATTCAGTGTATCGGCCAGCAGGGCGGCCGCTTGCTCGGCCTGATCCATCTGACCCAAGATCAGCAAGCGCCCTGCACTCTTAAAGGTGACGGTCGGCACAGGTTCAGGATCGGGCAAATGCGCAACCGCCAAAAGCGCAGCGATTTTGGGAGAGGCGTTTTTGGCATCACTGCTCCATCCACCGGTTTCGCGAATGTTGACGAACTTAATGACCGAGGTCTTGGCTTGCGCCTCTACGGCCAAGTCGCCAAACAAGCGCTGTTCTTGGGTGCAGGCCACCACCACATCGTCTGTGCCTTGCACGGCTTGCAAAAATGCGCCCGCCTCGCGGCGACACAGCGCGGTGTGCAGCGTGAGCGGCTCAGACAGGCTTTGGCTCAGTGCCTTGGGGTCCAGGGGCTGGGTCTGGTTGCAGTCGCAAATCAGCGTGGTCATGCGTCGTGTGCTCGATGTTGGAATTGTTTTCAATAGGCACGGACTGTGCCACGACTTTGGATGCTTCGCCCGAGGGTCTGTCACCCTCGTTGGTCTGCGCCGCACTTGGCGGCTCATCGTCAAACAGGTTCAAGGTCTTGGCGCTGTTCATTTGTCGCAGCATCGCGATAGGCAAGGGGTCTGGTTGTGTGTAATCGTCAATATAGATGTCCATGCGATCCATCACATTGAAGTGTGGGTCGGTGAACAACTTTTTCATGGCGGCATTTTTCACATCCGGCGCTACACCACGCGCCATAAAACCCGTGAAGTCTGACTCTGGCGTGAGTTGCTGCGCGTCGGCCAAAGTGGGCATGGGCTTGTCCGCGACTTCGCTCGATGGACTTGCAACCTGCGCAGCATTGACAACAGACGCTTGCGTTGGGTGCGCCGATCTCGGGTTTGTCGCGGCCGAGTGAACCGGCTCAGCAGCAGGCACTGGATCTTCGGGAACACGCCCCTCGCGCACCTCAGCCTTGCGGCGTGACCAACGGCTTAAGAAACCCGAAGGAGCCTCGTCATTGGCCATGACCACCTCCGCTGTGCGGGCCACCGCCACGAATTTTTTCGGTACTCACCGAAGCAGGGTTGCCAAAGCGGTCTTGCAAAGGCCTGAAACTGTCTGGGCGCTTGCGGCGCTTGGCTTCGACGACCCTGTGCTCATCAGCAAACTCACTCATCCAGGCCACCACTTCAGGAGGCGCGGGCACTTGGTCCACATTTTCTTGTGCGTCTAACCAGCGACCGGCATCGTGGTAACTCAAGCTCACCATAGCCGGCACGGCCATCACCTCGTCGCCAATGCGGGGCTCTTCTTCCATGCGCCACAACACAAACCAACATGGCGCGGGGGCCGAGGCATTAAGGTAATAGCCCTCGGCATCGTCTTTGAACAGCTCGACTGTGAAACCCGGATGCAACCAAATTTGCTCGTCTTCGGTTTGGCGCAAGCAGCGTGGCTCAGTGCCAAAGTGTTCGACATGAGGCACCAAGTCGTGACCCGTGACATCGTGCAGCACCCAACGCCAAGGCTGCCAGCGGCTCATGGCGCCTGGCACACGCTCTCGGCGCATGACAACAGCAACTTGAAGGCTAGGACGAGGATTCATAACCTCAAGTCTCTTTAGAGATCTTGATGCTAGGAAACTTGCTCGAAAAGTCTTTGGCTTTCGCAGCAATCTTCACAGCGACTTGGCGGGCCACCGCCTTGTAGATGCCAGCCACTTCGCCATCGGGGTCTGAGACCACAGTGGGCTTGCCGCTGTCGGCTTGCAGGCGGATCTGCATATTCAGAGGCAATGCGCCCAGATAGTCCATGCCGTATTGAGCCGCCATCTTCTTGCCGCCGTCCGCGCCGAAAATGTGTTCCACATGGCCGCAATTGGTACACACGTGTACCGCCATGTTCTCGACCAAGCCCAAGATGGGCACGCCCACTTTTTCAAACATCTTGATGCCCTTCTTCGCATCCAGCAGCGCAATGTCTTGCGGGGTGGTGACGATGACCGAGCCCGTCATGGGCACGCGTTGACTCAGCGTGAGCTGAATATCGCCCGTACCCGGTGGCATGTCCACGATCAAATAATCCAGCGATTTCCAATTGGTTTGGCGCAGCAATTGTTCTAGCGCTTGGGTGGCCATCGGACCGCGCCAAATCATGGCTTCGTCTTGGTCCACCAAGAAACCGATGGACATGACTTGCACGCCGTAGTTCTCCAACGGGTCCATGGTCTGGCCGTCGCTGCTCTCGGGACGACCTTCAATGCCCATCATCATGGGCTGGCTGGGGCCATAAATATCGGCATCGAGCAAACCCACGCTGGCTCCCTCGGCAGCCAAGGCCAAAGCCAAGTTCACAGCCGTGGTGCTTTTGCCCACGCCGCCTTTGCCAGACGCCACAGCGATGATATTTTTGACTTGAGGCAGCAAAGCCACACCGCGCTGAGCGGCATGCGCCACGATGTTGACCGTGATGTTGACCGACACATTGTCAACACCTGCCACGGTTTTGGCAGCGGCAATCAGCGCCTTGCGAAAGTCAGCCATTTGGCTTTTGGCGGGATAGCCCAGCACCACATCAAACGAGACATCGCCGCCGTGGATTTGCAAATTTTTCAGTGCTTTGCTGGTCACAAAGTCCTTTCCCGTATTCGGGTCGATGACGGTTTGCAGGGCTGCGGTGAGGGTTTGTTCGTTCAAAGCCATAAGAATTCTTTTACATAAGGATCAATGCGCGCAAGTCTAGCGCGGCATGCTTGACCGTTTGAAATGCAGGTCATCCCTGCGACTGAGGTACTGCATGGTCACCCATGCAGTCCAAGATGCTCACATGATGGGTGACCAAAATCAGGGCTTTGTCACCTTTGGTCGGGTCTGTCAGTTTTTGCGGGCCACCCAGTAGCTCGCCCCCTCAGCACCATAGCGTTCGTCGTGGGGCACATCGCGGTCCAGCTCAAACACATCGCCTGGCAACAGGTGCTGGGTGTGGCCACTCAGGGTCAGCCACATCTCGCCGCGCGTGACGATGGCATGCACGGCAAATGGGTGGGTGTGGGTGTCGAGCACAGTCTGGGGTGGCCAGTCGCGCTCCATCACTTCATCAAAACCAGCGGCTGTGGCTTGTTGCTTAAATTGGTCAAAGCTAGGCAAGTTCATGCGGAAGATTGTCGAGGACTAAAATTAGCCCCCTTGTTCAAAAGGTCTTGCCTCTCATGTCTCAGCGCCAGCTATTTGTTACCACCGCTCTGCCTTACGCCAACGGCAACTTCCACATCGGCCACATCATGGAGTACATCCAAGCCGACATCTGGGTGCGTTTCCAGCGTATGCAGGGCCACGCGGTCGACTTTGTAGGTGCGGACGACACACACGGCGCGCCCATCATGATCGCAGCCGAGAAGGCCGGCATCACGCCGCAGCAGTTTGTGACCAACATTGCCGCAGGCCGAAAGCCTTACTTGGACGGTTTTCACATCCAGTTTGACAACTGGCATAGCACCGACGCGCCCGAAAACCACGAGCTGGCCCGCCAGATCTACCGCGATCTGCGCGACATCCCGGCAGAGCAGGGGGGCTCGCTGATCGAGGTGCGCGCCGTGGAGCAGTTCTTCGACCCCGAGAAGAACATGTTCCTGCCCGACCGTTTCATCAAGGGCGAATGCCCCAAGTGCCACGCCAAGGACCAGTACGGTGACAACTGCGAGGTCTGTGGTGCAGTCTATGCCCCGACGGATCTGATCAACCCCTTCTCGGCCCTGTCGGGCGCCAAACCCGAGCTGAAAACCTCGGAACACTTCTTCTTCAAGCTGTCCGATCCGCGCTGCGTCGCCTTCCTGACCGAATGGACCCAAAACGGCCGCTTGCAGCCCGAGGTGGCCAACAAGGTCAAAGAGTGGTTTTCGGTGGGCACCAACCCCGACGGCACGACCAGCGAAGGCCTGGGCGACTGGGACATTTCACGGGATGCGCCCTACTTTGGCATCGAGATCCCCGATGCCCCCGGCAAGTATTTCTATGTCTGGCTGGACGCGCCTGTGGGCTATCTGGCGTCGCTCAAAAACCTGCTCGACAAACGCGGCGAGGACTACAACGCCTACATGGCCAACCCGCAGCTGGAGCAGTACCACTTCATTGGCAAGGACATCGTGACCTTCCACACCTTGTTCTGGCCAGCCATGCTGCATTTCAGCGGCCGCAAAACGCCGGACAACGTGTTTGTGCACGGTTCCCTGACGGTGAACAACGGCGAAAAAATGAGCAAGAGCCGCGGCACCGGGCTGGACCCGCTCAAATACCTGAGCCTGGGCATGAACCCGGAGTGGCTGCGTTACTACCTGGCTGCCAAACTCAACGGCAAAAACGAAGACGTGGACTTCAACGCCGAAGACTTCATGGCCCGCGTGAACTCGGACCTGGTGGGCAAGTTCGTCAACATCGCCTCGCGCGCCGCAGGCTTCATCACCAAGCGCTTTGACGGCCGACTCGGCGCCTTCTCGGCCGATGGCGATGCCCTGATCGAACACCTGCGCGATGGTCTGACCCCGGTGGCCGCCCACTATGCCGAGCGCGATTACGCCAAGGCGCTGCGCGACATCATGCAGCTGACCGACCGCGTCAACGCCTATGTGGACGCCAACAA
>JACCDV010054988.1_pt1 | contig 10224 bp, 3 predicted proteins | sample 7446131 | NCBI WGS metagenome assembly JACCDV01 (sample SAMN15323448, study PRJNA562643) | freshwater metagenome | isolation source: river surface water | place: USA:Blue River Watershed | collected 2017-08-17
CCTGAGTGGAAATTGAGTTGGACACATAAGCGCCATTGCTCCCCGAATTTTTCACAGCGCCTCCAATAAACCATTTATTTTGGGCTGTAGGATGATTCAATATGGTCCAGCCGTGGTTCCCTTCAAATCCCCCGTCTGTCGCAGGGTTGATCAGGTAGTTCTGGGCAGAAATGGAAATGACAAAAAAGAAGGTAATTACAAAGAAAAAAACTCTTGCAAAAAATTTAGTGATGGGATTGGGATACGTGCTCAACTTGATTTTATTTTTACTCATGCTCATATAATACCATGAAGGGGGTTTCTATAAATCTCCCATTACAAAATTTAGTAGTCCTCATTTTTGAAGTTTCTCCTCATTCTTCAGCCGAACATAGACGCGTTCACGATACAGGTAACCATTCACTAGGGTGTCCTTTTTGACTACCTCAACCGAGGCAATTTTCGTGTGAGGAATAGCCTTCAAGGCACTGCCCCACATCGCTTTTCCATCCACCACATACAGGGTAGAGTCTGGAAGCGTGGAGGCGGCAGAACTGCTCAGTCCTTGAGCAAATGAACTTGCTGCTGTTAGTAAAAAGAAGAGGGTAAATGCAATTATACTTTTCATGAGTATTCGTATTCTTTTAAATCGAAAGAGGCAAAAGCCAACCTATTGAAACAAAAAGAAAGGCTGATTTTAACGCCCGAAGCCGTTCTTTAGGGGAACGGCTGTGGGATATTTTAGAAACACGAAGCGAGAGGCAAGATACAAGACGTTTCAAGACAAGGTTTGTAGTTCTATTCAGTAGTTCCGCTATTCGACATTCTTCACTCAGCGTTCGGTGTTCGACATTAACTAGAAGCAAGAGCCGAGAAACAAGAAGCAAGACAACCCCTGCCTATAAGCAGAGTTTATTTAGCAGCAGCACTGAGTCTAACCTGCCTGTCGGCAGACAGGCCTCTTGGCTCTTGCATCTTGTATCTTGTATCTTGAAGTCCTACCAGATCGTCGCGTCTCCTCCAAAGAGTCTGAAGCTCAGCATAAACTCATGCGTCGCATTCGGTAGCAGGTAGCTCTGTAGCATCGGCCACTCGTACACGTAGCCAAAACGTACTTTGCCCATCAAGACTCCCAACTGGGCATTGTTGGCATAGTCAACCCGGTGGCCGCCGCCTACCCAGAACTTATCTCGGAACAAAAACTTCAAGTTGAACTCTACATTGTCCGGTAAGTCCGACTGACTTCTCCACATCCCGTTACCAATCACGGTAACCTTCTCGGAGAATCGGTTACGATAACCGGCCTGGGCAATCCCTACACGCGGCTTCTTTTCCATAAATACATCTCCGCTGCTGATGCTTCCCTGGTTCACGTTGTGTACCCCATAGGATACATAGTAATCCGGGTGCGTCACCGACATACCAATGTTCAAGTCCAGCACGTTCATGTCTGCAAAGCCGCCTACATACTGCGCTAGCGTTGGATCATTGGCTTGTTCAGTAGTCAATCGAGTGCCATCTAGGCGGATACTGTTGATGTTCAAGCCTGCTCCCATGCGAAGGCCAGCCTTTTCACTGATCTGAACGCGAGTTGCGTAGCTCAAGACCAACTCGGTCTCTTTGAATGCTCCGTATTCGTCGCTCAGTAAGTTTACCCCTAGCGCATTCTTGCCTAGGTCAGAGGAACCACCCAAGTTGGCAAAGTCCAGTTCCGCAGACACAAAGTTCATCTTCGGTGCGCCTTCCCAACCTGCCCACTGGTTGCGGACAAAACCCTTCACCATCGAGCCTTCGTAGGCCGTCAAGGCAGGATTCAAATAGCCCTGCAAGTGGCTAAACTGGGACATGTATTTTCTGGACTGGCCAAAGGAAGCGATACTTAGCAGGATTCCTAATGAGAGTAGTAGTAGTTTTTTCATCTTTATTTTTTTTAGAGACAAGAGCCGAGAGGCAAGAAACAAGAGGTCTTTGCTCTTGTCTCTCGCTTCTTGCTTCTTTCTTTATTTTCGTAACAAATTCACAATTCCTCTTCGAGTTTCGCCGGTTTCATCCACCTGAATCACCCAATAGTAAGACCCTACTGGCATCTCCTTCTCTCTATACGTTCCATCCCAACGTACATCCGGATTCTCGGTATAGAACACTCGAGCGCCTCCTTTTTCGTATACCGAAATGCGCGCTCCTTCGTAGAAACGGATTTCCGGAACACCCCAAGTATCGTTAAAGCGATCCCCGTTTGGAGTAAAGGTGTTGTAAATCGTCAATGAGCTGAAGTCTGGACGGGTTCTCGTGATTTCGAAGAACTTCTCAATCGTATTGCCATCACGGTCCAATACACGAACCACAATGCTAAACTTCGTCTTGCCTGGGGCACGCTCTGCGCTGCTCCAGAACAAAATGTTGTCCTTGATCTCGAAGTACTTGTTGTCGTAACCATCTCCAAATAGGCTCACCACGTGGATATTATCCACCGGATCGTTCACCACAAAAGCGCCTACTGGGATAAAGAAGGTCGTTGTGCTTCCTACAAAGGTACTGTTGTTGATGGTCACATCAAGAGGAGCCGGCTTTGGAAGCACGACTACTCGAATAAGTCCATCAACTTTGTATGGATTGTAATATCCTTTAGGAATAACTAACGTGCCCGTTAATTCATAGGTCCCTCGCTTCAGAATATTCAAATTCTCCGTTTTATTCCAAACCACTTGGAAGGTGGTTTTTTCACCAGAGAAAATTCCTACTTCTACTTTTGTCGGAAGTTGGGACAAGTGGTTTTTAGTTCCCCATGCCAATACTAATTCTTCCAAAACGCTCAATTGTACTGAACGCACTTGCATGTAATTGGATACGCCGTCTCCGTCGCTGTCCTTAAACTCCCTCACATTGTTAGGATCCGTACCATCGATTCGTTCTACATGGTCTGGCACTCCGTCTCCGTCCGTATCCAAGAAGCTCGTTGGGTCTTTTGGATCTGTACCTTGCAAGAATTCCTGGTAATCCGGAACCCCGTCTCCATCCGTATCCTGGCCATCGTCGCCCACTTTCAACGGATCTGTAGCGTTCAAGCCCAAGTTAGGGAACAATACAGATTCTACGTAATCCGGTACTCCTCCACCGTCAGTATCCTTAAAGTCAGAAGCATCGTTTGGATCTGTACCATCACGCAATTCTATGTAGTCCGGTACCCCATCTTTATCCGAATCCTTGTAATTCAAGGAATCATTTGGATTCGTTCCTTCCTGCTTTTCAACATAATCTGGAACCAAGTCTCCGTCTGCATCTTTATAGCTGTTCGCGTCCAATGGATCCGTTCCCTCTGTAACTTCTACACCATCCGGTACTCCATCTCCGTCCGTATCCGCTTTCAATGGATCAGTTCCCAAGTCTTTCTCTTCTTGGTTGGTTAATCCATCTCCATCGCAATCTGCCGCTTTCCATGCATCCGAAGGAGTAGCGTTTTGGCTAGACAATTGGAAGGAACAAGCATCCAATGGATCTGTGCCATCCGCACGTTCTTCATCGTCTTTTACCCCGTCCCCATCATTGTCTTCGTTTACATCCGTTACCGTGATGGTCAACACACGCTCAAAGGTCAGGCCTCCCGCATCGGTTACTCGTACACGTACGCTGTAACTAGACTTGGTTTCAAAGTCAAATACCGCTGCTGTACTTAACGTGGTTCCAGAGATGCTGAAACTTGCATTGTCTGTGCTGCCTTCGCCAGATACAAGCGCATAGGTAAAGGTGTCGTTGGCATCAATATCCGTTGCACTCAAGGTTCCTATCGTCGTTCCTGATGCAGCATTTTCCGCTACCGTGTTGGCACTCAAGGCTACTGCCGTAGGAGCCTCATTCACGTTGGTCACCGTGATGGTCAACGCACGCTCAAAGGTCAAGCCCCCTGCATCGGTTACCCGTACGCGGACGCTATAGCTCGACTTGGTTTCAAAGTCAAATACCGCTGCTGTCCTTAACGTGGCTCCAGAGATGCTGAAACTTGCATTATCTGTGCTGCCCGTGCCCGATACCAAGGTATAGGTAAAGGTATCTCCTGTATCCGCATCCGTGGCACTCAAGGTACCTACTGTGGTACCTGATGCAGCATTTTCCACTACGGTAGTAGGCGCCAAAGTAATTCCTGTTGGTGCAGTATTATAAATCAGAGTTACCGTAGCGGTAGTACTTCCTCCTGTATTTGTCGCTGTTACGGTGTAAGTTACCGTTCCAGTTTGTGGTGAAGTCAACGTTCCTGTAATTAAACCTGTGGTTGGGTTGATAGTCAAGCCCGCAGGAAGTGTTGGAGAAATCGTATACGTAGGTGTGCCTCCAGAAATCGTAGGCGTCATGACTTCAATTGCAGTTCCCTGACGGACGGTCTGTGAAGAAGGGGAGTAGCTCAAAGAACTAGGCGCTACTGCATTGAATACATCTAAAGTGAATGTAGTTGTAGCCACACATCCTGCTGCTGTGGTACCTGTTACGGTGTAGGTTCGAGAAGTGCTAACTACTGATGGCGTCCCAGTAATCACACCCGTACTTGTATTAAACGTCAATCCTGTAGGCAAAGCGGGGCTGATGGCATAGGTTGCAACCGTTGCGCCTGTAGAGGTTGGTGCTGTACTAGAAATTGCCCGGGTGCGCTCAAAACTATAGTTCGCATTGGCGTAAGCAATCACAGGCAAAGTACTTGAAGTAACTGTAACCGCCTCAGACAATGTTGTATTTTGGTTTGAAACAGCTTCTACAGTGTATGCCCCTGCAGAAGAAACTACTAATTCTCTACCTGTTTCACCAGATATCGCTACACCGTCTTTAAACCATTGGTAGCTACTTGATACACTTGCTTGGAGACGAACGGTTGCTCCATCACACAAAGCTAAGGAAGCATTTGGGTTGTTTGTGCCCGCAAGGGCGGTGACACCTACCTGCTGAACGTAGCAGTAAGAGGTAAATTCAACTTGTTGCAGGTTGGTAGCGCCACCTGTTGCTCCAGTGAAGCCCCAATACACATAAGGACGTCCATTGAAGATATCTGCCTTTAGGTCAATGGTGACGTTGTGTCTTCTGACACCGTCGTACCACACTTGAAAGTTTTTGGCACTCGCATCCCATACAAATCGAGCCGTATGCCATTGGCCGTCCTCCATTTGAACTTCAAATGGCGGAGAGTAGGTAGAATGATCAGCACCAGTATTTCCATTTGCAATCAATGCAATGTGATCGTTGGTTGGATCGGCTGTTCCATTATCCCAAGTATCGAACTCTACAGCAAAGGAAGGGTTAATTCCTGCATAGCCCAATCCACCACCAGAAGATCCTGCATTGAGGGACTGGTTCTGAAGTACAAAAGCAATTCCGTCTGCGCCATTGGCGTCTCTACTACCTAAATAAACTCGTGTGTTAATATCAAAGTCTTGGTCTAGGAACAAGCGGTTTTTATTCCAAGCCGAACCGTTTCGATTACCTTGGTCTGGAGTTAACGTGTAAATGTTTCCTGAAAGGGAAGCATTTCCATTGGTTTGGAAATCTGCTGCAGCAAAGGGGCTACACGTTGGATCAGAAATCGAAAGCGTTGTTGTGGCAGTACAGCTGCCCGAGGTCGCTGTAACCGTGTAGTTAACTGGCAGAACCGCCTGGGCTGGAGTTCCACTAATCACACCCGTGCTGGTATTGAAAGTCAATCCTGTCGGCAAAGCTGGGCTAATCGCAAATGATGTTCCGTTTGTAGTCGGCGTAATTGGCGTAATCGCTTGGCCTGCTACTGCGGTAAAGCTGGAGCTTGAATAAGAAAGGGTAGGTGAAGGATTCACCGTAATGGTGAATGTTCGTGGCGTTCCAGCACATCCTCCAGATACTGGAGTTACTGTAATTGTAGCCACTACAGGGGTAGTTCCTGTATTGACTGCATTAAATGGAAGGATGTTTCCAGTTCCACTAGCTGGAAGACCTATGGAAGGCGTATCATTTGTCCAGTTATACGTAGTGTTTTGATCTTCGAAACCAAATGCCATAGTGGCATAATTTTCAGTTACGGTGTAATTAAAACTTACACTCGAAACAGTCCCATCAATACGTATAATATTAAACCCTTCATTTCCAGTAAACGTATTGTTTGGTAAATCATAAGTCGTTCCCCAACCAGCAGTAGTATTGTCTGTCCAAATTGGAGTAAAAGGAGACGACACAACAACCGGAACCGGCGTGCTTGGATTTCCGACACTTGCAAACGCTACAAGTGGATTCGTTACAGGCGTACTGAATGTGGCAGTAAAAACCCCTGCCCTTGTATTTCTAATTTGATCTCCAGTTCTAGGCACACCGTATGTGGCAGGAAATCTCGTTCCATCATACATTCCATTCGGGTTAGCAGCAAGACCTCCACCAGTTTGAGTGATACTTACCGTAATTCCGTTTTGTCCTGTTCCTGTTGCTGCATTACTTGAAATACTATTATACGTCATCCACTGATAGCCTGCCGTATTTACTGGACTAAAGTTGATAACGGTAGTACGTCCTCCATTACAAACCGTTTGGTTGGCAACAGCTGCTACTTGAGGAGGAGTACAAGTAGTTGCATTCACAGAATTAGACTGTGCACCAGCCCCAATGCTATTTACTGCACGAATCCGTATTGGATAAGCGGTAGCATCGTTCAAACCTGAGATCACAAGTGGAGAGGTAATGTCCGCAGGAGACATCGTCAACCAGGTCGTTCCATTATCAATACTGTATTGGTAATTGGTGATCGCTTGACCTCCATTTGAGGTTGGCGCAGTAAAATTAATGGTTGCTGTTCCAGTTCCTCTGGTAATGGATGTGATCGTCGGCGCTCCTGGAGTGGTAGAAGATGCGGCGCCATAACCAGTAGCGGTAGTAATGTTGTCAAATTCAAATCCAGTCCCACTAAACACGATTCGTGTAAAATAGATATTAGGATCATCCAATTCGAGATTGATATAAGCAAATGGCTCATTTGCGGCATTTGATCTCTTGTAAGTTGACGTATTGTAGACATTGCCATCTACCGCAGTAATCGTTGACCCCGACAAGAGATTAATTACCGTTTGGGTAGTAAATGTGCCTAGCTGGATTTCGTTTCCTCCACAGGAACCAAAAATGGTCACATTATTATCTGCATTGCCTGCTGCCCACCAAAAACCAAGATATCTGGAAGGGTCTGTTAGCGTGACACTAACGCTTCCTCCGGACACTATTTGTAAATATTGAGAGCCACTGCCTCCCCAAACATCATTTGCCTTCACTACTGCATTGCCTGTATTTGCTTTTGTGAATGCGCCTACAGCAAAGTTTCCTGTTGCTCCAAGGTTCGCCAAGCTGAAACCATTGAAGTTTTCTGTACGTGAACCCGTCTGTCCTTGAATAGCTGAGGTCGTTACGTCTGGAGCAGAGAGTTTAAAACGCACATTAGGCGGAGTGGTTGGACAAGGCACAATCGTAGCCGTTACAGCAGTACGTGTCGCGCTTACACATCCCGTTGATGCGTTTCTAGTTTGAGCATAAAAAATTGTAGTGCCTGTGATGATTGGCGTATTAAAAGTAGTCACGCCCTGACCTCCACTCAATACAGATCCACCAGTCGCTGATGCATACCAATCTACGGTCATTCCAGAAGCCACAGATACTACCAAGGGCACAGAACCTGCTCCAGCATTGGTGCCGGCACTAACTACTGTTGGGGCAACAGGTGCTTGGTTAGATGGGCAATTGGCCACATAAGTGGTACTTGCAGAATAAAAATCCAAGAAGGCGTTGTCGTCTGGATCTGTCCAGGTTCCAAATTCAACCAAATACCCTTGAACTGAACCAAAACTTGCGGGAAGGTCATTCCAGCATGTTCCCGATTCCCATTTCGTTACAGCATAGTCTTCATTGTTTGCATTATTAGGCTCACCTGAACACCAATTGTTGTATTGGCCAGAAACCTCACCTCCAGAATTTGCTGTTTTTATTAAAGTTCCCAATTCTGGGCCCGCATCTATTCTCCAATTACCTTCTGAGGCCTCATCGGTTAGTGCAATCCATATATTATTTTGGGTGGTGTTTAAATTGACAAAATCCTGTTCTGTTGAAGAGGTGATAGTGACCAAATAACCAGGTCTTCCCTTAAACGTTTGTCCAGCAGCACCAGATTTGGCATTTGCATACGTAATGTTTCCGGCAACCGGCTTATAATAATGACCATTCACAGGGTTATAGAAAACCCCTGTTTCGTTTAAGGTGGCAGAAACAGAAATTTTGATGTCCCCTGCAGAGGTGCCTGTTGAAACACTTAGTGAGGCTAAGGCGGCATTGATATTTGCCTGGGTACCTGTAAAACTGATTCGAGTTAATCCGGTCCAGGAATTATAACCAGTAGAACGGGTTAATCCAGTTGTTGTACTAAAGCTAAACGTAGATCCTGCAGGGGGATTAACTAAGCCCACAGAAGCCAAGATAACATCTGTAGCCCCAAAATTAGCCACCACAAAGTTTCCAGGATCCTGATTTGGAGTATTTAATAAAAAATTAACAGGAGCTGGTGCGATGACACGCGGTTGTGCATCCAGGTAATCATTCAAGTCCTGTAATGCTGTATTTCCTGTTGCCGCATTTCCAGAAACAGATTGACCATTTGCAGGAATGGTGTAGGCAACACTATTAAGTTTAAATCCAAAATTTGACTTGCCAGTTGTGCTACCTCCTTGAATGGAATAATTGACCCCTCCAAAGGCAGATAGATTAAGAGCAACATTGTCGTCTGCAATAAATCCGAAGACTTGATTGGTAGAACCGGAATTTATCCTCCAATTTACTTTTCCTCCAATATCAACTTTTCTTCCATTATCTAATTGTAAACGCAATATGCCCTTTATGTCATTTCCTTGCGTTAATTCAAAACGACCAGAGCTAGTAGTTTGAACAAACTGCACTTTGGCAATTCCAAGTGTGGAAAAACGCTGAATATTAGTGACGGAATTAGTGTTGTTCCCGACCAATCCTATAAAACCATCATTAAATGGAACGCTCACCTCTATTTGAGCTTGAGCGCTTTGGAAAAAGCTTAGAAAAATAACTCCAAAGAAAAGAAAGTTCTTGGTTAAGTTACTTCCTAAAAACTGGAATGATTTCCCTTTGGGGTTGCGTTGACTGATGTGCATTGCGTATGATAAATTAGTAAGAATTCGACCTCAAAACGATTAAACCAGTTTTATCCTTGGTTCTGCTGTACGTAACTACAATGAAATCTGCTGCACACGAACAAAATAAAACGGCATTATCGCACGTTAAAAGTAATTGGACACTGCCATAGTTTTGTGCAACATTCCGCAACGAGTCCTACTCAAAAAATACTCTTTTTTTATAATTAATTGAAATTCAATGTTTTATGTCTTGTGTTTTTTGAACTTGTATTGATTTTTTTAAAGATGACCATCAGCTAAGAAACGTGGAAAAGTGACAATTTTCTCTAGAGTCTAGAAAAATCAAAGCGGAAAAATGTGGATAACTATCGAAAGAGACCAAAGCCGGTCCTAAAAAAAGGCAGGCAAAAAGGTGTGGATAACTTATCTTCTTACACAAAAAACTGTCTTAAAAATAAGTTAGGACCCGCCTGCGGCAGGCAGGCCTGAGAGCAGCCGCGGGTAAACTCGCGAGTAAGTTAGACAACAACCTGCTTGGCTAAAGAGCCTGCTTCTGACCAAAGACTGGTTTTCCCCTCTTCTTCATTCAACAATCCGCGTTCAGCGTTGGACATTAAAGAGAAGCAAGAGCCGAGAGGCAAGAATCAAGACATTTCGAGAAGCAGCATCCTGATCCTAATGCAAATCCCTACTTTGCTTTCCCGCCGTGGTGGGTACTTTGTACCTAGTACACACATCTACTTTTCTTCAACAGCGATCAGCTGCGCCACCAAATTGTCTTCTGGTCCCAACCCCATTTTCTTGCGGATGGAGAAGCGGGTGTTTTCGATGGTCCGCACGCTTTTGTTGAGGACCTCAGCCAATTCCTTTGTGGATAAGTTGAGCCGCAAGTAGGAGCAGAGCTTCAATTCAGTAGGCTTTAAGTCAGGATAGGCGGCCAATAAATTCTTGTAAAAATCCCCGTTGGATTCCGTAATACGGTTTTCCAACTCCGTCTGCAGAAACTCGAAGGTCTCCCGCTTGATGCCATTTCCCTCCTCATCCTCCAACAAGCCCGCGGCAGTCTGCTCTTCCAAGAGCTTTTTGATCTGCAGGATCTGCAAGG
>JACCDV010595952.1_pt1 | contig 10222 bp, 1 predicted proteins | sample 7446131 | NCBI WGS metagenome assembly JACCDV01 (sample SAMN15323448, study PRJNA562643) | freshwater metagenome | isolation source: river surface water | place: USA:Blue River Watershed | collected 2017-08-17
AGACATTTACCTATAGCGATACGAGAACCCCGATCGATGCCGGCACCTATCGCATCACACCTTCTGCTCTGACGTTGAGCACAGGGCTGATGAGCAACTATGAGACACCGACCTATTCATCTAGCGCCATCACCTTCATCATCAATCGAATCGCTCAAGAGTCAATTACGGTTATCAACACAAATGGTGAAGTTGAAGTTCCATTTACTCTCAGAACTTCGGGCGGCAGCACCGGGGGAGCACTCTCCTTCACGAAGGTTTCTGGTGATTCTTGCTCAGTATCTAGTTCTTCGCTTACCGCAACAGCGGCCGGACTCTGTTTGATTACGGTAACGATGGCAGGCAATCGCAACTTTATGTCTATTACCTCTGAAACAATTACTGTTCGAGTTCGCAACTTTGTGCGCGTCATCTTCGAAGCTCCCTCCAATTCAGTTACCGGGATCAACATCGCTCCGACAACCCCGCTGACCAAGGGTGACAACGCCTGCACCTCAGGATGTGTTCCAACTCTGACTCGCGCAGATATATATGATGTTGCAGAAGGTGATCTGATCCTTCTGACTGGAACGAACCTGCTGACGGTGACCAAGGTTTACTTCAATATCTATACCGAGGCACCAAACTTCACCGCGAACTCAGATACTGAGCTGGCGGTTCGAGTCCCTGCAAATCTGCCACAGGGAGATGCCACCATTGAAGTGATCTCACCGGGTGGAACGTCGAACAGACTCTTCGACTTTGTGATTTTGCCTTAAATCTCCCCACTCACGCCCCATCTGGGTGGAGTTTTCTCTCCTCCTTTCGCTCGGTAGACTGGCGTCCTATTTTCACCACACGGAGGAGCACCTGTGACTTTGGGACTGCCCGCATCAAGCGAGCGTGAAAGACGCTTCTCTTCTCGCGGCTTCCGTTTTACTTTGGGTCTGCTCTTGATCTCACTTATTGGCACAACTTTTGCTATCAACGTAACGATCAACGGAAACAACCGAGTGGAATTTGGTCAAGGCGTTTATCGAATCACCTCATGTGATCAATTTGTTAACGTCTTACTCAAGTCATCCAACGCGTTCTCTGATGGTCTATCGCGCGTAGGAAGCGTAGAGATATCGGGACTTGATGTTGCGCGCTGTGCCAATACATCCATTCGACTTCGACTCTATGACGCGAGCAATCCTGCACCGATGGATCTCTTCAACAACATCGCCTACACAAGTCGTGGAACTTCTTATCCATGCTGTACCGAAACTGGAACATCAGTTGTGATGGTGGTTGCGGCAGATGCCACACAAGCAACAGCTGCACAGAGCGTGACCTTGATTAGCCCTTCTGGAAAAAGCATCGGTTATGGAGATCGTCACGAGAGTATTCGCTATGAATCTACTACCGGTGTATTTACCGTTACATTCACAAGCCCATTAGCGATCATGAGAGATGTCGAAAAGACGACGCTTGAATCAGCATCAAATGTTTAACTTTGATAAAAAAATCTGGGGAATACGAGTACGAAAGACCGTAATCGTCGCTCTTATTGCTCCGCTTTTCACTGTAGTTTCAGCTGCGATTCCTGAACAAGCATCGGCTGCATTTCAATCGGCAAGCGATGGCACCTGTACCCAAGATATTGGTTCAACTACTGGAGTAACGGTTACCGTAGATGGTCGTGATTGCATCGTCACTTTTACAAACACGACCGCAAATAGTTGGGTTGTTCCTGCAAATGGAGCCAACTTCCAAATTCTTGTTGTCGGCGGTGGAGGTGGCGGCGGCGGAGATGGCGGCAATGGCGGTGGAGGTGGCGAACTTCGTTATTCAAGCGGATCGCCGTCATGGATTCCTGCCGCAGGCACAAGTGTTTCCATTCAAGTAGGCGCAGGTGGCGGCCCAGCTTCAAACGGAAGCGCATCAACTGTTGCCTGGGGTGGTTCTACCCGTTATCAGGCAAACGGTGGAGCTGGTGGCGGAGGTTGGCAGAGCACAGTTGTGCCCGCTGGTGGCTCTGGAGGTTCAGGTGGAACAGGAACAAATGGGCAAAGTGCAACGGCAGTTCCAGCGAATAGCAGTTGTGTAGCAAGTGTGAGTGCACGACAGGAACCAAGCTCTGCAAATTGGTTTAGTACAAGATGGTTTTTTAATGGAGGTGGCGGTGTAGCTGGTGCGTTAACGACTACAGCCCCATCAAACTCAATTAGTGGATCGTCAAAGTTCTATGGTGGTGCTGGTGGAGCTGGTTGGGGAAGCAATATCAATAGCGCATCCACTGGACCAATTTATGGTTTAGCAGGTGGCGGCACAGTAAACAACACTTCAACAAGCGGCGGTCGAGGCGCTAACTGGCTTTACGAAGCTGGCGAAAGCACAGTAAGTCGTTTGGGAGCATCTGTGGGAGCCAACGGCGTAAATGGAACTGGCGGAGGCGGTGGCGCAGGAAATGCTTGCGATCCCACTATCAACGGTGCAGCAGTTCAGAACCTAGTTTTTAAGCGAACATCTGGCGGTAGCGGTGGAACCGGCTCAGTAACCATTCGATACACCCAAGTCTTCACGGTAACTTTCAATGTCAATAACGGATCTGGATTACCGAGCGCCTCATCTGTAACTCAAACAGTGGCTTCAAATACGGTGGCTCTCGCTACCGCGGGAACTTTAAATCGTAGTGGATTTAGATTTTCTGGTTGGAACACTTTAGCTAACGGAACCGGTCAGTCATACGCAGCTGGTTCTTCTTTTGTACCAACAAACGACATAACTCTCTTTGCTCAGTGGTCTTCTGTAATTAATTACGATGGAAATACAGCAACATCTACCCGGGCGATTGAATCGACAACGGTAATCGGTACAGCTGCGAATACCACTCTCTCAAGTGGTCGATTAGCTCGAGGAAACCCAATTTCAAACGGACTAGTCCTGCATCTGGATGCATCCGATGCAGGCACTGTGAGTGGATCTTCTTGGGCAAATAAGGTTGCAGGAGTTGCTGGTGCTGAAGCAAGTGCTACTTTAGTGGGCAGCCCTACCTATAACGCCTCTGATGGTGCTTTTTCGCTAAACGGAAGCAACCAGTTTTTTACACTCGGAAGCACAAATTATCTATTTAATGGGGCGCTGCCTTTTACCTTGAATCTTAGTTTCAAAGCTTCAGATCCAAATAAAGACAATTGTTTAATCGGAAATTTCAATGGTAACAATGGTGCAACTTACATGTTTCGTCTTAGCAGCGGTGTGCTTGTAGCAAATCGCAATGTTAATCCTTGGCAAGTCGCTGGTACTACTCAAATTCCAGCTGGAGAAATTGTCTATGCCTCATACTCTTTTGATGGCTCTAACATGAGGATCTATCTGAACGGATCTCTTTATGCAACAAGTGCACTCATTAATGCTTCAGTTTCTTGGAATGGAGGAGCACGAATTGGCGCATGTCTAGATAGCAATTCCAGTAGCAGATTTTTCAAAGGACAAATCTATAACGCTCAAATTTATAATCGGGCTCTCTCTGGTGCAGAAATATCGACGAACTTTGAGAACCTTCTGCCCAATCGCCTTGTAAGTAAGAATAATTTCACTCTTGGTCCTTGGAATACACAATCAAATGGATCCGGAACTTCATTTGGAACCCAAAGTACAGATCTGGCCGCTCTTCCAACTCCTTTCTTTAGGGTAAGCGCCGAGAACTATTCAGCTGGAACTCTCACGGCATCCGTTGGTGGTTCCAACCTCTCAATATCAAAAAACGGTAACCCCGTTCTGAACTCGAATTCAGGAGGTGGATTTGGCGCAAATGCTCGCTTTGCGACAATAAGTGGTACTACGGGTGATGGATTCAGACTTGGAAATGCGGAACTACCTAGCTACACATTCTGCGGAATGGCCCGTTACAAGGATTTAGACACAGGCGTTCGCTCGACTCGAGGTCGTATTTTTTCTTATGGAAGTGGCACTAACTGGCTCTCTGGATGGTACGACAGAGGAATAAAAAATTTCTTCCACAATGAGTGGTTACTTGGACACAGCACCGTTGGAGACCCAAATTGGCACGTGGTTTGCGATTCAGGAAACCAAATATATTGGGATGGAGTAAAGCAGACGGTCACCCAAAGGGCATATACAAGCCTGCCACCATTAGCAATCAACTGGTCTGCCAGCGGCGATAATTCCCACTTCGAATTCACTGAGGCAATTGTTTATAATCAAGTGTTATCTGATTCTGAAATCAATTCAATATTTCGTTATTTCAAGAATAAATTCGGTCTTACTGATGTGACGACAAATGCTCTGAATGCAGCAAAATTCGTCCCACCCGCAGATTATTCAAGCACTGGCGATACCACGCTACAAGCTACCTGGGTCTCTCAAATAACTTACGACGGAAATAAGCAAACATCGGGAGTAGCACCAGCACCACAGATGGTTACTAACAGTGGAGCGACAGTTGCAAGTGTTGGAACGCTAGCCCGGTCAGGATTTACCTTCGTCGGTTGGAATACAGCAGCGGATGGAAGTGGGACGCGATTTGCACCGGGAGCCGCATTGTCGAATGATGGAAATAAACTTTTATACGCTCAGTGGGTAGTGCCGGTTGCACTTCCAAACTCGGGCATTAATCCAACGACGCTAAATCCATATATGCGGCTGGTCGCATCTGATTACGATGCAACAAATAAAGTTTGGCGAGACTCTTCGGGAAATAGTCGCAACGTGACTCGTGTCATTGGAAATCCAACTTTGACTACGACAAGTGGTAACGGTTCTTCGAAAAGCTTTCAAACTGTTGCAGGCGGCACTGCCGATAAGTTCTACTTTGATAACGACCCAATTTCAACTAACTGGACAGTATTTGCCCTTTCTCGATACTCCGGTGCAAATAATCGAGGCAGAATAATCTCTGGAAACTATGCCGCAACAGCGTCTCAGGATTCAAATGCAAATTGGCTCTTTGGACAATGGGGCGGCCAGGCGGCAGTAGCCCATTACAACGCATGGGTCTCAGCCACGACCGCTCCAGCCGGTTTAACTCTTACAGACTGGGTGATGTCTACTGCTTACCCGTCTAATTATCGCTACAACGGAATTGTTCGCGGAACATCTGGTGGAACCGCAGAGCTGCCACCTTTAGGAATCAACACTTGGACTGGAGAGCAATCGGATTACCAAGTCGCCGAAGTAATTATCTTTAATCGAACGCTTACCCTTTCAGAAATCCGGCAGATCGAAGATTATTTCGCTGAGAGGTACGGACTCGGGTATTCAAAGGTAGGCATCTACCAAAACTCTAACTCGCTTGCGATTGGCGCTGGCGTAGGGGGTCGTAGCGAAACATTCACCGCCACTAATGGACTTGGCACCAAATCCTTCACAATGTCTCCTTCTCGCAGCGGAATAACACTTGATACCAGCACCGCTAATTCTGTTGTTTTGGTTGTCTCACCAGTCGCAGCAACAGGGGTGTACGCGCAAACAATTACTGCTACCGATGCGGCGGGTGAAACGTCAACACACGTTGTCACGGTGACAGTAAGTCCCTCAGTGAAATTCGATACCTCAACTGCGACGACCGTGATTACTACTCATAGGCGTGGGGCAACCTTGCGCCTCAATACAGTCTTCGGCGTTGGCACCAAAGTTTTCACAATGACATCGGCTGCGACTGGAATTACTCTCGATACTTCAACAGCTGCAAGTGGGTTTGCAACCCTACGGGTAGATACCTTCACGGCGGTTGGTACATATACTCAACTCATCACCGTCACTGATGACACGAGAATTCGATCCACTTACACAGTAACAATCACAATCAATGGTCCACCGACAATCTCTTCGACGTCGGCAATAACCACAACACCGGTCACATCGGGTCTTCGTCTCAATCTTGATGCCGGTGATCTGGAAAGCTACTCTGGATCCGGCACGACATGGACCGATTTGAGTGGAAATAGCAAGAATGCGACTTGGCAAGTCTCACCAAGTTTTAGCAATGTAAACGGTGGAACATTCACACTTAATGGATCAAACCAATACGCCACTACTAAATCGATAGCTTCAGAAGTATTTACTGTGGAAGTGTGGGTCAGATTCAACTCGTTGAACAATAATTACGCATGTCTTGCTACAAATACATATACGGGAAACAAGATAAATTATGCTATCTGTTTTTGGGGCAACAGCACTATTAGAGCTGGATACCATCAGTCGGGGACAGGTTGGGTCGGTGGACAGACGGGAGCGTTTACTCCAGTTGTTGGTACGTGGTATCAATTCGTATATACAGTTGCCAAGAGTGGTTCTAACTACATCGGAACATTGTATGTAAATAATGCGGCTATATCAGGCACTACAACAAGCACAATTGCACCATCAAGTGATGCCGATGAGATGCGTATTGGACGCCGTTGGGACTCAGCCGAATATATCAATGGCTCAATACCTGTTGTTCGCATTTATAACAGAGCCCTAAGCACCGCAGAGATTGGTCAGAATTACAACGCAGTTCTGCCTCGATTTAGCAATAACCCAACTAACTCGGTAACAATTACAACTACCGAAAGCGTCACCACATCCTCGAGTATCTACTATGCCGGTTTGGGTACTGGAGATAAGACATTTACACTCTCCAACCCAACCGTTGGACTTTCAATTGATACTTCGACTGTAAATACAGTTCGACTAAATGCAGCAAACACCCTGACAGCAACCAGCACAACTGTCGCTCGATCAATTTCACAGGTGATTACAGCAACAGATTCCAATGGCGTTGCTGCTGTGACCCCGGTTTATGTGACAACGGTTATCAACCCTAGGGTGATCATCACGGATGCGACTCCAGGAACACTCTCGACAACCTTTGGCAGAATCGCCTACGACACATTTACTGCAACGCAGGGAACTGGCGCGAAAACCTTCACCGTCTCCAGTGCAACGTTCCCTTCAGCATTTGTCATGACTAACCCAAGTTCTAATGTTGGTTTACTTACTGTCGGCAATACTCTTCCAGCGGGCACTTATCCAGTGACAGTTACCGCCACCGATTCTGTAGGTGGAATTACGACTCTTGCTCTTTCAGTGGTTGTAAATCCAGCTCCAACTATTGCAGGAGCTACAGGCAATAGCGTGACTGCAACTTTGGCTCGTGCAACATCTCTTCGGATCAATGTAGTCGGCGGTACTGGTGCCAGAACTATCTCTTGGACAAGTCCGAATGCGGGAATCACGATTGATTCTTCAACAATCACTTCACAAAATTTCATCACACTCAATGTCTCAGCAGCGGTCCCTGCCACAACGTATTCGTTTACGATTGCGGCAGTTGACTCACTGAGTGTGCGTGTAAGCGACACGTTCACCGTTATCGTCAATCGCTGGCCTGTAATTGGCACAAAAACGGCCGTAACTTCAAATTTGAGAATCAGTCTTGATGCTGGAAACCCATCAAGTTATTCAGGATCAGGCTCAACTTGGACGGATCTAAGCGGCAACGGAAAAAATGGAACCTGGCAGCAAAGCCCTACCTTCCGCGCAGCAAGCGGCGGTTCGCTCGCCATGGGTTCAAGTTCTAGTCAGTACATGTCGACTTCTGGTCTCGGAGCTGCGAATGTGTTTACCGTCGAAACCTGGGCTAAGTTCAACGTCATTCCTGCAAACGATAACTGCATAGTTTCAGATCGATACACCACATCATTTATTAACTACTCGATCTGTTTCCGCAATGACAACAAAATTTATGGTGGCTATTGGAACGGAACCAATGGATGGGTAACTTCAGCAGGAACTGCAACACCACTAACAAATACCTGGTACCACTTTGCCTATACGGTATCTCTATCAGGAAGTACCTATACATCGATTCTTTATCAGAACGGTGTAGCAGTAGGAAGTCCAGTCACTAGCACGGTTGCACCAAACTCTAGCAATCTAGGACTCTTGGTAGGCACTAACTGGCGCGCCGATACGACGGTTGTTAATGGAGATGTCGCTATTGTCCGAGTTTACAACAGGGCTCTGACTCGTGATGAAGTTCTTCAAAACTTCAATGCCCAAGGTGATCGATTCACGTCTACTAATTCAGGATCAGATTCAGCAACAGTCACCCAAGGTGTTGTAGGTTCCATCACAAATGTTTCTGCAATACAAGGTACAGGAGATAAATCCTTCGCATTGAGTAATGCAAGCACCGGAATATCTCTAAGCAATCCCTCAACAAATACGTTTACTCTGACACTTCCAGATACGTTGACAGCGGTTTCTGCAACGACGGCACGAGTTATCACAGAGACGGTGACAGCAACAGATCAAGCTGGGGCAACCACATCGCGCGTCTATTCGATCACAGTTAATCCACCGATTCGTATTGAAAGTACAACCTCTGTAATCACAACAACATCAGGAATTCTTGCCTGGGATACCTTCACAGCAACACAGGGAACTGGGGCCAAGACATTTACGCTGGCTGGAACCCCATCTATTAATGGATTTACCCTTACCCAGAGCAATAATCAGGCTGTTCTTCGAGTGGGAACGACTATAAACCCTGGCACATACACCTTAACCGTTACTGCAACTGATGTCGTGGGTGCCGTTACTACCCTGACGAAAACTGTTGTAGTTAACGCACTTCCGACCATCACAGGAAATCCATCTGTTACGGGCACCCGTGGTTACACCTTTAATTCTCCAACGTATTCTGCAGCCGGTGGAACTGGCAATCTAACCTTCAGCATCTCCTCTTCTCCGGCAATTCCCGGAGGAAATGTCTCTGGAATTAAGCTAAGTGCTACAACTGGTATGCCATCAATTATTGTTGAATCTACAACTGCAGCCGATACATACACTGTCACACTTCGTGTCACAGATTCCTTAACGGCTTTTTCAACTTTTGTTGTGACAGTCAGAGTGAATCCACCAGTAACTCTCACTGGCTCACTTTCACTTTCTAAAGTCTATGGAGAGGAACTTTCTCAGGTCTACACGACCAGTGGTGGAACAGCTCCGTTTAATATTTTTACATCCTCAGTTTGCACCTCTGAGAAATCAACATTTGTAGGAAATGGTACTAATGGTTTGTTAGGCGTGACCTACACCGTTGAGCGCTTTAACGGATTGGGAACTTGTACTTGGACAGCTCCAAGTAATGTAACGGTTGCCTCCGTTTTAGTTGTCGGTGGTGGCGGTGGCGGTGGATTTGATGGCGGTGGCGGTGGCGGTGGCGGTGGCGTCTATCAGAATAGCAACGTCACAATCACGCCTAACTCGACAATCACAGTTGCAGTTGGTGCCGGTGGAAGCACTGGTTCTGGCTACGTTAACGGTGCCCAGTGCAACGGTAGTTGGAGCGGGAGCGTGATTGGTTGTAGTGGTGGTTCGGGACAGAGCTCTCAATTCGGAGATTTCACTGCCTCAGGTGGTGGCGGTGGAGGAGGCATTGAAGCCAACGGTGGCGATTCTCCAAGTGGTGTGACTACTCGCGGCGGTGGCGGTGGTGCTGGTGCACAAAATGACAACGCCGGCGCAAGAACTCCAGGTGCTGGTGCATTCCCAGGTGGAAGTGTTTCCACAACTGCTTACACAGCTGCATCTGGTGGTGGTAGTACTGCTGCTTCCGGAGGCAATAGTTCTGGTACTACCGCCGGAGCAGGTGCAGCGGGTGTTACAGCCTCAATTGACGGCATCGTCTATGGATCAGGTGGCGCAGGTGGATCGTTTAATAGTGGTGTAGTCGCACTCGGTGGAGCCGGAGCGGCAAACGGCGGATCTCAATCCGTTGGTCCTACACGGCCAGTAGCAAATCGAGGCGGCGGCGGTGGCGGCGGCGGAAATGGAAATACCGCGATCAATGCAGTCGGTACCGCCGGTGGTTCAGGAACTGTTGTCATCCGATATGTAACACCTGCTGTTGATACTGAGACCACTCGAATTACTCTCGATACATTGTCGGTTACCCCGATAGGTTCACTTCGCCTGAATGCACCTCGATTGCTTCCTGTAGGGAGTTACACACAGACGGTAACTGTTTTGGATTCAGCAGCCACACCTGCCTCGACTTCAGCAACAATTACCTTAACTGTTTCAAAGGCAACGCCAACCCTGACTCTTGCACTCCCTGGTTCTGTCACCACCGCTAAATACGGCAATCCTGTAACGATCTCAGCTGTTGCAACAACTCCTGGCACTGTCGCCTTCGTTAACGGATCCACAAATATCACCGCCTGTACTGCAGTTGCAACAACTGCCG
>JACCDV010119193.1_pt1 | contig 10221 bp, 14 predicted proteins | sample 7446131 | NCBI WGS metagenome assembly JACCDV01 (sample SAMN15323448, study PRJNA562643) | freshwater metagenome | isolation source: river surface water | place: USA:Blue River Watershed | collected 2017-08-17
GCCTGATGTGATGAACCACAACCTGGACACCGTGCCGCGCCTGTACAAGGAAGCGCGCCCCGGCCCCGACTATGCGTTCTCGCTGAACCTGCTCAAGAAGTTCAAGGCGCTCTTTCCGCAGGTGCCCACCAAGAGCGGCCTGATGGTGGGCCTGGGCGAGACCGACGAGGAAATCCTCGACGTGATGCGCGACATGCGCGCGCACGACATCGACATGCTCACCATCGGCCAGTACCTGGCGCCCAGCACCAGCCACCTGCCGGTGCGCCGCTACGTGCACCCGGACACCTTCAAGATGTTCGAGGAAAAGGCCTACGAGATGGGCTTCTCGCACGCCGCCGTCGGGGCGATGGTGCGCTCGAGCTACCACGCCGACCAGCAGGCCCACGCCGCCGCGCAGGCCACGCAGGCCTCCTGAGCCGGCTGGCGCCCCGCGTCAGCGCCGGGGGTAGGCCGCAATCATGTCCAGCTCCACCCGGGCGCCCGGGGTCGAGAGCTGGTTGATGCAGATCGTGGTGCTGGCCGGCTTCCAGTCGCCGAAGTACTCCGACATCACCGCCACCATGCCGTCCTGATCGCGCATGTCGGTCAGGTACTTGGTGACCTTGACCACATCGGTCCAGGTCAGGCCCTCGTGCGCCAGGATGCCGGCGATGGTCTCCATGGCCCGGCGCGTCTGCTCGCGGATGCTCACGCTGTGGTTGTGCTCGGCGTCCACATGCGGATGCTTGTGATAGAGCGGCGAGGCCGTGGCGCCCGAGATGTAAAGCACATTGCCCACGCCTTCGAGCCGGATGGCCGGCGCATACGGCATGTCCTGCACCCGGTCGGGTTCGGTCTGGATCTCCTTGATCCGGTCATTGCTGGGGGAGGTGCGAAACGCGGGACGGAACTCGCTCATTGTTGTCTCCTTGGATCGGTGCACACGTCACGAAAAATCGAGGCTCCTGCCGGCACCCGATGGCGCAAGCCGCCACTCACCCGGCCTGCAGCGCCGCCGCCGGGTCGTCGCTGCGCACCACCTGCTGGGCCCAGGCCTCGAGCTTGCCCGCGTCGGCGCGCAGCACCTGCTGCTTGACCGCGAGGATCTGGGTGGGATGCATGGAAAACGAGCGCAGCCCCAGCCCCAGCAGCAGGCGGGTCATGCCCACGTCGCCGGCCATCTCGCCGCACACGCTCACGGGCTTGCCCTGGGCCCGGCATTGGGCAATGGTGTCGGCCACCAGCTTGAGCACGGCCGGATGGCAGGGGTCGTACAGGTGCGCCACCGCCTCGTCGGCGCGATCAATGGCCAGGGTGTACTGGATCAGGTCGTTGGTGCCAATGGACAGGAAGTCGAAATGGCGCAAAAACACATCGAGCATCAGGGCCGCAGCCGGCACCTCGATCATGGCGCCGAGCTTGACCGGGCCGTGCGCCAGGCCCCGGTTGTCGAGCTGGGCGCGCGCATGGTCGATCAGCGAGAGGGTCTGGCGGATCTCGCGGGCGTGACCCAGCATGGGCACCAGCAGGTGCACCGGCCCATGGGCCGCCGCGCGCAAGATGGCGCGCAGCTGCGTGAGGAACATGGGCGGGTCGGCCAGGCTCCAGCGGATGGCGCGCAGGCCCAGCGCCGGGTTCAGGTGCGTCTCCTGGCGCGTGCTGCGCTCCAGCGGCTTGTCCGAGCCGATGTCCACGGTGCGGATGGTCACCGGCAGGCCGTGCATGCCATCGATGGCCCGCACGTAGGCCAGGTATTGCTCCTCCTCGTCGGGCAGTTCGCCGCCGCGCCCCATGAAGAGGAACTCGCTGCGAAACAGCCCCACGCCCACGGCCCCGGCGGCCACGGCGCCGGCCGTGTCTTCGGGCAATTCGATGTTGGCCAACAGCTCGACCTTCTGGCCGTCGAGCGTGACCGCCGGCGTGTGCCGCAGGCGATTGAGGCGCTCGCGCTCGAGTTCGCCCTGGCGCTGCTTGAAGCCGTACTCGGCCAGGATGATGGGCGACGGATCGACGATGAGCACACCGGCATCGCCGTCGATGATGACCCAGTCGTCCTGCTTGATCAGCTGGCTGGCGCTGCGCGCGCCCACCACCGCCGGAATGTCCATGCTGCGCGCCACGATGGCCGTGTGCGAGGTGCGTCCGCCCACGTCGGTGGCAAAGCCGGCGAACAGGCTTTGCTTGAACTGCAGCATGTCGGCCGGCGACATGTCGTGCGCGATCAGCACCAGCGGCACGTCCAGGCTGTCGCCCAGCAGCAGGTCCTGCTGCGCGCGGCGCGGTGCGACCGGCGGCTGCACCGGCGAGCCCGCGCCCTTGAGGTAACGCAGCAATCGCTCGGTGACCTGCTCAAGGTCGGCCTTGCGCTCGCGCAGGTAGGGATCCTCCATCTCGTCGAACTGCCGCGCAAACGCTTCGTACTGCGTCGTCACGGCCCATTCGGCGTTGTAGTGGCGCTCCTCGATCCAGTGCTTGACGCCCGAGCTCAGCTGCTCGTCCTGCAGCAGCATCAGGTGCACATCGAGCAGGGCCGCCAGCTCCGGCGGCGCATCCTTGGGCAGCTCGCGCTGCACCCGGGTGATTTCGTCGACCACGGCATCGCGCGCCTTGCGCACGCGCCGCACTTCCTCGCGGACCTTGTCGGGCTCGATGAAGTAGTGCGCGACATCGGCGCGGCTGGACGCCACCAGCACCGCACGGCCGATGGCAATGCCCCGGGAAACCGCCAGTCCGTGGATGGAAAAGGTCATTCGCCCTCGCCGAATTTGTCGTCGATCAGCGCCAGCAGCGCATCCATGGCCTCTTGCTCCTGGGCGCCGTTCGTCTCGATCTCGACGGTGCTGCCCAGGCCGGCGGCCAGCATCATCACGCCCATGATGCTCTTGGCATTGACCCGGCGCTCACCCCGCGTCATCCAGACCTCGCAGGCATAGCTGCCGGCCAGCTTGGTCAACTTGGCCGAAGCGCGGGCATGCAGGCCCAGCTTATTGCTGATGGTCGCGGTGGTCTTGATCATGGTGCCTTCTGGGTTGGTTCTGGGGCGCGGTCACGGCCACCTGCATCACGCCCTGCGTCGCACCGGCCAGCGCGCGCGCGATCAGGGTGTCCAGGGGCTCGTGGCGGTAGGACACGGCGCGCAGCAGCATGGGCAGGTTCAGGCCGGCCACCAGGCGGCTGTTCACGCCATCGACCAGCCGCTGCGCGACGTTGCACGGCGTGGCGCCAAAGACATCGGTGAGCACCAGCACCGGGCCCGGGCCCAGCTGCGCCAACAGGATGCGGGCCTGCGCCAGGGTTTCTTCGGGCGGCATCTGGGGCTGCACGTCCAGCGCGACCAGACCCGGGGCCTGGTCGGTGAACACATGCGCCACGCACTGGCGCATGGCCGAAGCCAGCGGGGCATGCGCAATGATGAAGATCCCGTTCATGAGGCCGGATTATCTTTGCTCAGGGCGAACACGCCATAGCCGACGACACAGCTGGCGGCATACACGGCAAACGCGGCCTGAAAGCTGGCCACCTCGCTCCAGCCCCAGGCACGCGCCAGGTCGATCAGGAGGCCCACGCACCACTGCATGATGAAGATGCCGACAAAGACGACCAGGTTGTAGGCCGACAGGGCACGGCCGGCCTGCGATGCGTCGAACTTCATGCCCAGGGCGGGCTGCGCCAGGGCCATCACCGAGCACGCCACGCAGTAAAGCGCCCAGCCAACCCAGCCGGTGGCCGCTCCCGCCGCAATGTTGGCCCCCAGCACGACCAGGCTGACCGGCGCGCCCCAAAGCAGCATGCGGTCGACGCTCCAGCCCCGCCGGAACAGCGCGGGCGTGATCCAGCCCCAGGTCCAGAAGGCCAGCAGCATGGACAGGTTGAGGCAGAACAGGCCTTGCGCAGCCGCGGCCGGCTCCAGTCCCGTCACGCGCGTCAGCCACGGGCCCGCCCACAGGGTCTGCAAGCCCACCATGCCGCCGTAATTGAACAGGGCCAGCGGCAGCACCCGCAAAAAAGCGGGGCTGCGCAGGATCGGCCCGTAGCCCCCTGCCCCGGCGACTGCCGGGGTCTGGGGCCAGGGAGGCACCCAGCGCGCGATCAGCACCATGGCCACGAGGATCAGGGCCGCCATGATCCAGAACAAGGGCCGCCAGCCGATCCAGGGCAGCAGCCACTGCACCGGCAAGGTGGAGGCGACCATGCCCATGGAGCCCACCATCAGCATCCAGGAATTGGCCCGCAGCATGTGGGCCGGGTCGTACCAGCGGCGAAAGCCGGTGAGCGGCGCCATCAGACAGGCCGACAGCCCCATGCCCACCAGCACACGCGCCAACAACAGGCCGGCAAAGCTGGTGGCCACGGAAAAAGCCAGGCAGGCCAGCACCGCCAAGGCCATGAAGCACAGCACCACGCGCTTGGGGCCGAAGCGGTCCAGCCAAGTGCCCAGGGGCAGTTGCGTGCTGGCAAAGCCCAGAAAGAAGCCCCCGGCCAGCAAGCCCAGCTCACCGGCCTGCAGCGCGAATTCGGCAGTGAGCACGGGCGAGAGCGTGGCCGTGACCGCGCGCACCACGGCCGAGCTGAAATAGCCCAGCGCAAACGCCAGGAAAACCAGCACCGCCGGACGCGCGGCCAACACCCCCGGAGCGGCGGCCTGGGCAGACATCATTCGAACTTCAGGCTGGCAAAGAAGGTGTCGGCCGCCTCGTCGGAGATGCGCGGGGCGTAGATCACCGCCTGAAACAGCTGGGAGCCGCGCGCGAAATACACCGCCTGGCCCTGAACCGGCGGGCCGCCGGCCTGCCGGCCCTGGGCGATCACGCGCACCGGCGGCGGCAGCTCAGAAGCCCCGACGATCTTCAGCGGCGACTGCGCCGCGGGCCCGGCCTGCATGTGGTCCAGGCTCAGGCGCTGCCACTGCGCCAGCACCTGCGCCGCACGCGAGGCGTCACCGATGTCGACCGTCGACAGCGCAAACGTGGCCCCCTCGGCCTCGCAGCCCACCATGGACAGCGGCACGAGCTGACCGCCCAAGGGCACCGCTTTTTGCGCACGGTCCGGCTTGCAGGGCAGCAGCATGGACACGCCGCCCTGGTCGGCGCGCACCTGGCGCCAGTTGAGCCCGGGACTGCAGGCGAGCAGGGCCGGCACGGCCGCCCAGGCCAGGCACCGGGCGATGGCGCGCGGTGCCAACGCAAGACGAAAGAAATGGTGCAAGAAACCCACCCACGCACTGTACAGGCATTGGCGCGAGGCCCGCACAAGCGGGAAGGCGCCCGCTACACTGCCCGCATGCGCATCCCCTCCCTGATGGCCGGCGCGGTCAGCCGGCGGCTGATGCTGGGCCTGCTGGCCGCCGCCTCGCTGGCCGGCTGCTCGACCCAGCAGGCCGCCCCCGACACCGCCTTTGTGCTGCTCGACGGCAGCAAGACCTCGACCCGCGAGCTGCAGGGCAAGGTGCTGCTCGTCAATTTCTGGGCGACCAGTTGCGTGACCTGCGTGGCCGAGATGCCCCAGCTGGTCGAGACGCACCAGAAGTTCCACGCCCGGGGCTATGAGACGCTGGCCGTGGCCATGAGCTACGACCCGCCGGCGTACGTGGTGAACTTCAAGGAAACGCGCCAGCTGCCCTTCAAGGTGGCCATCGACAACACCGGCGCGGTGGCCAAGGCCTGGGGCGAGGTCAAGCTCACGCCCACCACCTACCTGGTCAACAAGCGCGGCCAGATCGTCAAGCAGTACGTGGGAGAGCCTGACTTTGCCGCGCTGCACCAGCTGATCGACAAGCTGCTGGCCGAGAGCTGAAGCTGAGTTGGCCGACAGACAAGGCCCGGCATCGCAAGATGGCCGGGCCTTTTTTGGGGCGCAGACCCAGGCTTACTGGGCGCGGTAGGCGTCGTGGCAGGCCTTGCAGCTGCCAGCGGTCGGGCCGAAAGCGGCCTTGAGCGCATCGATGTTGCCGGTCTTGGCCGCAGCAGCGAGCTTGGCGGTCTCGGCGGTCATCTTGTCGGCCAGGTCCTTGAACTTGGCCTGCTCGGTCCAGATCTCCGCCTTGGCCTTGGTGTTGCCCACCTTGTCCGTGCCCGGACCGAAGGCCTGCCAGGGCAGCTTGGAGACGGTGGCCAGCACCTCGGCGTTGTCGGCGGCGACCTTGGCATCGAAGGGCACGCGGCCATTGGCCATGGCGCCCAGTCGCGTCAGGTGGGTGCCCATCAGGCTGAGCGCGCTCTGGCGGTACTTGACCGCGTCCTCGGGCTTGGCAAACTGGGCCGAGGCCGGCACAGACAGGGCCACCAGCGCGGCGGCGATCGACAGATGAGCAAAGGTTTTTTTCATGGGCTTCCTTGCAGTGAACATGGGCGCTTCATTTGACACGAGATCGGCCCGGGCGCCGAAGCTTATGCACGATCAGGCAAGCCCGGTACTCGGGTATGGCCCGGCCCACGGCCATTTCGCCCAACAATGAAGGGCCCTGTCCAGGCCGCCGTCGCCTCTGAACCATGCCTGCATCCGCCCCTGAACCCGCCCGTGTCCGCGTCTGGGACCTGCCCACGCGCCTTTTCCACGCCGCGCTGGCGCTGAGCGTGCTCGGCGCCCTGGGTACCGGCCTGGTCGGCGGTGCGGCCATGGTCTGGCATTTCAGGCTGGGGCAGGCGGTGCTGGCCTTGCTGCTGTTTCGCATCGTCTGGGGGCTGGTGGGCGGGCGGTGGTCCCGGTTTTCCGCGCTCCCGCTCGGGCCGCGGGCGCTGTGGACGTACCTGCGCGGCGGGCGCGCGCTGCACCTGCGCGCCGGCCACACGCCGCTCGGTGCGCTGTCGGTGCTGGGCTTTCTCCTGGCCCTGAGCGTTCAGGTGGCCTCCGGCCTGGTGAGCAATGACGACATCGCCTTCGCAGGGCCGCTGTCGCACCTGGTGGCCAACAGCACCGTGGCCACGGCAACCAGCTACCACAAGGGGGCCGGCAAGCTGCTCATCCTGGCCCTGGTGGCTCTGCACCTGACGGCGGTGCTCGTGTACAGCCTCAGGGGCCTGCGCCTGGTGCCCGCCATGGTGCATGGCGACAAGCTGCTGGAGGCGCCGGTGCCAGCCTCGCGCGACGACGCGTGGGCGCGGCTGGTTGCGGCAGTGGTTCTGGCGCTGAGCCTGGGCGCCAGTGCCTGGGTGTTCTCGCTGGCACCGCCGGGCTTCTGAGTCCGGCGCGCCCCGGCCGGGCGAACGGCTAAACTGAGCCGCCCCGCCAGACACGCCCTTCGGTGAACCGTCCCGCCGTCTCCCTCATGGTCCCGTCACAGCCGCACGAGATGCAGGCGGTGCGCGACATCTTCCAGGAATACGCCCTGCAACTGGGCGTGGACCTGTGCTTCCAGGGCTTTGAGGACGAACTGGCCAACCTGCCCGGGGACTATGCGCCGCCGCGCGGCCATCTGCTGCTGGCGCTGGTGGACGGCGAGCTGGCCGGCTGCTGCGCGCTGCGGCCGCTGGACACTGCCGACTATCCGAATGCGGCTGAAATGAAGCGCTTGTACGTGCGCAAGGCCTTCCGGCGCTTTGGCCTGGGGCGGCAGCTGGCCGAGGCGGTGCTGGACCATGCGCGCACCGAGGGCTACCACAGCGTGCTGCTCGACACCCTGGACGACATGGAGGCCGCACGGGCGCTCTACGCCGACCTGGGCTTCGAGGAAATCGAGCCCTACTACCACAGCCCGCTGCCGGGCTCGCACTACCTCAAGGTCGATCTGTGAGGGTCGATCGGTGAGCGCCAAGCGCCCATGAAAAAAAGCCACCCATGGGGTGGCTTTTTGCCGATGAAGCGAATGCTCAGCCGCGGGCCTGGGCGAGCATGGTGGCCGCATCGCTGACCTCGAACTTGCCGGGGCCTTCGACATTGAGCGTGACCACCTTGCCGTTCTTGACCAGCATCGAATACCGGTTGCTGCGCAGGCCCATGCCACGCGCGCCCAGGTCCAGGGTCAGGCCAACGGCCTTGGTGAAATCGGCGCTGCCGTCACCGAGCATGCGCACCTTGCCATCGGTCTTCTGGTCGCGCGCCCAGGCACCCATGACGAAGGCGTCGTTGACGCTGATGCACCAGATCTCGTCGACGCCGGCGGCCTTGAGCTCGGCCGCCTTTTCCACGTAGCCCGGCACGTGCTTGGCCGAGCAGGTGGGCGTGAACGCGCCAGGCAGGGCAAACACCGCAATCGTCTTGCCGGCCGAGGCCTTGGCCACGTCCACGGGATTGGGGCCGATGCTGCAGCCGTTGCCTTCCACTTCGGAATACTCCATCAGGGTCACGGCGGGCAGCGTGTCACCTACTTTGATCATGTCTCTTGCTCCTCGTTCTTCAGGGTGGGTGGAGGCCGCCGTGGCGGTGGCGGCCTGGATCGGCGGCCATTCTCCCTCAGCGCCGCAATTTCTGCTGGCGCCACGGGCAACCCCGCGGCGGCGCGCCAAAAAAGAAACGGCCCGCCGAAGCGGGCCGTCACAGGCAGGCAAGGGGTGAGGCAGGCTCAGACCGCCGCTGCCTTTTGCACCAGCTTGGTGGCCACCCAGTTCTTGGTCTTGGAAATGGGACGGCTCTCGGTGATCTCGATGATGTCGCCCAGGTGGTACTCGCCCTTTTCGTCATGGGCGTGGTACTTGCTGGACATGGACACGATCTTGCCGTAGAGCGCGTGCTTGACGCGGCGCTCCACCAGCACGGTCACGGTCTTGGCGCGCTTGTCGCTGACGACCTTGCCGATCAGGGTGCGAACGAGTTTTTTGCTTTCGCTCATTTGGCGGCTCCTTTGGCAACGGTCTCGGCCAGGATGGTCTTGGCACGAGCGATGGCGCGGCGGGTGGTGCGCAGCTGGCTGGTGTTGCTCAGCTGCTGGGTCGCTTTCTGCATGCGCAGGTTGAAGTGCGCTTTTTGCAGGTCCTTGACCTCGGCCTTCAGGCCGTCCACATCTTTTTGACGCAGTTCAGACGTTTTCATGATCTTGTATCTCCTTGGATCACTGACCAATCATGCGGCTGACGAACGTCGTGCGCAGGGGCAGCTTGGCCGAAGCCAGGCGGAAGGCTTCACGGGCGAGTTCTTCGGGCACGCCCATGATCTCGAACACGATCTTGCCCGGCTGGATCTCAGCCACGTAGTACTCGGGGTTGCCCTTGCCGTTGCCCATACGCACTTCAGCAGGCTTTTGGGAAATCGGCTTGTCGGGGAACACGCGAATCCAGATGCGGCCGCCACGCTTGACGTGACGGGAGATCGCACGGCGTGCGGCCTCGATCTGGCGTGCGGTCAGGCGACCGCGGTCGGTGCACTTCAGACCAAAATCGCCGAACGCGACCGAGCTGCCACGGGTGGCGATGCCGGTGTTGCGGCCCTTTTGTTCCTTGCGGTACTTTCTGCGAGCAGGTTGCAGCATGTCTTAACTCCTGATGCGACCGATCACTCGGTCTTACCGTCAGCTGCTGCAGCTGGCGCGGCTTTGCGAACGCGCTTAACGGTGGTTTTGGTAGCGTCGCCATCGGTCGCTTCGGCGGGCTTGTCGCTGCCGTCGGCCGGCGCGGCATTGGTGCCGCGGCCACGGCCACGCGGGCCCTGGCGATCACCTGCAGGGCGGCCATCGCGGCGGGGGCCACGCGGCTTGCGCTCTTCTTCGGTCGGAGCGGCATCCAGACGGGCGCCCGGCGAATCGCCGCGGCCCAGGGTGTCGCCCTTGTAGACCCACACCTTCACGCCGATCACACCGTAGGTGGTCTTGGCTTCGGAGGTGCCGTAGTCGATGTCGGCGCGCAGGGTGTGAAGCGGCACACGGCCTTCACGGTACCACTCGCAACGCGCGATCTCGATGCCGTTGAGACGGCCCGAGGACATGATCTTGATGCCCTGGGCGCCCAGGCGCATGGCGTTCTGCATGGCGCGCTTCATGGCGCGGCGGAACATGATGCGCTTTTCCAGCTGCTGGGTGATGCTGTCGGCGATCAGCTGGGCATCGACTTCAGGCTTGCGCACTTCTTCGATGTTCACTGCGACGGGCACGCCCAGGCGGGTGGCGAGTTCCTTCTTCAGGTTCTCGATGTCCTCGCCCTTCTTGCCGATCACGACGCCCGGACGAGCCGAGAAGATCGTGATGCGGGCGTTCTTGGCGGGGCGCTCGATCAGCACGCGGGAAACCGCGGCGTTCTTGAGCTTGGCCTTGAGGTACTCGCGCACCTTGATGTCTTCGGCCAGCATGCCGGCGAAGTCACGGTTGTTGGCGTA
>JACCDV010273399.1_pt1 | contig 10219 bp, 12 predicted proteins | sample 7446131 | NCBI WGS metagenome assembly JACCDV01 (sample SAMN15323448, study PRJNA562643) | freshwater metagenome | isolation source: river surface water | place: USA:Blue River Watershed | collected 2017-08-17
GCCCACCCAAAGTGGCGCGGTTTCTGCATGATGGGCATCAAGCGACCCGCTTCAACCACTTCGCCGGAGGACTCTCGCATGAATTGGTTCGACAACGTTTCGTCAGACTGCGATCAGCCCATCGCAGCGGCCTGCCTGATGCATGGCCACTGGCGTCATCAGCGGAATCCGTTCACCGACCCGGTGCTCTGCCGGGTGGTGCTGGACGTGGCCGAACCTCGCGTGGTCGCCGCCCAGGTGATCGAACACGGCATGGTCGAAGATCTGGACAGCACCGAGCTCGAAGACCTGACCCAGGTGCTGGTCTCGCAGGACGTGCACCGCCAGCCGCAGGCCTGGGGTTTCAGCCACTGCACCCGGCTGCCCAACTGGGCCCGCCCCACCTTCACCGAAAGCCAGATCGAGGAGCTCGAGCGCATCGAGGGCTACCTGATCGACGCCTCGGACGACAACATCGACGACGTGCTGCGCCTGCGCGACGAGTTCCTGCGCGGCATCGGCATGACCGACCAGGACGTGATGCGCGCCGCGCGCTCGCCCGAGCAGGCGCCTTGCGGCCGCAAGGGCGGCCGGCTCGTCAACTGAGGCCGCTCAAGCGGCGTGGCGAGACCACAGGATCTCGCCCGCCTTGAGCGGGTCTCCGGTGCGGTTGAAGGTGTCGAGCCAGATGCGGTAGGTGGGCACGACGCCGGTGTCCCAGGGGTGAAAGCCTGGCTTGAAGAAGGCGAAGTAGCTCGGGATCATGCGCGTGTACAACCCGCCGATGCCGAACAACCACCACAGGCCCTTGGCGAGCATCTTCGTGCGCTGCCAGCGGCTGAACCCGTCGGCCTTGAGCATGTAGCGCGCGCTCAGCATCACGTTGATGTTGAAGAGGAAGGTCACCATCACCAGCGCGAAGGTGCGCCGCAGGTAGCCGGCCTTGGCCACCTTCTGCAGCACGTCGAAGGCCACGGCCTTGTGCTCCATCTCTTCCATGGCGTGCCAGGCGTACATGGCGCGCATGCGGTGGTCGGCCTGGCCCAGCACCTTCGGGTCTTCGCACAGAGCCTCGGCCATGGTGGCGGTCAGGTGCTCGGCAGCGGCGGTGTCGGCCAGCGTCACCACGGGGGCGAACTTGCTGCGCGCCCAGTTGGCGATGCCACGCTGCACGTTCTCCAGCATGTCCACGTCGATGCCCTGCTGGCGCAGCCGGTCGTTGTACTGGGTGTGCACGATGCCGTGCTGGCCTTCCTGGCGCATGAAGTCTTTGACGTCGGCCAGCAGCTTGGGGTCGGTGATCTGGTCGCGAAAGTCGCGCACGCAGGAGATGAAGTAGCGCTCGCCTTCGGGGAAGATGGTCGACATGGCGTCGAAGTAGCGCGACTTGAACGGATCGCCCCCGAACCAGTACTTGGGGATGTCGCCGCCGAGGTCGAAGTCCAGTTTCTCGCGCGGAACGATGACGGGCGCCTGGGTGGTGTGCTGGGTCATGGGGCCTCCTCGGTTTTTGACGGTTTGGGGTTCACCGAGCATGACTTTAGGCCCGATCGGCCCCTGCCCGTGAGGGGATGTGACGACAGCCAAGGGGATTTGCGCGACGCGGCCCCACGGCGCCAACAGGGCGCTGCCGCAAAAAAGCCCGGGCCGACGTCACATCGTGCCCGGGCACGCCCCATCGCTGGGGCTCAGTTGAACCAGTCCTTCTTCCAGGAAGAGCGCCACTGCTCGACCTGCTTTTCGGCTTCTTCGAGGCTGACGCCGTAGCGTTCCTGGATGCGGCCGGCCAGCTGCTCGCGCTTGCCGTCGATCACGTCCAGGTCGTCATCGGTGAGCTTGCCCCACTGCTCCAGGGCCTTGCCCTTGAGTTGCTTCCATTGGCCCTTGGCTTGATCCCAGTTCATGTCGTTTCTCCTTGAGGTGGAAAAGGGGTTGAGACGTCACTTCTTCAAGGCGTTGACGCCAAACGCGATCAGGCCGATGACCACCAGGAAGGCGATCAGGAAGAACACGAACAGCACCTTGGCGATGCCGGCCGCGCCCGCCGCGATGCCGCTGAAGCCGAGCATGCCGGCAACGGCCGCGATGACGGCGAAGATGAGGGCCCACTTGAGCATGGCGTTCTCCTTGACGAAGCGATGACTTCACTGTGGCGCCATCGGGTTTGCCGCGGCGTCAGCCGATCGCCAGCCTCGCTGTAGGAGAACACCCCGACTCAACGCGGGAGCTGGCCTCGCAGCCGGGCAGCGAGCCCTTCGGCCTGGGCATCGAGCCACGCCGCCAGGGCCTCGGCCTCCTGTTGGGCATCGCCAATGGGCGCCTGCAGGCGGTCGCTCAGACTGCCGCCATCGAGCACCCGCCCCTGGCGATCGACAAGGCGCCAGCTGAGCGTGCCCACCACCTCGCCGCGCGCGGCGTGCACGTCGAGCTGCTGCACCTCGAGCAACAGCCTGCGTGGGCTCAAGGCGTCGTCGCCCGTCCACCAGCCGAGTTCTGGCGCGCGCTGGCGCAGCGCCTGCGAGAGGCGCCGGGTCATGCCGGTTTCGACGCGTTCGGCCCAGACGGCGTGCGGCCAGGCGACGAGTTCGGCATCGTGGCGCAGGTGCAGGACCTGGCGCCGCTGCCAGTGCTCGGGCAGGCGCAGCGGCGCCAGGGCGATGCCCACCGATGCCGATGCCGGGGCGGCGGCGGCCACCGCCAAGGGGGCCGACGGGATGATCACCAGCGCGCGCGGAGGAGGCGGGCTCGCGCAAGCGGTCACCAGGAGCAAGCCCGCCAGGGCCCAGGCCACCCTGGTTCGAGGACGGGACCAAGCGATGGGCTCACTCATGTGGCCTCCCGAAAATGAGGACGTTGGGCTGCTCTTCGATGTCTTCGACCAGCGCCGAGAAGCTGCGCGCCGAGCGAGCCAGGTCGCGCAAAGCGCCGTCGAGGTCGGTGCGGGTGGGGGAGCCAGGGCCCACCCAGGCCGTGATCTCGCCCATGCCGGTGCGCACGTCATTGGCCGCTCCGTGCAGGGCGTCCATGGCGCCCACGACGCGGGGCTGCACATCGAGCAACAAGCGCTGGCTGCCGTCCGCCAACCCTTGCAGCGACTTCAGGGTCACCGTGGTCTGTTGCGATGCCTGGTGGAAATCATCGCCCGCGCGTTGCAAGGTCTGCGTGGCCTGCCCGGCGACGCGCCCGACATCGCCCTGCACCTTCGCCACGCTGGTGCGGGCCTCATCGGCAAGCTGACGCACGCTCAGCAGGGTCGCGCGCACGTCGGCCACGGTGTCTTTCAGGGGCAGCTCGGAGACCTGCTCGAGCAGCCGGTCGAAGCTGCCGCCCACGTGCGGGATGACGAGCGGCCCGTCAGCGGACTGGGCCACGGGTGTGGCCGGCGCGGCGCCGATGGTCAGGTCGATCATGGCCTGGCCGGTGACCAGGCTTTGCGTGACCATCTGCGCCACCAGCCCGCGGTTGACGAGCTCCTGCAACGCGTCACGCTGCGCACGCCGGCCGCGCACCTTGATCGACAAGGCCTCCATCGACACCGCCAGCGTGATCGGCTGGCGCGACTGCAGGCTCTGTGGATCGAGCTCCACGCCGATGGCCTCGACCTGCCCGATGGGCACGCCGCGGAAGGTCACGGGCGAGCCGATGGTCAGGCCCTTGACGCTCTTGTCGAACCAGACCACGGCCTGCGTGCGGCCTCCACCGAAGAAGCGCCCCTTGCCCAGCGCGGTGACGAGCACCACCGCCAGGCTCAGGGCGATCACCACGAAGGCGCCCAGCGCCACCGATCGTTTGTTCATGCCTGCTCGTCCTTTCGTTGCAGGAAGTTGCGCACCGCCAGCGGCAAGGCCGCGTCGTGCTGCATGTCGGCCGGCCGGCCTTGCGCCAGCGGGCGGCGCGACTCGGCGTCCAGGAAGATGCTCGCATCGGCGATGCGAAAGAGGCTGTCGCGCTCGTGGCTGACCAGCACCACCGAGGCGCCCGTGCGGTCGCGCAACGAGAGGATGAGGTCGTCCATGCGCAGCGAGGTGACCGGGTCGAGCCCGGCCGAGGGCTCATCGAGGAAGATGACCTCGGGTTCGGCCACGATGGCCCGCGCCAGGCCCGCGCGCTTGACCTGCCCGCCGCTGAGCCCGTGCACGGGAGCATCGGCCTGATCGGCCAGGCCCACCCACTCGAGCACGTCGCGCACACGCTGCGCCCGCTCGCCCTCGTCGCGGTCGCGCCAGTGCAGCTCCAGCGGCACGCGCACGTTCTCGGCCACGCTGAGGGTGGACCACAGCGCGCCTTTCTGGAACAGCATGCCAAAGCGCTGGCGCGTGGCCTGCTTCTGGCCGGAGTCCATCTCGCCCCAGTAGCCTTGCCCGTCGATGCAGACATCGCCCGCCGCGGGCTCCTGCAGGCCGACCATGTGGCGCAGCAGCGTGCTCTTGCCGCAACCGCTGCCGCCCATCACCGCGAAGATGGTGCCGGGCGACACGCTGAAGCTCACCTGCTCCTGGATGAGCTGCTCGCCGTACTGCATGCGCAGGTCCTTGACGTCAATCTGGGCCATGCTCGCTCCTACCAGCCCATGGCGTTGGCGACGACGGCGAAGACCGCGTCGAGCGCGATCACGCCCACGATGCCGCGCACCACCGCGCGGGTGGCGGCTTCGCCCACGCCCGCGGCGCTGCGGTCGGCGTGCAGGCCGGCGTAGCAACCGGCCAGGGCGATCCAGGCGCCGAACACCACGGCCTTGCCCAGGCCCAGCCACAGGTGCACGGACGAGGTCGCCACCATCAGGCGCTGCACGAAGGTGTCGGCGTTGAGGTCGAGCATGAGCGAGGCAACGAGCAGGCCGCCCAGCAGGGCCGCCACGCAGGCGTGGAAAAAGAGCAGGGGCATCATGCCCAGCAGCACCAGCACACGGGGCACGACCAGCTCGCGCATCGGCTCCAGGCCCAGCACGTGCAGGGCGTCGATTTCTTCTTGCGCGCGCATGGTGGCCAGCTCGGCGGCGAAGGCCGCGGCCGTGCGGCCCGACATCACCACCGCCGTGATCAAGGCGGCCATCTCACGGCACACCGAGATGCCGACCAGGTCGGCCACGTACAGGCCTGCGCCGAACTTCTGCAGCTGCACCGCACCCACGAAGGCCATGATGGCCCCCACCAGCGCGTTGACCACCCACACGATGGGCAGGGCCTGCACGCTGGCCTGTGACGCCAGGCGCGCCCATTGCGCCATCGAAGGCAAGGGCCGGTGCCGGCTCATCGACGCCAGGGTGATGAGCACGGTGCCGCCAAAGCCCATGGGCTCTGCCCAGCTGCGCCAGCGGCGTTCGGCCTTCACCCCGATCTCATGCAACCAGGCGTTCACGGCCGGCCCCCTGCATCGGCTGGGCCTGCGGTCATGGCACGGCAGGATGCAAAGGACGTCTCGGTCATGGATCCGCGGTCGGGCACGAGGGGCATGGGGCGAAGGGATCGAACACCAGCGGCCATCCTACAGGCTCGGGTCAGACAGCAAAAAGGGCCAGCCGGAGCTGGCCCAAGGCCCCTCGCTCAGTCAGGAGCTGCCGATCTTGAGCTCGCTGGTCACCGAGGTCACGCCGCTGGTGCCCTGGGCCAGCGCCACGGCCCGCGACACGGCGGCATCGGTGGGGGCCGTGCCCTTGAGCACCACCGCGCCGCTGCGGACCTCGACGTCGATCTTCGACGCCTCGAGCTCCTTGTCCTGGGCGATCTTGGCGTTCACCTCGGCCATGATGGCCGCATCGCTGACGGCGGTGCGGGTTTCGTCAAGCCGAGCTTGCGCGGCTTGACCCAGTTGCTGGCCTTCGGACTTGGCCTCGGCCACCGCGGCGTCGACGCGCTCACCGGCCGACAGCTCCGCGTCCTTCTTGCCGCAGCCCGCCAACACCGCACCCAGCGTCACCAACATCGCCAGGGCAGCACGGTTCATGTGTTTCGAATGGATCATGGGGATCATGGTGGTCCTCCAGTCGTTGCGATGAACCGATCGTGCGTCGCACCAGGCTTGGCCGGTGTCATCCACCGGCGCAAACGGGCGTAGGACAAAAACGGGCCTTGTCAGCGGTGTCCGACGCCTGCCATGGCCTGGCGACAGCGCTGGTCGGCGGCCTGGGCGACATCGCGCTGGCCCGGGTCCACCAGCGGCAGCACGCCGGCCAGCGGGTGCACGACGGCCAGGGCCGCGGCGCCCAGGATGCGCAGCCAGGTCTGAGGGTGCATCACCTTGATGTCGATGTCGCGCCAGGGCCCGCGCAGCTGCACGGGCGTGCGCAAAGCCACGAGCGAGAAGTCCTTGGGCGCCACGCGGGTGCGCAGATCCAGGGTCTCGTCCTTGAGCGAGATTTGACCGTCGGCCCAGATCGTCGAGTCCGGCGTGCTGAGGATCACCGGCGCCGGGCGCAGCACACCCTCGCGCGCCTCCAGGCGCACCTGGGCGCAGGGGATGGGCAGCGCCTCATCGCCCTTGATGAACTCGACGAGGCCCTCCATCAGGTCGAGGCCGGCCAGCTCGACGCCCAGGTGCGACACGCGCCCTTCGCGCATCGACAAGTCGGCCCGGCCAGCCAGGGTGCCCAGCAACTCGGCGGTGGAGCGACCTCGGCCGGTGAGCACGATGCGCCCCGACAGCACGCCCGAGGCCAGGGGCTCGCGGCCTGGCCTCTGCAAGGCCTTGGCCCATTGCTCCAGGTGCACGTCGTCGATGTTGAGGTCGGCACCCAGCACGGCCTGCGTGGGCTGGCGGCCGTCCAGCTCGATGCGGCCCCGCACGCTGCCCTGGGCCAGGCGGGTCGACAGCTGCTCCAGCTTCAGCACCCCGTCCTTGAGCAGGATGCGGCCGCGCAGGTCACGCATGGCCTGCAGCGCCGCGTTGCCGGTGTCGAAGACGTCGATGGCCACGCGCACGTCGGCGTCCATGGCGCGCAGGCTGGGCAGGTTGAAGGGGCGATCGGGCAGCACGCGCCCGGCGGAAGCGGCCTGGGCCTGACCCGCCTGCACCGGCACGCCCACGGCCGGCCCCAGGTCGACCAGGGCCAGGCGGCTGCCGCGCAAGGTGCCGACCAGGGTGGGCGGCCGGGTGCCCCGTTCGTGCACGAAGTCGCCCGACAGGCGGCTGTTGCCGATGCGCGCCTGCTCGACCTTGACATGGGTGCGCTCGCCCTGCCAGCGCAAGGCCCCGTTCATCTGGAAGTCCGCGGTGGTGGGCAGGGTCACGCCCACCGCTTCGCCCACGGCGGCCAGCGATGGCCCGGCCAGGCTGAAGCGGCCCGCCACCGAGCCCTGGGCGTCGGGCGCGGGTCCGTTGTAGCTGACGCGGGCTCGGCCCACCTGGCCTTCAACGAGCAGGTCGCGGTCGGCCCGCCAGCGCCAGGGCTGGGTGGAATGGGCCCGCACGGACAGGGGCACGCCCCGGTGGCTGCCCTGCGCGACGGCGGCCCATTGCCAGCGCGGCTCTTCATCGCTCGAACGGCCTGCGCGCTCAGCGGCGAGCACCGGCACCACGCTGGCCGACGCCCGCGCCTTCAGGCCCAAGACCTGGTCGTCCACGGTGAACAGGCCCTGGCTCATCGCCATCTCGTGCACGGCCAGGTTGCGCCAGGGAGACTCGGCCGAGCCTTTCTCGGCGGCCGCCTCCTGGGCTTGGGGTGGGCGCATCTGCCATGTGGCGCGCCCATCGGGCAGGCGGATCAACCACGCATCAACGCGCCGCGCCTGCAGGCGCTCGATTTCCACCCTGCCGCCCAGGGCCATGCGCAACAGCGCGGTGTAGCCCAAGGCCAGCTCGCCGTCTTCCAGGCTGAGCAACCAGGGTGTGCCGGCGTTGGCAGCCCAATCGGGCGCGCCCACCTTCAGGTGCGGCGCGCTCAGGTTCACGCCGCCCCACAGTTGCAGTCGCGCTTGCGCTGGTGCCTGCCCGCCCACGTCCACCCGGCGGTCGATGAGGCGCGACACCACATCGGCCGCGGGCTGCACCAGCCAAGGCCAGCCACGCCGCTCGCCCCACACCAGCCCGATCACCATGGCCAGCAGCACCAGCATGGCCATGCTGGCACGCAAGGAGGGCACGGTCGCGTTCATGCGCCCATCTCAACAGATGCCGACCGGGTTCGGCGTCGGTCGAGGACGTGGGCCCCTGTCGGACAGCGCTGACAGCGATCGCCTCAGATGCCCAGCCGGGCGCTCGACGGCGTCACCCCGAACTGGCGCTTGTAATCGCGGCTGAACTGCGAGGCGCTCTGGTACCCCACCTCGAACGCGACGTCCGACGCCAAGCGCTGCGTCTGCGCGAGCAGCTGTCGCGCCCGGTGCAGGCGCACGGCCTTGAGGTACTGCATGGGCGACTGACCGGTGACGTGCTTGAAGGCGGCATGGAAGGCAGATGGGCTCATGGCGGCGTCGCGGGCCAGCTCGGCCACCTGCCAGTCCTTGTCGAGTTGCGCGCGCAGGCACTCGATGCTGCGGTGCACCGCGCCCACGCGGCCTTGCCACTGAGCCAGCTCGCGCAGGCAGCCACCCGCCGAGGACATCAACACGCGGTAGTGCAGCTCGCGCACCAGCTGCGGCCCCAGCACCGCAGCGTCCATGCGAGAGCCGAGGGCACCGATCAGGCGGTCCACGAGGTCGATCATCGGCGCATCCAGGGGCATCACCGCCATGGCGCGGGCCGATGCGGGCGAGGGGCCTGGCAGGCCAGCGTCCACCAGGCGATGAACCAGCTCTCGCACGGTCTCGACGTCCACGCGCACCTGCAGCGCCAGCATGGGTTGATCGGGCCCGGGCACCACGGTGTCGCAGCTGAAGTTCATGGGCAGCGACACCACCAGGCCCTGCCCGGCGGCGTAGTTCAGCACCTCGTCGCCCAGGTAGCCGCGCTTGAGGCCCTGCAACGCCAGCACGATGGCCGGCTCCTGCAGCACCGCCACCGGCTCGCAGCTGTGGTCGACGCGCATGAGGGTCACGTCGGCCAGGGCCGTGGCATGAAAGCCTTCCTGCGGCACGAGCGCCTGCAGGCGAGCCGCCAACTCAGGCAGCTGGTGCGCGGAAGCTGGCGAGCGATCAGGACGGGCTGGCATGGCGTTCATGATGGCAGATCAGCCCTGCAACTCGCGCAGCAGCAGCTCGGCCACCGGGCCGCCCGAGGCCGGGTTCTGGCCGGTGATCACGCGTTCGCTGCTGACGGCGAACGGCAGCCAGGGCGAGGCCGCCTTCTCGTACACGGCGCCTCGCCTGACCAGCTCGTCCTCGGTCAGGAAGGGCACGTGGGCGGTGAGCTGGGCCAGGTCTTCTTCCTCGTTACTGAAGCCGGTCACGCGCTTGCCATCGAGCAGCAGGCGGCCGTCGCTCAGGCGCACGTTGAGCAGGCCCACCACGCCGTGGCACACGCCGGTGGCAAAGCCGCCTTGTTCGTAGATCTGCCGGGTCAGGTCGATCAGGCCAGCATCATCGGGGAAGTCCCACATCACGCCATGGCCGCCCACGAAGTAGATGGCGGCGTAGTCGGCGGCGTTGACCTGGTCGGGGCGCAGCGCGGTGCCCAGGCGGTCCATGAAATCGCGGCGAGCGTACCAGGCCCAGTCGATGGGCTCGGCCAGCGACAGGCTGTGCGGGTCGATGGGCGTGTAGCCGCCTTTGGGCGACACGTAATCGACCTCGAAGCCGGCTTGTTGCACCTTCTCGACGAAGTGAACGGCCTCGCCCAGCCAGATGCCGGTGGCGCGGTTGAGTTGGGGGTACTTTTCAACGGAGGTCAGGGCGACCAGGATCTTCTTGCTCACAGCGGGCTCCTTGGGGTGGCACGGCTGGGTTGGCCGTGGGTTCATTGGAGCGCCGGTGTGGAGGATCGCGTTAGTGCATGGCTGCGCCAGGCTTGCTCAATCCTCCACGGCTGGCGCGCGGGCCCCGGGGCCTAAACTGCCCGCCCATGAAGGTCTCCCAACGCGCGCAAGCCATCACCCCCTTCCTGGCCATGGAGTTCGGCAAACGCGCCGCCGAGCTCGAAGCCGCCGGCCACCGCGTCATCCGCCTGAACCTGGGCGAGCCCGATTTCGGCGCCCCGCCGGCCGTGCGCGCCGAGCTGCAAAGGGTGGCCGGTGACGCCGCGCTGCCTTACACCGGCGCGCTGGGCCTGTCCGCGCTGCTCGAGGCCATCGCCGGGTTCTACGAACAAGCTCATGGCCTGGCCTTGAACCCCGAGCGCGTGGTGGTCACGGCCGGCGCTTCGGCCGCGC
>JACCDV011031147.1_pt1 | contig 10219 bp, 6 predicted proteins | sample 7446131 | NCBI WGS metagenome assembly JACCDV01 (sample SAMN15323448, study PRJNA562643) | freshwater metagenome | isolation source: river surface water | place: USA:Blue River Watershed | collected 2017-08-17
AAAAATAATTAGAACTAATTATTTTTATTTAATTTAAGGCTCTTAATAAGTGGAACCGAGAATAAGAATAAATAAATTTTTTAATTTGGAATGAAAAAATCATTCCTTGCAAAACCATATTCAATTACATCCTCAAACAATGGTTCTTTCGTAAGGGGTATGAAGCTGGTTCTTCCACCTGTTTCATTCTCAATATATTCTGAATTTCTCAATTTCTCTGTATCAAGTATCAAATCAAATGAACCGGTTCCACCGTTCATAACTCGACCCACTGCAATACGACTTGATACTGATTTCAATTTATCAGTTTCACTAAAGATTGCCGCATTAATAAAATGATCCATTGTATTTTCAAATGATGCCTTACTAATGGGGTCATTATCTACTTTATTCATACCATGTCTATCAATTGATACCACTTCTCCGCTATAAGTCATTGTATCTACCAGCAGGGAAATGTGGGCGTGATTAATGCTACCACCGCCACCTGCTTCATAAGTATTAATAAGTTCATTGATGATAATATTACGTGCTGCCTCAACACCGTATCTCTTATAAACCGTTTCAATATCATTCACACGAGTTCTATTATGGTTAATACCCTTGAGCATCAATATACCATCCAAGTTGATACCATCGGTAACGGCAACATATTCTTTTTCAACCACCATATCACCTTCACTATTCGGTACCATTCTACGTTCTTGCACCTGAGATACATTTGCAATATTATCAATACCCTTCAGTGTAATAACATTAAGGATCATATCGAGGAATGATGTAAGCATTGTATAGTTGAAATCATTAAGACGGAATCTAATATGAATGATGTTATCATTATTACTAAGGATAGCAAGACGGTCAACATTCAATAGAATCTCTTTATGTTGTTTCTTAACTGTCTTGAGATTGGAAAAGTTCTTGTACCAATAAGTAATGAATTTCGTCTTGATATCCAATAAAGTGGTTTCTTTGTCCATCATCTTTTCGAGATTCATCTTGAGACGAATAACGAATGGTAATGATTTAATGCGATCCTTTGCATTATTGACATAGAATGGATTGGTTGTATTATCTTGTGCCAAAATAGCGGATAAGTCATCATTTCCATCCATACTATAATATATTTCAGCACTCTCAATCAATTCCTTAATAGTAAGATGCTTGAAATAGGAAGCAATCATATTAGTATCCGACTTGCTTGTATTATATTTATCATCAAAGTATACAATTGTTTGAGGTGTCTTGATACTCTTACTATAACTCATAATTTCTTTAATTCTGGGTACACCGCTATTTGCAGAGCCCTTACCAGCTACACCGGCAAAGTGCTTGGTGTTAAGAGTATTGTGAACCAATATACCATTATTAATCATAAATGTTTGATTACCTGGAACGGTAAAATCATAAACATATTCAGTTTGGTCGGGTGTATATTTCTCGATAGCAACAATCTCGTCCCAAATAACACCTGAATCTCTGGCTTGTTTTAATAATTCCAATTCATTCATAATAAGCTTGGCATCTGGATGGCTTTCAAAATCAGTTATATATTTTTCCAAGGTACGTCTGCCAATTGCTTCCTTCTTTATCCATCGTCTATATGTTCTACTTTGTCCTGATAATTTAAGTGTCTTGCCACAATAAGCAATTAATTCGCCCAATCCATTAATCTGGTCAATATCATCTGAAAGATTATGAATATCTTTGCGCATTGTATATTCAACAATCTTATTCAATTTGTCTTCATGTAAGAGTGTTCCAATCTTTTCCTTATATAATGGACCATAACGTGCTGACATTGATAAGTTATATAATGGCATACCGTTAACTATTTGTTTCTTAACTGAGCCAAAGATATCAAAATAAGTTAATAACATTGCAATATCGGTGATAAGGTCTTCACTTCGGCTGCATACACGGATTTGATTACGTGTTTTATCAGATTGGAAGTTTCCGTCTCCATCAAAATATGCCTGAATTAAACCGGCTTTAAACTCATTTGGTGCAGTGAATGCAAAATCAGGTACACGCTTAACGAATGAACCAGTACCCATCTTATCAAGCATAAATTCTGCTAATTCTCTATGATAAAATTGTGTAGTAACACCAGGACCAAATTGCCCTTGGTATCGTCTTACGGCAACCGTTTTATCAAATCGCCTTGCAAATTTTTTCGTATTATTAACAAAATGTGAAGAAATATTTGTAATATGAATTGTATTGTTTAAAATATTACCCTCCGCTAAATAAGCACCAATAAACCATCCAAATAAATAATTAAGATTATATTTTTTCTTATTAATACTGATTGTAGTATTTACAAAGGTGTTATCAATATGTCTGGCAACTGGGATACGCATTTTAAGTTTTAATTCTGCGCCAGTAATCGGAACAACTGTATTGTTCTTCCTAATAAGATGTGAATGACTCAGGGTAGTGGTAACTGTCCTGCCACTCTTTGTTATAACTTTCATTAAATCACCATTTACTGGATGGCGACTAATGTGTGAAATTTTATTCCAATTAGTCTTTTCCTTTCCATCTACGCCAACAATATAATATTCATAATCCAAAGAATCTAACTCAGTTTCAACACTATTAATGTGTCCGGTGTTATATGTTAGGTCTGGATTATTATTTATAATTGAATCACATAATTTACCAATCTGAACTGTTTTTAAGCCAATTTTACCGGTAGATTTAGATTTTAATAACATTCGCAATTTAGTGCTAAAATGACAGCTCATTTGAGATGTTGGCTCACCGATCGATTGTGCAGCCACAACACCCACCATTTCTCCGGGCTCTACCAACGAACGAGCAATGTGGACGCGAATGTCCTCAATTAGCTTATCAAACTGAGCTTTGTTCAATTTATAATTCACAATACAACTCTTTGGCGATATGTATTCATAAAGTGCCAATCTAAGAAGGAATTTATATGCTCTATCATCTTCACGGAGCAATTTAGAATTCTTCTTCATAACAGTAATAAAACGCTCATCGTAATCATCTAGCATATTATTAATGCTATCTAATATATATTGTGGGTCGATAGCCATTTCATCCTTACCATTCAACTCTTGTGTAATACGCAACAAGTTAATGGGAAGCATAAAATTGTCCTCAATAATCTTATATTTACCGGTTGCATGAGTAAAAATTTTACGAAGCTTATCACGCATATTAATCATTGTATCATATGTTTTCTTATTAAATTTATCGATATCTGTCTTGTAATGTTTCTCAAGATATTTCTTTTCATCATCGGTAAAAACAAATGCCTTTTTAATTGCTTCATTGTTCATATTCATAAGATTAATTTTTACTTCAGTCTGCTTTTGTTGGTCAATACCACTTTCACCATAAAGATATTGAACCAAAATACCATTTGCTGTTCTAATAATACCTTCATAGTTTACCATTAAATCTTCCATAAACTTGATGCACTTGCGCTGAATATATCCTGTTTCGGCTGTATCAACAACGTGCAATCCGTTTGCAAGACCAAAATTCAATGTACTTGGCACTGTTAAATCATATACTTTGGGATACAAAGCAACATCAATATGATTTATTTCAACAATTGGGTCAAGAATAACATCATTAACTGTTTCACAATCATTATTAATATAAAGGGTCAATCCATCAATATCGCAATAAATATTAATACTATTCAGCATCATAATACAATTATCACGGTCTTCCATATCACTGCAGTTAATTATATTATTCTTAATTCGTAATAATACAGATTCAATACTATCTTGCGAAAAAATATTATTTAGATTCATTGTCACTGGAACACAGTCTCCAACTTTAACATCAGGTGTTGACATATGAACAAATTTTCTGATTGTCTTATTCCACACGAGTAGTGATTTTGATTCAGTGACAATAACTTTACGACCTCCCTTTGTTTTAATTTCATACAACATAACACCTGGATCGTGTCTGGTAATTGCTGTAATCTTACCCCAAGTAACATTACCATCTGCATCTGCAGTTGGAATATATACTTCCTTTGACAATTTTAATAATTCCATATCACGTTCCTGATAATGTTCAACTTTCTCGACATTCATATCAAGGTAATTATCAATCCAATCACCAATATTTAATCTCTTTACATTATTATCTTCCATAATAATTACAGGGGTGTCTCCTGTAACCGATTTGATTGCTGTATCGATAAGACCCTCGCGACCACCCATCGTATGGAAAAAGAATTCGTGTCCCTTCAACCCATCCAAGAAACTAGATGGCACAAATCCACGTGCTTCAGGGGTATCATCGTTTTGATGGAAAATTGGCAAAGTACGACCTGCTACGCGCTTTTTAATACGTTGACCCTCAATAGCTACTTGACCGAGACATCCGGCAATCTGGGTGACGTTGAGGGCACTGCCCTTCGCACCCGAAGACACAAGAATATTGAAGCCATTATTTTTATCAAGCACATCCATAATCATTTTACCAACATTCGAACTAACCGTATTAAGGTCCATATTCATAATCCCTTCACCCATTTCCGGTACAATCTTATCATTATCATTCTCAAATTGAGTCAAACGATGATTCGCTGAAATAATCTTTGTGTGAATGATTTCTTTGATTTCCTTTGTAAGGGTGTCCGGAATAAATGTATCTTTGAGACCAACTGTCAGACCCTTATTAAGGAGATAGTTTAATACCAGACGCTGAGTGTCATCGATAAAGTGTTGTGTATGGGTTGGACCATACTTGTCCCAAATGTAGTGAATAATACTGTTTTTCTTGGTGGAAAGCTGTGATTTATCAAGAAGACCATCAATTAGTTCACCACTTTTGATTTGGAATATGACATTACCACCTTTTTTAACGGTGGAATTAATACCACTTGGAATAATGTGGCTAAATACCATGCGACCAGTTAGTTCTTCACCTTTTGACATTTCTTGTTTGGTAGTACTACTGGTATTACATAATAAATTTGATGCGATTTCATATGGAATATTTTCATCCATCGAAAGCATATATGCACCGGATAGTGAATCCTGTACGCAACCAATTATTGGATTTGAATCTTTGGCTGCAATAATTTGATATTTAACGTTTGCAATCATTTCTAGCTCATTACGAGCCTGGATAGACTGCGCTAAATGTACGTTCATTTCGTCACCCGTTTCAAATTAGATGTAATTTTACGTGTAATTAGTGTAATATTTTAAATACACTATTTTTACATCTAAAATGCGAAATGTTCCCCAAAGTTTCCAGTGGGGGGTGGACTGTATCTTAAGCCATATCAGGTTTGCTAGACCATCATTTATGACCAACACCCGTTCAGTCTCTGAATGCGCTCCATCCTTCTTGCATAACGAAGGGAAGGAACTGCACTGCGGATTATCCAATCTCATACATTATTACCATTGGGTTCGGCTATTAACCGAGGTCCTCTTTACTATTTCTAATAAAGAGTGGTAGTATGAGCTCTAAGGAACTTCCCGACAACAAGGTGTTTTGCAATTAACTTTCATTTGTGATTATCGTATTATTTTTATTCTTAATTGTATTTAAAAAATCGACTGCCATGTCGTAGCTATCATCAAGAGAAATATGGACTCCGCCAAAATCTGCTTTCTTTTTCTGAACAAGTACATACCATCCATATTGTTCGCCTTCACGATTAAGTGGATGAATATATTTTTCGATATCTTCGTTTTCTTTAATAATAACCCCCGCAAATCTTTCTATTTTTTTATCCTTACTATAATTCATCACACCAGTTGAAACTCTTTTTTTGCTCTCATCAGTATGAGCAAATTGTTTACCACCAGTATTTAAATTATATCCATTTGGAAAGAGGGAGTTATTTTTAATGATTTCTTCTTTTTCAATATGTTCAGCATCAGCAATTGGGCATACTCGAATGAGTTCCACTTTAAAATTCTCAGGTCCATATTTTTTGATAGCATTATTTAGATATTGTGATTGATTTTTTTTTGTAGAAAATGCTTCGCTTACGTGGCAAGCAAATCTTTTTTCCATACCATAAGGTCGATATTTCTTATGGTTCAATATATGAGATACAGCTTGACCTACATATAATTTATTATCAATCTTATTTATGATTTTATATATTTCACAATATCTTTTTGATTCATCAGTTAGAATAACAGACTTGAGATTTGTGTCAATATTATTCTTGTTACCTGTATTAATATTATTTTCCATTAATATATATGGCAGTTAATTCTTTAAACAACTTTGATAGTTTTTGAAATGAATATGAAAGTTAATTACTATGGGGTTACACGCTTTTAACGCCCCATGTTTTCGACAGTGAGTTTATCGAAATCAGCATTATATGGTTTACACACCGATACATTCATACGCAGTGTGTTGCTATCGTCTCGCTCCAATACGTGTACACGATGACCCATCATAGAGGGTTTGTGTAGGGTGGGCTGACGGTTAAATAGTACATAGTCGCCATTTACAACGTGGCGTTCAACAATATCACCATATTGAAGTTTAATATTTGCTTTTCTATATCTGAGGTCAATTCGTTGTGTTATTGTTTTTCCATTTACTGATGTGTTTTTATACACATAATTTGCACCTGGATATCCATCTCTACCATTCATCACCAGCTGAGTAAGATGTTTAATATTCATTGGTGTGACTTCTTCTGGAATCGTCAAATCTTTTGCTACACGAAGAGGTATACCAACCATATCAATATCAATATATGGATCACTTGTAATAACACTGCGAGCCGAATAATCTACACGTTTACCCATAATATTTAGACGCATTCTACCTTCCTTTCCCTTAATGCGGTCGGAAATTGAATTGATAACACGCCCACCTGTTTTAAATTCTGACTTGGGCAATGATGCGCTGTCATTATCAAAAAATGTGGCGACATTATATTGGAGTAGAGTAATGGCATCATTCAATCCCGCCGAATCTTTATTCATCTCATTCCTAACACGAATATTACTATTAATAATATCCGCAATTTTCAAAGTAAGAGAATCCTCGTGAGTAGATGATGCCATAAAATCAATCTTGGCAGTGGGACGAATAATAACTGGTGGAACAGGAAAACGTGTGAGAATCATATCCTCGGGTCTAGATTCGTTGACATTGAAACCAAGCAGATAGGCATCCATATCCGACATATTACGGAGAATGTGATAACACATACGAGGAGACAAATAATCGCGAACAATCTGTGTCCCTTCCATTGTCTCACCTGTTGCCTCATCTACATTGGATGTACCAACTTCTTTCTCAAGAACAATTCTAATTGATGCACTTGTTTCTTTTACTTCTTTCTTAATTTTTGGAACTGGTGTTCCGCAAACATTACAATAATTAATATTCTTGACCATTTCTTTGATTTCCTTAAATCGATACTTGCCGGGTTTATTGGCAAATCGTTTAAGATTTTCTTCTGTTCTCTCAATCAAAATATTAGAACATTTTAGACAAATGCACTTCATAATTGTAATGAGATGATTCAGAAAACCAAAATGAAAGACTGGTTCAGCCAATTCGGTATGACCAAAATGACCCTCGCAATCCATCGAATTCTGTCCACAAGTAGTGCAATTTAAATAGATATCGCAACTTCCCAGACGCAGATCAACTAGACCACCTTTTTTTGGTTCATAATTATCATATGAATCTGGTACATTAATACCAAAGGGGTCATTGCGAACAGCAGAATATTTCTTTATCATGTCGTTTGTATAAATACCAAAGCTAATCTCTTTGATATTTTTAACATCCTCATTGTAAAACTTTGATTTTAATGACATACTTATTGATATATAGTAGAAATCTTTATATAATATTTAATAATCAATTTTTATTAAATTAACTTCGAAGTTAATTTAATAATATTTATTACTTATTAAATAAAGACAAAATAATTATATAATTATAATGCAAGAATATAAACAGTTTCTTGTCGCTAAAATTGAAGAATATAAACAATATAATAAAAATAACACAATTAATACCGAACCATATAATCTTGATGTATTTGATAATATTATGAATTTGAAGCAACATAATGTCCCTTCTATATTGCGCGAATACCTCACCACCGTATCATCGTGTTTTTATATTAATGACAGCCTTATTATGATTGATATTAATATATTTCCAGATTATAATGATATTATAAAATATAAAAATAGAAATAAAGATAATATAAAAATGCCCATTTTTGTATTTTTTAATGTTATTAATAAAGAAGAATTTTATTTTGATTTATTAGATTATAAAGTTTGGAGTTATAATAATTGGATATTAAAAGAGCTTGATAGTTTGGAAAATTATTTAATATCGGTATTAAAAGTCCCACAGAAACAAATTTATATTATTAATCCAGATAATAGTATAAATTGGCGTAATTTACAAACACTGATGCTAAATAATTTCAAAATGATTAAAAAACCATATAATAAAGATGAATTGGAACCATATCGCGAATTATTAGATGAAGATTTATATAATTATCTATTGTTTGTCTCTAAAGAAATATATATTGGTAAAGAAAAATATTGCATATCCATTAAGGATATCGATGAATTACAATTTAGTGAATGTAATAGTCATTACGATGATAATTTTGATGATATGGTATTATCAATCGGTTATATTTATGGTAATCCAGAAGGACGAAAATTCTATATATTTCTTGGAAATGGAAAATTAAAACATACAATTTGGGAATATTGCAATGATTGGTATTATAGAATTCAAGAAGATTTTCGCGATTTTTTGGAATTCACCGTTATCCCATCTATATTAAAACTTTATTCTCCATCTTCCTCAAATTAATCCTTAAATTGATTACATAGTTTTTACTTGATTCAATATCGTCTATTTCACCTCGCAGTGCAAATCGATATGTAAATACACCATCGCCATATCCATCAAAATTGTTATCATCTTCTAATTTAAAATATGGTAAATTTATTGATACAGATGTGCCATAATAAGAAGTAGTTGAACTAGATGTTGGTATATATTTGCCTTCATTTAATAAATCTTCTAAATGCATAACTGGTGATTGTTTTATGACTTCCTTATTCCAGTCATTAATAAATATTCTAAATGTTTTTAAATTATCACAATCTTTATAACTATTATAATTATCTATAATATCATTATATTTCTGACGCATATAATTTTCATACGGTGGTTCTGAAATCCTTGAATAATTTGAATCACGATAACATCCTATATTACCATATGTAATTGATTCAAATAATGCTTCTGGATATAACATACACATAAATGCTAACTTACGCATCATCACCAATAAATAATATTCTTGAGCAACTTCTTTTGACACTTTTTTGGGTTTTTGATTTCCTTGATAATTATAAATTGTATAATCATTCCAAATTGATATGCGTCCACGGATATCAAATTCTGGATATACCTTATTTGATTTCATAACATTAAAAATATAATTATCTACCATTTCAACTGTTATATTTTGTGGTTCTGTTTTTCTAAAATAATTATAAATATTTAATGCTATTTTTTTTATACGCATATTATTTAAATCCATTTAATAATTATAATAAATAAATCTTTATACTGTTGTTATTTTTGGCACATTCCTGACCAATCTAATACTAATGATTTCTTTGCCATTATTACTAAAGTCGAACAAAAAATCTGAAGAAATAAAATTTTTCTTTTTCAACATATTGATAAAATTATGATGCATACTCCAACTCGCTAGATTATACATATTCTCTTCTATCACATTAATAATCCTATCTGCAATATCCATATACATATCGCGAAGTGTTTTATATCTCGCAATAGTATTGTTATTAATCTTAATAGCACAAGGTGCAAAATCATCCGAAATCTTTGTATAATCATAATCTTTCAAAAATTTAATTTCATTTTGGAAATAAATAATAGTTGCATCTTTCAAATGTTGCATATTAACATAATCTTTCTTCTCGTAATTAATATTATATTCAGCTAAATATTCTGTATAACTATATTCCAAATCAGCTGGCATATAAATCGCCCAACAGCAATCACATTCCTTAAATGGAGCGATATTGTTAAAGCATAATTTGTTTGATTCAGGGTAATCAATCACACTAAAGGTAAATTTGGCTTGCATTTTAGACATTAAAAATATTACTCGTAATATTTTTAATATTTATAAATCAATTTTTATTTG
>JACCDV010805038.1_pt1 | contig 10218 bp, 18 predicted proteins | sample 7446131 | NCBI WGS metagenome assembly JACCDV01 (sample SAMN15323448, study PRJNA562643) | freshwater metagenome | isolation source: river surface water | place: USA:Blue River Watershed | collected 2017-08-17
CCAAAATCGACTACCCAGTTGCGATAGTCTAGTTCCTCAGTTTCAAAGACAAACTTAAATGACAGGGCATAGCCATGAATTAACTTGCAATGGCTTTCCGCTTTCCATTGTCTAAATGCACAAGAAAAGCCTGTTTCAAATTTTTTTGTGGATTGGTATTTCATTTGATTAGCCTAAAAAATTCAGCACGGGTTTCAGCCTCATCTCTGAACGCTCCCCGCATAACGCTTGTATTCATTTTGGTTTCGGACTCTTTGACTCCCCGCCATGTCATACATTGGTGAGTTGCCTCAATAACGACTGCCAAGCCTTTAGGTTTAATCAATTCTTCAATAATGTCCGCTAGTTGGACTGTTGCTTCCTCTTGAATTTGCGGTCTAGCCAAAACCCAATTCGCAAGACGGACAAACTTGCTAATACCAATAACCCTGTCGCTAGGCAAAATACCAATCCAGCAACGACCTGTAATAGGCACCATGTGATGCGAACAAGCAGAACGCACCGTAATAGGACCCAATGTATAAACTTGGTCAAGGCTCTTAGCATTGGGGAAATCGGTAATCTTTGGTTGTGCATCGTATCTCCCTGCAAAGACCTCTTTGAGGTACATCTTAGCGATTCGTTTCGCAGTTTCTTGCGTGTTGTGGTCATTTTCTGTGTCAATGACGAGGGATTTGAGTAGGGCTTTGACCTTCTCCTCAACCTCTGCCTGCAAGTGTTCGATTTCTGTTGGTTGCAAGTACTTCGATATATTGTCATTGGCATAAAAAGAGCCTCCATCTTGTCGAATTCGACTAATAATTGATTCAGACATACTCACGGCGCACCTCGTCATAGTTAGGGGTTTCAGGCAAGGACATTAAGCCCTCTGTATAAGCACGAACAATTAATGGGTCAGGAGTGTTAGCCTCTAGGAATCCCTGAGCCCTTAAAACTGTCGCATGGTCTTTGCCAATAGGCGGGTATTGCCCGTCATAAGCAGTATGGCTATACGCTAATGCTTCCATACAACCATCTAATGTCTTAGCAAGCCCAATGCTTTGTGCTTTAGATAAGTCCATTAATGGGGTATGAATGCGGAAATGGTCAATGCCTAGAGCCTCATTGATAGTGCGTTGTTGCCAATCAATAAATCGCTGACGGCAATCAGGATAGTTGGCATTGTCTTGCTGACATACTCCAGTTACTAGGTCATAGCAATCTTCTGCTAGAGCATAATTTGCCGCTAAAGTAAGGAAAAAAGCATTACGCATAGGAACAAAAGTCAGTTCGACTCTATCCCCGATAATGTTTTCCATCTGTTGGTAATTATCGTATTGCTCTAGTTTTTGGCTTCTATCAAGCAACGGACTACGGCTTTTTAGAATATGCGGCACATGGACTAATTGCCATGACTTAACCCCTGCCATATCAGCAACAGTAGTTGCCGCTTCTAGTTCCCTATGATGGGTCTGTCCGTAATCAAATGTAATTGCATGAACTTCATCGAAGTTCTTTTTTGCCCAAAATAGGCAAGTAGTTGAATCCTGTCCACCCGACAGGACTACCATGACTTTGCTCATGATTCTTCCTTCACAGTTTTATTGGTTATCTGCCACAAGTTGAGAGGTCGTTTCTTACCTTGCTCAACACCTATTTTCTCACCAATTCGAGAATAAAATCCATTACTTTTATTATCGATAGGGCATTTAAGGTGTATTTTTTCGCATTTAGTCAATACTGCTTCAACTAATTGCTTGCCACCACCTTTGCCTCTTATTGCGGGGTGAGTTCCGACCTCGTAAATAACTCCAACACCATCTTTTTTGCGAATGTTGTAATTGCAAAAGCCCATGACTAAATTGCCCGACATAAGCAATAACAGATTGCCTTTAGAGGCTTGCTCACGCAAAACAATAGGCATGACATAGCCAATCTCTTTAGTCATCAATTTGGTTATCTTGATGATTTGGTTTAGTTGGTCTTCAAAAGCCAACGAATTAGGATTGGCTACGATTACATTCATTTTTTAAGGAAAGCAGTTGGATTAATGCTAATACCGCCTCTAGGCATAAAGTCGCCACGCACCTTAATCCATTTTGGTTGCATAAGGTCAAATAAATCTTTAGCAATAGTATTAATGCAATCCTCATGGAATGAACCATGCTGACGGAAACCAAATAGATAAAGTTTCAATGATTTAGATTCGACTAAATGAGTATCAGGCTCGTAAGTAATCGTAATGTTTGCAAAGTCAGGCTGACCTGTCTTAGGGCAAATGTGGGTAAATTCAGGGCACTCAATTTCTACTTCATATGACTGAGCAGGAAATTGATTCTCAAACTTTTCCAAAATTGCAGGGTTATAGCCTGCGGAATAGTCCGTAGTATTAGCACCTAGTAGGGTTAGCGTTTTGGTATCGCTCATTTGATTACCTTTCTTTCTTTCATAAGTTGTAGAGAGTCGTACACATTTTGCAATTGAGATTCATTCCCAAATGCCAAATACACTTTAGTGCCAAGATGCTTTTCAACATCAATAGCCCGTCTTAAATGATTGGTCACTGTTATGAATGATGCTAAACCCCTCGGATTGGAATTAGGGGGTTGTGCACCACCTTCCCAAGCATCTTGGTTTTGCAACATCATAATTTCTTTCATCGTAAAGCCTGCTTTCAATAGGTAATGAATAACAGGCTCAGGAGGTCGCCTTGCACAATCAACACGGTTAATAGTCTTTAACTGCCCCGCACCTACATAGTATTGCAAGTTGCCAAATCTTTGTGCGGAGTATGCAGAAGATGAATCGACTGAATATGGCTTGTAATGCTTAATGAATGGAATGTTTACAAACCCAAGCCAATGTGCGTGTCTGCCTTTATTGACTTCGCAGAACCATTTGACATAGTTTTTATTTTCCCCGCCAATGGCAATTCCCCCGAACATGATGTAGTCGGTATAGGAATAGAATTCTTCAAGTCGCTCAATTGTGTCGCCTCTTGTGAATACTGGCATGACATCTTTGTATCCAGCATCCAACATTCTGAGGTAATTCGTATAAGTTTGTTCAGGGTTTCCGTATACATCTAACTGCACCGCTTTATATTCCCAATGACTAGGAATGGTTTTGAGGAACTTGCAATAGTCCTCCATGCTGATATGTTTGCCTGTATTCCATGCGGTAAATGCCCCCGAATCCACAATTAAGCGGAATGTCGAGGGGTCTTTATCCATCAGAAAGCGATAGACCTGCTGACTGAAATAAGGAAAAGCAACAAGGATATTTAATTTAACTGACTTCGACATCATGCAAGCCAAGGTCATCAATCAAGTTAGTAATCTTTTCACGGAGCATGGCTTTTTCTTCTCCGCTACAACTAATTACGATTTTTTCCTTCGCTTGTGTATCGACTGCATCAATATTATCCATGCGGTCAATGTCGGACTGCCATCCATTGAATAGCAAGTTTAGTTCCTCAGGACTAAAACCCGTAGCAATCTGCTCAATATCAGTCATGCCCTCTAGTTCTAGTTTTAGGAGTTCTTCGTCCCATCCTGAGTTAAGAGCAATCTTGTTGTCGGCAATGATATAAGCCTTGCGTTGGCTTTCGGATAGGTGGGTAAGCCTAATACAAGGCACTTCGCCCATATCTAAAGCACGGGCGGCTAAAACCCGTCCATGCCCCGCAATAATCGTTGAGTTCTCATCGACTAATACAGGGTTGTTAAATCCGAACTCACGAATAGAAGCAGCAATTTGTGCCACTTGCGATTCGCTATGAGTGCGAGCATTATTCGCATACGGAATTAATTTTTCGGTGGCGACCTTTTCAATTTTCATTTTGAGCCTTTAGGTAACGGTTGTCGGAATAGGTATAGAGCCACACCTTTTTTCTTTCTTTAGGGCGAGGGTTATCTATCTGTTCTCTCTGAACATATCGCTGACGCATGAAATAGCAGAGAGTCATTGAAATTTGGCTTGCCTTAAGGTCAGGTAAGGCTTCCCGTATTTCAGTAATCGAAAGGGGTTTTGCCCGTTCTCTGAATAGGTTTCGTATCTTGGTTACTGCCTGACTGCTTTGATTGTTTTCAGACATAAAAAAACCCCATGTATTACACATGGGGCTAAGTATTACAGGGGAACTAATACTTGTCAAGCAAGCAGTAATTCCATGGCTTGATTCTTGATTCTATCACCCCTGCCAAACCATGCGGAGTCCAAACGGGCATCGTCAGTACGGCTTTGAGCATGGTGGTCGTAATACTCAGTAACGGCATTGAGCATTCCCCACTTGGTATGACCAACCAATTCCACACCTTTAGCCTCTTCGTCAAACAAGGCTAGGATTTTCTTGAATTGGCGATTGTCTTCCAACTTATGCTCATCACGCTTGACCTGATTCCATGGAGCAATTAAACGCTCTAGGAACTTCTTGGCTTGCGGAATGCTCATTTTCTGCTTTTGTAATACTTTAGCCATTTCCATGAATGAACCAAAAGTGCTGACCGCACCCGATAAACGCATCTGCATTTCTTGAGGGTCAAACTTGCTTAGGTGACTAAGGCTAACCAAATGACGTTTATCTTGCATAGCCATCTGCAAGGTGTTATTGCAAACCACACGGATAGAGGTAAAGCGGGCAGTAGTGGCTAGGGTGCGGTCGCATGAGGTCGATAACAGGAGGAACCCGCCAACTGTATCGTTCTTAACAACCTCGCCCATCGTGCCAGTTTCGGCAATCGCCCACATACGCTTACCGCCTGCCAATGTGCCTGCAACCTGAATCTTAAAGCCTGCAACATCGACCAATTCACGAAAAAACTCTAATACATCACGAGGCTGAACTGCGTGATAACGATTGCTAACGACTGATAGCGGGGTTTGCGTATCGGAACGATACAAAACATTTTGCCCTGAAAACTCTTGCAATGAAAATTGCTCTTTTTGGACAAGAGCCTCATAACGGACAGGAGCAGATAATACTTCCCAATCCATGCCTGCCTTGACTTGCCATTCTTCAATAGTGGCATCAGGATTGATTTCCTGACCCAATCCGTGCCAAGGTGTTTCGCCTGCAAAAGCAGTTTCAGCAAAGCCGTTTTCTCTAATTGTGATTTCGTGTGCCATGATTAAGTTCCTTTAAGATGATTACTTGTTAATAAAAAGACATTCGTTTTGAATTGCACGACCTTTAGAGTCGATGTAATGCTCACCACAACCCGCCATCCATTCCAATACAAGGACGGCAATCCCTGCACCAAAAATAATGGCGATTACTGCATTGACTAACCAAGATAGAAGTTTTTTCATTCTTGCTCCTTTTCGTGTATGGCGAAATTGCCATACAAGTATTATAGGGTCTTATTTGTAATGGATAAACCAGTATTTGTTACGGCTAAAACTGGTAACGGGGGTGCAGGGTGGGGGTATTTCTAGGGTTTTCCCTAATCCTATCGAGGACTTAAGAGAACGGGTTTTGCGGGGGTTTCGGGGTTCTTGGGGTATAGCCCTTAGATAGGCAAAAAAAACCCCGCCTCGAGGACGGGGTAAGCCTGCTGTGCTAATTAGGGCGGGGGGTAGTCACGAAAAGGTCGCTCAGTGTGAAAAAGCGAGGAAGTTTTCGGTTATTCCTAGAACCACTACCCCCCTATTCGTTAGCGGATTCCGCACCCGCAAATCATTTTGCCATTCATACCCTGTTTGCATCCATAAGGACTATACGGGGGGCATGAGGCGAATGCACCAAATGATACTGTAAGTAGGACTACGGCTAGTGCTTTTTTCATATCTTACTCCTTAAAACGGAATGTCATCTTCAATATCCGAAAGGTTGCCCGCAGGGGCAGTTTCGGGCTTTGTCAGGTCTTTTGGTTTGGCATCTGACTTACCACCTACCATCTGCATAGACTCACCAATAATTTTCGTAATGTATCGGTCTTGCCCATCTTTTTGGTATTTTTCAGTCCGCAATTTACCTTCAACATAAACTTGCGAACCCTTGTGTAGATACTGCCCTACGATTTCAGCCAACTTGCCAAAAAATGCCACATTGACCCATTCGGTAACTTCTTTCTGTTCCCCGTTTTTGTCTTTGTATTTTTCGGTGATAGCGATGCTGATATTCGCTACGGCTTTTCCATCAGGCATAAACCTCATTTCAGGGTCTTTGCCTAAGTTGCCGATTCCGTGCCATTTATTTACTGCCATGATTACTCTCCTAGTTTGATGATTAAGTCCTGAACCTCGGACAAAAACTGCTTTACTTCTACTTCCATTTCCGCAATGAGTAAATCATCACGATTACAACGAACTACGAACAATTGATTGCGTTTAGGCAATCGTGGGTCAAACGAAATAAAGTCGCACCAAGTCCTATTCGTTACCCATAACTGACATTGAATCTGTTTGTAATACTCAGAGGGTACTTTATTTGCAAAGATATAGTCAAGGTGCGTAGTCGTATTAGGACATTTGACCTCTACTAATCCATCTTCGCCTACCAAGCGGTCAGGGCTTACTCCTAACCACTCAATAGTCGGGTGCAACCAAAACCCCGTCTTATCCACAAAAACATTATTGCGTTCTTCATAAGCCATGCAAGCAAAGCGTTCTTGCTCAATGCCCCATTCCATCGCTGAATTGGTATATGACTCAGGACTAGCACCCGTCATGCGTTCAGCAACTATTCGCACTTTGTATTTGTAACGAGTAATTGCCTCGCCCGTTTTGCCTTTAGCCATAACATCGGCAACATTAGAGGCGGTTACATGACCTAGCCGTAGCCGTTTCCATTCTTCGGTGCCCTGCTCAACTTTGGTAGCGTTGATGCGGTCTTCGGTGGTAAATGTGGTCATGCCGTTACCTCGGTTAATTCAGTTTTGCGTTTATCTTTTGCCTGCTCTAATACTTTAAGTGCATCTTGGTTGCCTTTGCAAGCCTTAACCCCTGCAATGTAATTTTGTTTCAATCCATCCATATCTACTGCACTAGCAATAGTTTCTAGGATTGCTCCAATATCAACAGGCTCAGGTTCGCCCTCAGACGGCAAGTCTTCACCTGCATACACATATAGACCAATTCCGAAACAGGCTATGCACTTTGCTAGGCAACGCATAGTGGCATCGGAAATCTTACGGGTGTCGGGATTTTTAACTGCATTGTTGCGGTTATCCATGACGGGCAACTGCATACGCATAGTTTTGCCAAAAGCAGTCACATTACAAAAGACCATGACTGTTTCATTCCAAACTTTAGGCTCAGGGAATTCCCAAGTCGCAGTCGGGTCGTTTTGCAAAAGGGTATCTACCGCCCAAGTCCACGAAAGGTAGTTCAATTGACCTTTGCGTTCAATATGCTCATTGACATTGATGGTGCGGAGTTCGTTAAAAGTTTTCATGTTTACATTCCTCATTGATGATTAAAAAGGTGCAGGCTCAAAGACTTCAAAAATGTTTACTTTGGGCTTGCGGGGTATGCGTACTAAAGTCCAGCCCTCTTGCAAGAATCGGATAGCCTCATCTTTCCAATAGAACTTACGCATTGGATTGCCTTCCTCGTCTTTGACGAGATAGCGAAATTGCTTAACCACAAAGACCTCGGTTGTATCTATCAACGGCATGGTCTTCAGCCCAACGGTCTAGCATTTCGGCAACGGCATCAAAAACTGCCTGACCTAAGGCTAGGCGGTCGCCCGTCTGCAAAGCATCAGTAATCAGTTTTTGATATTTGTCAGCGTACAAAGCATCGTTAGCAATCGCATCTATAAATACATCAAATTTCTTGATGTCATACTCGTCTGCTAACAAAGCCTCAACTTCTTGGTCGATAGCATCTTCTTCTGCATATCGTTCTTGGTATGGCTGTTCTAGCCATCTATCGTAATTGCTCATCATTTCTCCTTTTCGTAGGTATGGCTTAATGCCATGAGAAGTATTATAGTATCGGAACAATGAATGCGGACACAATTTTTCTTACCTTACCTTATCCCCCATCCGTCAATACGTATTGGGGGTTTCAAGGGCATCGCAGATTCTTAACGACTAATGCGGTTAAGTTTAAGAAAGAGGTGGCTCATCAGGTGAGCCTATGCCCTACTAGATTTGGTAATGCAAGACTTGAAGTAGTCATTACGCTTAACCCGCCTGATAAACGGGTCAGAGATATTGATAACATCGCAAAGCCAACCCTAGATGCTTTAGTTAATGCAAAACTTTTTTTAGATGATGGTCAGATAGACCGATTAGTAATCATTAGGTCTAATATTGTTAAAGGTGGTTGCATGACGGTGGGGGTAGGAAAACTATAATACTTCCTCTATCATTGTCCTGACACGAAAAGGAGAATCATGCACTACTTTCAATTTGAAATAAAAGAATGGATTGCCAATACGGCACATCTAAGCCTAGAGGAAGAATCTGCTTACTTAAGGCTAATTTTTTACTACTACGATTCTGAAAAGCCAATCGCTAATGCTGACTTGGATAAGATTTTTCGCAAGTGCCGTATCCCTAAAGAATTAGGTTGCTACATCTTGGCTGAATTCTTCCAATGCGAAGATGAGCAGAATTGGATTCATAAAAGATGTGATGAGGAAATAGCCCGCTACCATGCTAAGAAAGAGCAGGCATCAAGGGCAGGGAAAGCATCTGCTGAACGGAGATTCAACGGGCGTTCAACAGACGTTCAACCAATCATAAATCAAGAATCATTAATCATTAATCAAGAATCAAATAAAAAGATAAGGACTTCGTCCCTTGCTCTCAAGGTCGCAATTCCCCTTGGTGTTGATGAATCTATTTGGAATGATTTTCTAACGCTTAGGAAAAGCAAGAAAGCAAGCCTGACGGCTACTGCTTTAAAAGGCATAGAACGGGAGGCGGGCAAAGCAGGATTAAGCCTACAAGAAGTATTACAAATCTGTTGCGAAAGGGGATGGGCAGGATTTAAAGCCGATTGGGTAAAAGATATTCCTAAGCAATACAACGCACCGACTAGCAAAAATGTTAGTGCCGCAAGAGCAATTTTTGGCGATGAAAGGGGATTGGTAAATGAACGAACAATCGACATTACCCCAAAGAAGATTACCTGATGGTTGGGTTCAAAAAATCTTCGCCACTATGCAAGGGCATTACGGCACTCGTTTTTTAAATATGTGGAAAACAGGGCAAGAACTTCCTGATGGTAGAGATGCGGGAGTAGTAAATGCTATGAACCATTGGGCTGATAAATTAGGTGGCTACAAAGACCATCCTGAGACTATTAAACGGGCATTGGAAAACTTACCGCTTGAACCGCCAAGCCTGCCACAGTTTGCCGAAATCCTTAGACATAGTTATATCCCGCCTGCCGTACCGCAGTTGGAAAATAAATGGACTGAGGAGCAATTAGCCCGTAATCGGGAGCGTATTAGAGAAGTGATGGAAAAATTAGATTTAACCTCGAAAAGGAAAGAAAGAAATGACTAAAACAGTAAGCCTAGCCTATTGCGATTACATAGCCCATGTAATCAAACAGAATCTAAAGCCGTTAGATACAGAAGGTCTAATCGGTGCAGTTGGAAAAGTGCAATATGACTTATCCCCTACGGGTGAGTTTTGTAGTACGACCAAGACCTTATGGGTTGCGGATAAAAATGGCAAGCAGTATGTAATCACTATACAGGAAGCGTAATCATGCACAACGAAGAAATTAGCCCATTCAAAGCCCTCGACTTTATTAGAGATAACGCAAAGGCTTATGCACAAGCCAAAGCAGATGTCGTCTATATGTCAGAGTTTCGTAAAACAATGAAAGCATTGCTAATGAATGAATGCACGGCAAAAACGCAAAGCGAAAAAGAATCGTATGCGTATGCCCATGCCTCATACATAAAGCACCTCGATGCCTTGCGAGAAGCCCACGAAAAATGCGAAGAATTGCGTTGGCTTATGGTAGGTGCGGAAGCCAAGATTGAAGTTTGGCGAAGCCTAGAGTCATCGGCACGCATGGAAGTAAAGGCGACCCAATGAAACCACAAGTAGGTGATTTAAGGACAGTCACTCAAAGGTTTGACGGAGAACAATGGGTTTTGTGCTTACAGTCAATGCCGCCAAGAGAGTTAAGTGATGAGGAACTCAATAAAGCCTTTGATTACTACTGCGAAACAGATGAGGGTGTATTGCGGTTTAACTATGAACTTCGTGACGAGTGGAAGAAAGAACAGTTAATCCGTTGGAAAGAAGCATTTAAGAAAGCGAGTGA
>JACCDV011143905.1_pt1 | contig 10217 bp, 11 predicted proteins | sample 7446131 | NCBI WGS metagenome assembly JACCDV01 (sample SAMN15323448, study PRJNA562643) | freshwater metagenome | isolation source: river surface water | place: USA:Blue River Watershed | collected 2017-08-17
CAACGAAGTGGCGCGCCGCGCCATCGCGACCGACCAGGACTTTCATAACGGGCACTTTTACGCGCACGGTGTGGTGCCCAAGCGCGGCCTGCGCATCGCCCGCATGATCGGCCACATCACCTACCTCAGCGACGACGTGATGAACGAGAAGTTCGGCCGCGAGCTGCGCAACGCCGTCAACAGCGCCACCGGCTACAAATACTCCACACAAGATGTCGAATTCAAGATCGAAAGCTACCTGCGCTACCAGGGCGACAAGTTCAGCGAGTACTTTGACGCCAACACCTATTTGCTGATCACCCGGGCGCTGGACTACTTCGACCCGGCCCGTGCCTTTGGCGGCGATCTGTCCAAAGCGCTGGAGCGCGCCGTCTGCAAGTTTTTGCTGGTGAGCTTCACCACCGACTGGAGGTTTTCGCCAGCACGCAGCCGCGAAATGGTCAAAGGCCTGATCGACAACCGGCGCGACGTGAGCTACGCCGAGATCGACGCGCCGCACGGGCACGACGCCTTCTTGCTGGACGATGAACGCTACATGAACCTGGTACGCGCCTACTTCGGGCAGATTGCCAACAGCCTCGGAGGTGCCGCATGAGCGACCCCCTGATCATGCAAGCCATTGCCCGCCTGGTGCCGCACGGTGCCCGCGTGCTGGACCTGGGCTGCGGCGATGGCGCCTTGCTGGCTTACCTGCAAAAGCACAACGACTGCACCGGCTACGGCGTGGAGCTGGACGATGCCAATGTGCTGGCTTGTGCCCAGCGCGGCGTGAATGTGCTGCAGCTGAATCTGGACCAAGGCCTGAAAGTCTTTGCCGACCAGCCCTTTGACGTGGTACTGCAAATCGACACTCTGCAACACCTGCGCAACGCCGAAGTGATGCTGCGCGAGACCGCACGCGTCGGGAAAATCGGCATCGTGGCTTTTCCCAACTTTGCGCACTGGTTCAACCGCCTGAGCGTGCTGCGCGGCCGCATGCCCGTCACCAAGCGCCTGCCCTACCAGTGGTATGACACGCCCAACATCCGCGTGGGCACCTTCGCCGACTTTGCCGACCTGGCCCGCAAAAACGATTTGCAGGTGCTTGACGCATTCGGCTTGCAGCATGGCCAGGAAGTGCGCCTTCTCCCGAACCTGATGGCGGGCACGGCGGTGTTCAAGCTGCAACGCGGCTGAACAAAAACTTCAGCCCGGCGCAGCTCCGGGGGTCGCGACTTCTCAGTCTTCAGCGCGGGCTTTTTGCAAGGCTTCGCGCAAAACTTTCAAATCACCCACGTGATTGGCCAACAACAGGATCAAGCGGGCGTTGAGCGCTTCGCTTTGCTCGTCGCTCAGACCGTTGTGGGCATCGATCAGTTGCTCATAAAACTCATCGCCGGGCGAGAAGTCCCGAAAAAAACGGCGACCCGCTTCGTGAAAATTCGGATCAGTTTTCAGTGCTGAAGTGCTCATGTCCGTCTTCCTCAAACTTTGCAAATGGCGCGGTCCACGGCGGCCTGCACGGCGGTCGTCTGCAACTGGCGCCATCGGGCTGCCACATGCTGATCAGGCCGCAACAAATAGGTCGTCCCCACTTGGGCATCGTAGCGTTTGGTCACCCAGCCGCGGGCATCGACCAGCACGGCAAAGCCCGGCACAGTCAGCGCTGTCGGTGACACGATCAGGGTGTCAACAGGCACCACACCTTCTTTCAAGGATTGCAGTGCAGCCAAGGTGTCTGCAACCGGTGCAGCATCGACAAACAGCAAGCACTGGAAACCCTTGCCCACTTGGTCGAGCAGCCAGGCGTCTTGCCCATTGACTTGCACGGGGGCATCGTCCATGGGTGCGCCGGGCACCATCTGGCCTTCAAAGGCATCGGTGTCGGGCGTGTTGAGCACCGAGTCGGTCAGGAATGACGGCATGGACAAGCGGCCCGAGTTGACCAGCTTGCGGGCAAACGGGTAGTGCTTGGCCAGCGCCAGCACCTGGTTGCGGAAGGTCTTGCTGGTGCGGCTCTTGGGCGTGATGAAGTCGGTCGAGCGCGTCGAGTTCATGATGTTTTCGTCGGCCGCAAACTGGCGGTCGTGCGCATAGGTGTCCAGCAACTTGTCGCTGGCTTGGCCCTGGATGACGAGCGCCAGTTTCCACATCAAATCGTCCACGTCCTGAAAGCCCGAGTTGGCACCGCGTGCGCCAAAAGGCGAGACCTGGTGCGCCGCGTCGCCCACGAACAGCACGCGGCCGTGGCGGAAGTCGGTCATGCGGCGGCACTGGAAGGTGTAGATGCTGACCCACTCCAGCTCAAACGGACGCTCGTCACCCAGCATGGCTTGCAGACGCGGGATGACTTTTTCGGGCTTCTTTTCTTCTTCAGGGTCAGCATCCCAGCCGAGCTGGAAGTCGATGCGCCAGACGTTGTTGCTCTGCTTGTGCAGCAGCACGCTCTGGTTGGGGTGAAAGGGCGGGTCGAACCAGAACCAGCGCTCGGCGGGGTAGTCGGCCTTCATGACCACGTCGGCGATCAGGAAGCGGTCCTGGAAGACGCGGCCTTCGATGTCCAGGCCCAGGTGGCGACGGATCGGGCTGCGTGCGCCATCGGCCACCACCAGCCAGTCGGCCTCGATGTCAAAGCTGCCGTCGGGGGTGTCCACCGTCAGCGTGGCATGGTCGTCGTGGCGGGTGACGGCCGTGACCTTGTGCTGCCAGCGGATGTCGGCGCCGAGTTCGAGCGCGCGGGCGATCAGCATCTCCTCGATGTGGTACTGCTGGAGATTGATCATGCCGGGGCGCTTGTGGCCGGCATCGGGCACCAGGTTGAACTGGTAGACCTCGTCCTCTTCCAGAAAGGTGCGACCGATGTTCCAGCTCACGCCCAGGCTGCAGGCCTGCTCGGCGATGCCCAGCCGGTCGAGGATTTCGAGCGAGCGCTTGGCATAGCAGACGGCGCGCGAGCCGACCGAGACGGTCTTGTCGTCGTCGAGCACCAGCACATCCAGTCCCTGCAGGCGGGCGTCCACGGCCGCGGCCAGACCGACCGGACCGGCGCCGATGACGATCAGCGGCTTGCGCAAGGGCGGCTCGGCCCGGAGGTCGGTCGGCGCCTTGTACGGATAAATCGGGTTGACGTCAGCCCCCATCGGGTCCCTCCTGCCATGGTCTGCAACGCACCGCGGTGAGCATGCCGGCGGGCGAAGGCTGTAATTTACTATAGATAAATCAGTTTACCTAATCGTAATTTGTATCCGGCAAGGGTTTTTCCCCGGGTTGGACTTGATGGGCAGGTGCGGGGCAGGCGGCTATGCTCCGGTGGTTTTTTGTATGACAACTCCATGCGCCAGACCTTCTCCCCGGTGACCAGCGGTGTGCGCCTGTCCGACCAGGTGGCCGAGCAGCTCGCCGCCGAAATCCGCCGCGGCGGCCTGGTGCCGGGTGACAAGCTGCCCACCGAGGCGCGGCTGGTCGAGCAGTTCGGCGTGAGCCGGACCGTGGTGCGGGAGGCGGTCTCGCGCCTCAAATCCCTTGGCCTGGTCGATTCACGCCAGGGCAGCGGGGTCTTCGTGCAGGCCTCGGCCTCGTTTGCGCCGCTGCACTTCGAGCCGCGCCATGCGGCCTCGCAGGCGGCCGTGGTCCAGATGGTCGAGGTGCGGCGGGCGCTGGAGGCCGAAGTGGCGGCACTGGCCGCGCAACGCCGCAGCAGCAGCGACATCCGGCGCATCCGCGCCGCAGTGAAGGCGCTGGAGGCGGCCGTGCAGGGCGGCGGCGATGGGGTCCGGGAGGATGTGCAATTCCACCGGGCGATCGCCGAAGCGGCGGACAACCCCTTCCTGCTGCAGACACTGGAATACCTCGGCCAGTTCCTGCTGGGCGCCACCCAGGTCACGCGGGCCAACGAGGCACGGCGGCTGGACTTTGCCCAGCAGGTGCACGATGAGCATGCGGCCATCGTGCAGGCCGTCGAGGCGGGCCTGCCGGAGGCCGCGCGCCAGGCTGCCGCCGGCCACATGGGCAATGCGATCGCCCGCATCCGCAGCGCCGACCCGGCCTTCTGGGTGCAGGAAGGCGAGCGGCTGGCGCAGTCCCTGCTGCAGGCGCGCCCGCCGGCCCGCTGAACGCCCCTTACTCGGCCTTGATGTTGGCCGCCTTGACCACCGCGGCGTAGCGGGAGAGGTCGCGTGCCATGTCGCGGCCAAAGCGCTCGGGGCCGCCCGGGCTGGCGGTGATGCCCAGAGTGACCAACCGTTCGCGCACGACCGGGTCGTTGAGCACCGTGTTGAGTTCGGTGTTGAGCCGCTCGACGATGGCCCGGGGCGTTTTGGCCGGGGCCAGCAGACCCACCCAGGAGTTGATGTCGAAATCGGCCAGGCCGGCTTCGATGAAGGTGGGCACATCGGGCAGGGACGGCGCGCGCTGCGCGCTGGAGACCGCCACCGCATGCAGCTTGCCCGCCTTGACGTGGGTGACCGCCCCGGCGACCGCGGTGTAGACCAGCGGAATCGTGCCGCCCAGCAGGTCCGTCATCGCCTGGCCACCGCCCTTGTAGGGAATGTGGGTGAGGTTGGCCCCGGTGCGCTGCTTGAGCAGTTCGCCGGCGATGTGCGGCGTGCCGCCGGTGCCCGAGGTGCCGTACGACAGACCGCCCGACTGGGTTTTGGAGAGGGCGATCACGTCCTTGAGGGTTTTGGCCGGCACCGCCGGATGGGACACCAGGATCAGGATGGCGTCACCGATCTTGCCGATCGGCGCGAAGTCCTTGAGGGTGTCAAAACCGACCTTGGGGAAGACATGGGGGTTGATCACCATGGTGCCGTCAAAACCCAGCAGCAGGGTGTAGCCGTCGGGCTCGGCGCTGGCCACCATCTGGGTGCCGATGTTGCCCGAAGCGCCGGGTTTGTTGTCCACGACCACCTGCTGGCCCAGCCGCCTGGAGAGGTGCTCGGCGATGAGGCGGCCGCTGGTGTCGGTCACGCCACCCGTGGCAAAGGGCACCACCAGACGGATGGGTTTGATGGGGTAGTTCGGCTGCGCGGCGGCCGTGCCGGCCCCCAGCGCCAGACTGGCGGTCATGCCGGCGGCCAGCAGTGTCTTGAGCCAGTGGCGGCGGGCAGTGGGTTTGCGATGGAACATGCTTGTCTCCTGGTGGTGTGTTGTCTGCAGTCAATCAGTCTGTTTCGGCGTGGCGTCGCTCGAAGGCCCACACGTCCTCGAAACCCATCAGCCTGGTGAGTTCGCCAAAGTCATAGAGCGGCGTGCTGCCGCCGGCCGAGGAGCCCTGTGCCTGGAACCGGGTGTAGACCTCGGTCATGGCCTGCACGGCCGCCAGCAGGGCCGTGACCGGGAAGATGGCCAGCTTGTAGCCGATCGACTCGAGGTCCTGGCGGCTGAGCACCGGGGTGCGGCCACGCTCGACCATGTTGGCCAGCAAGGGCAAGTCAAAGCTGCGGCCAATGCGGCGCATCTCCTCCTCGGATTCGGGCGACTCCACGAACAGGATGTCGGCGCCGGCCCGGGCATAGGCCTCGGCGCGGCGCAAAGCCTCGTCCAGCCCGAGTGCGGTGCGGGCGTCGGTGCGGGCGATGATGAGGAAATTCGGGTCGGTGCGCGACTCCACCGCCACCCGGATCTTGCGCACCATGTCGGCCATCGGGATCACGCGGCGGCCCGGCGTGTGGCCGCACTTCTTGGGGAACTCCTGGTCCTCGAGCTGGATGGCGGCAGCGCCGGCCGCCTCGTAACCGCGGATGGTGTGCCGCATGTTGAGCAGGCCGCCGTAGCCGGTATCGGCATCGGCGATCAGCGGTGTGCGCGCCATGCCGGCCATGGCGGTGACGCGGCCGACCATGTCCGAATAGGTGGCCAGACCTGCATCGGGCAGGCCCATGTGCGAGGCCACCGTGCCATAGCCGGTCATGTACAGGGCGTCAAAGCCGAAGCTGTCGGCCAGCCGCAGCGAGACCATGTCAAAGACCCCGGGCGCGACAAGCAGGCCGGGCTGGTTCAGGCGCTGGCGCAGCGCCGTACGTTGTGATTCGTTCATGACAGCAGGGTTCCGATTTTGATGGTGCAATCCTTGCAGACAGCGCACTCGGCAGCATTGAACCAAACGGAGCCTCCATGGACCTTCACCTTCGCGACAAGCACATCCTGATCACCGGCGGCAGCAAGGGCATTGGCCTGGCCTGCGCCCAGGCCTTTCTGGCCGAAGGCGCCCGGGTGTCGCTGGTCTCTCGCGAGTCCGCCAACCTGGCGCGCGCCCGCGCGCAGCTGGCAGCGCACGATGCCGGGCGCATCCACACCCATGCGGCCGACCTGCGGGAGGCCCCTGCCGCCCTGGCTGCACTCGATGCGGCCGAAGCCGCCCTCGGCCCGGTGGACGTGCTGGTCAATTCAGCGGGCGCGGCCAAACGCACGCCTGCACCCGAACTCACGGCGCAGGCCTGGCAGGATGCCATGCAGGCCAAGTACTTCAGCTACATCCACATGATCGACCCCGCCATCAAACGCATGGCACAGCGGGGCGCGGGCAACATCGTCAACGTGGTCGGCAATGGCGGCAAGGTGGCCAGCCCGATCCACCTGCCCGGCGGCGCAGCCAATGCGGCGCTGATGCTGGCCAGCGCGGGCCTGGCCGCCGCCTATGGTCCGCAGGGCATCCGCGTCAACGCAGTCAACCCCGGCGCCACCTGCACCGAACGTCTGCAGGAAGGCCTGGCTGCCGATGCGCGCATGCAGGGCATCAGCGCCGCGGAGGCGATGCAGCGCGCAGTGGCGCGCATCCCGCTGGGTCGCATGGCCGAGCCCGAAGAGATTGCACGGGTGGTGCTGTTCCTCGCGTCTGACGCTGCCAGCTATGTCACCGGCGTCTGCATGACGATGGACGGCGCGGCCTCACCCATCGTGGTCTGAGGCCCGCGCGCCTCACTTGACCTGCAGGCCCTGCAGGTAAGCCACCAGCGAGTCGATGCGGTGGCGCACTTCACGCTCGGGCATCCAGCGGCCCATGCGCGTCTCGCGCGCGTCTTCGCGGAAACGCTGGCCCCAGACCGGCATCTCGCGGCTGCCGTGCGGGCCCGCTTCGTTCATGCTGCGGCCGTCGATCATCTCGCGCAGGTACTGTTCGGGCAGCTTGCCGCCGTGGCGCTGGGCCAGCGTGGTCAGGTCCGACGGGGGCTTGACCAGAAAATTGCGCAGGGGTCCGTCGCCCTTGGCGGTGGCACCGTGGCAGCTGGCGCACTGGTGGTCGAACTCGGTGCGCCCGCGCTCGGCCAGCGGCAGGGACCAGGCATTGGCGGTGATGGTCAGCAGGCTGGCGATCACGGCAGCCTGCAAAAAAGGGGTTTTCATGGGCATCTCCTTGGCAAAGGGCTGCATGCTCGGCGCTGCCGGCGCCGCCCTCGGTGCGCTGGCCTACCGCCTGCCCGCAGGGCATACACCCTGAGGCAGATGGCCGAGCCGCAGCAATCGGGCCAGCATGCAGCTTCGTCCTCAAGGAGAACCCCATGCCCCCTTTCCAGAAAATCCTGGTGCCCGTGGATGGCAGCAGCACGTCCGCCAAGGCGCTGGACTACGCCCTGCAGCTGGCCCGCGACAACCACAGCCAGGTGCGCGCCATGCATGCGATCGACGAGCTGGGCTACCTCAGCGGTTACGAGTATTCCGGCCAGCTGGTGGACGCGGCCCGCAAGAGCGCCTCGGAGGTGCTGCACAAGGCCGTGCTGGCGGCGCAGGCCGCAGGGGTGGCACTGGACACCCACCTGATCGACCAGCCCGGCCAGCGGCTGGGCCAGACCGTGGCGGATGAAGCCGCCCGCTGGGGCGCTGATCTGGTGGTGACGGGCACGCACGGCCGGCGTGGGGTGGGCCGCATGCTGCTGGGCAGCGGCGCCGAGCAGATCGTGCGCATGGCGCCGGTGGCGGTGCTGACGGTGCGCGCAGACTGAGGCTGCAGGCTCAGGCGATCAGGTAGCCGCCGTCGACCGGCAGCACCACGCCAGTGATGAAGCGCGCCGCCTCGCTGGCCAGAAAGACCACCGGATCGGCCACGTCCTCGGGTCGGCCCCAGCGGCCCATGGGTGTGCGCGCCAGGATCGGGCCACTGCGCGCCGGATCGTCCTGCAGCGCCTGCGTCAGCGGCGTGGCGATCCAGCCCGGCGCCACCGCATTGACGCGGATGCGGTCGGGGGCATAGGCGATGGCCAGTGATTTGGTCAGTTGCGCCACGCCGCCCTTGCTGGCACTGTAGCCAGGCACCAGACCACCGCCAAAGAAGCTGAGCATGGAGGCCGTGTTGACAATGCAGCCGCCGCGCGCCTTGAGCGCCTGGCGGGCAGCAGCACAGGTGCGCATGCTGCCGTTGAGGTTGATGTCCACCGTGCGGGCGAAAACCTCGGGGTCGAGCTCGGCCTGGCGCTGGATGGTGCCGGCGCAGTTGACCAGCACATCGAGCCCGTCGTAGCGGGCCAGGCGAGCCAGCACGGCCTGGCCATCGCGCACGTCCAGCGTCTCAAAGGCAATGCCCGCATTGGGCGGGTGGGCCTGCGCCGCCTGCACCTCGGCGGCGGTGGCGCCGGTGGCCGTCACGCGTGCGCCGGTGGCAGCAAAGGCCCGGGCGACGGCAGCGCCGATGCCGCTGGTGCCGCCGGTGATGAAAATCTCTCTGGACGGGTTCATGGGTGACCTTTCCTGCGATGGCGCCAGTGTGCCATTGGCTGCACACGGCCTGTGTCCCGCACGGGGCGCACATGGTCGGGGTTTGCGTACACAATGGACGCCAAGCCAAACACGCCCATGAAGATCGACCTCAAGCACCTGCAAAGCTGGATCGGCCGCACCGAGTCGGTCCAGGACCTGGCCAGCGTGGCGCCACTGCGCGCGCTCAGCGCCACACTCGACCGCGACGAGCCGGCCATCGACAACGGCACCGAAGTGCCGCACTGCTGGCACTGGCTGTACTTCCTGCCAATGCACCGGCAGTCCGAGCTCGGCCCGGACGGCCATGCCCGGCGCGGCGGCTTCCTGCCGCCGGTGCCGCTGCCGCGGCGCATGTGGGCCGGCAGCCGTCTCGAATTCCTGGCGCCGCTGCAGGCCGGCCAGGCCATCGAGCGCACCTCCCGCATTGCCGATGTGCGCATGAAGGAAGGCCGCACCGGGGCGCTGGTCTTCGTGCAGGTGCACCACGACATCCGCAGCGAAGGCCGGCACGCGATCCACGAAGAGCACGACATCGTCTACCGCGACCTGCCCGCTGCGGGCGAGCCCGCACCCGCCGGTGTGCCCGCGCCGCAGGATGCCCACTGGACGCGCGAGATCGTGCCCGACGATGTGCTGTTGTTCCGCTATTCGGCCCTGACCTTCAACGGCCACCGCATCCACTACGACCGCCGCTATGTGACCGGGGTCGAGGGTTACCCGGGCCTGATCGTGCATGGACCCCTGATCGCCACCTTGCTGCTGGACCTGCTGCGCCGCGAGCTGCCGGCAGCCCGGCTCCGCCGCTTCCAGTTCAAGGCCATGAAGCCGATCTTCGACATCGCTGCGTTCAGCGTCTGCGGCCGCATGGACAAGGACGGGACCGTGCGGCTGTGGGCCAGCACCCCCGAGGGCCACCTGGCCATGGACGCCAGCGCCGAGCTGGCCTGAGCCCGTTTTGCAGGACACCCTGATGCACCACGCCCCCGACCGCTACCAGGACATCCGCGACGCCGTGCGCGACCTCTGCGCCCAGTTTCCGGACGAGTACCACCGCAAGGTGGATGAAAAACGCGGCTACCCCGAAGCGTTCGTCGACGCCCTCACACAAGCCGGCTGGATGGCCGCGCTGATCCCGCAGGAGTACGGCGGCTCGGGTCTGTCGATGGCCGAAGCCTCGGTCATCATGGAAGAGATCAACCGCTCTGGCGGCAACTCCGGCGCCTGCCACGGCCAGATGTACGTGATGAACGCCATCGTGCGCGGCGGCTCGCAGGCACAAAAGGACAAGTTCCTGCCGCGCATCGCCCGCGGCGAATTGCGCATCCAGTCCATGGGCGTGACCGAACCGACCACCGGCAGCGACACCACCCGGCTCAAGACCAGCGCCGTGCGAAAGGACGGGCGCTGGGTGATCAACGGGCAGAAGGTCTGGATCTCGCGCATCCAGCACAGCGACCTGATGATCCTGCTGGCGCGCACCACCCCGGTGGACCAGGTGAAAAAACGCTCCGAAGGCCTGTCGTGCTTCCTGATTGACCTGAAACAGG
>JACCDV010620113.1_pt1 | contig 10216 bp, 7 predicted proteins | sample 7446131 | NCBI WGS metagenome assembly JACCDV01 (sample SAMN15323448, study PRJNA562643) | freshwater metagenome | isolation source: river surface water | place: USA:Blue River Watershed | collected 2017-08-17
ACGCTCGCCCAGCAGGGTCTCAGGACCCTCCTGATCGACGCCGACCTGCGCAAGCCGGTGATCTCGAAGATGTTCTTCGGCATGCATCGCAAGCCCGGCCTCACCGAGGTGCTTCTCGGCACGGCCAAGCTGCAGGATGCTGCGGTTTCCTCGGGTGTCGAGGGACTCTCGATCCTCACGGCGGGCGGACGCTCCCCGAATCCTTCGGAGCTCCTCGCGGGACAGCCTTTCCGCAACCTTCTCGCCGAGGCTTTGAAACACTACGACCGCGTGGTGATCGATTCCGCCCCGGTCCTCGCCGTCAGCGACACGCTGCTCATCGCCCCTCATGTCGACGTGCTCTGCCTGGTGGTCCGTTCGTTCACCACCCCCGCCAGAGTGGTCAAGCGCGCCCTCAAGACGCTCGACGAGGTTCATCTCAAGCCGGCCGGCATCGTCTTCAACTGCGTTCCGATGGGCGCCAATGCCTACGGTTCCTACTACTACTCGGGCCATTACGGCGACACCTACGGTAGCAAGGGAGTCTATGAGAATGAGGCTTGAAAAGTGATACCAAGGCCGCATCGACATGATGCAACAGAATAAAAAGACCGAATCCCCCCTAGGTCATCGCTCCCTTAGAACAGGAGCCCCGGCCAAGTGCGGCAGCATCTCCCGGATCCTCTACTAGATCTCATTCTGCTCGTCTGCCAGATGATAGCCTCATTTATTAAACTCCTTACTAGGTGCTATCGGCTTGCGCTACCTTACGGTCGGCTCAAGTTATTTGCGGTACTGGGGCTGATTTTTTTCAACGGTCTGCTTCAGCTCATAGGAGTTACATCCATTTTCCCATTCTTTGCGCTGGCTGCGGATCCTGAGCGCATCCGTCATTCCTCAGTTGGAGCTTGGTTTCTCAACTTTCTCCCCCCCCTTTCAAGCAACCAGTTACTGGCGTTCGCGGGAACTTTTTCGATCCTGATGCTGGTGGGAGCAAGCGTCGGCAGCATGCTCAGCGAGTACGTGCGGATCCGTTATGCATACGGTTTTTCCCAATGGATTAGGGGAGAATTGATGAGATCCTACGGACGGAGACCCTACTCCTATTTCCTGAATAGGAATTCGGCTTCCTTAAACCAGCGGATCCTGGATATCCAGAGTTTCACGAGCAACGTCTTGCTTCCCATCGGGGAGATCCTGACCCGCATCGTGTTGGTTTCGCTTCTGGTGGGGGCAGTGTTCTATGTGCAGCCATTCATCGCGCTGGGTGCGGTCTTGCTGCTGGGCGGATTTTATCTCCTTGCCTTCCTCTGGGTCCGCCCGAGAAGCCGGATGGTGGGGGTATTGCTACAGAAACACAGCGTCGAATTCTGGAAGCACACGAACCAGTTCCTTCATGGAATCAAGACCGTCTTCGTCCAAGGCAAGACGCGACACTTCATCGAGGGCGCCCTGGAACATTCCGCCAGGATCACGGAATGTCAGAGCCTCATTCCCCTTTACAGCAACGGTCCCCGCTACCTGATCGAGCCCATCGCGTTCGGGGGATTGGTTGCCATCGTCGTCATCCTTGCACTTCAGGGAAGGCCATTTTCTGACATTCTGCCCAATCTCATGGTGATGGCGATGGCGGGCTACCGTCTGCTTCCTTCCTTGCAGCTCCTGCTGGGGCAGCTTGTCCTAGTGGCTGCTAACAACTACACCCTCACTCAACTCGAAGAGGAGATAGGGGAAATCGAGGAGGAGGTGACGCAGCGCTGGCAGGAGACCGGATGCAATGTCCCCGGTATTCCCTTCTCGAGGGAAATCACTTTTAAAAACATCACGTTCCGGTACTCCCCGGAAAGGCCGCCAATTCTTGAAAAGTTCAACCTCTCGATCGGCAAAAACCAGTCTATTGGCATCACCGGCCCATCCGGTTCTGGAAAATCAACCTTGGCCGATCTCCTGCTTGGCCTCCATGAACCGGAGCAGGGGGAGATCCTTGTCGACGGAATTCCCCTGAGAACGGAAATGATGCAGCAGTGGAGAAGCCTCGTGGGGTACGTTCCGCAGGATATTTACCTTCTCGACGGGACAATTGCCGAAAATATCGCATTTGGAATTCCTTCGGGGAAGGTCGACTGCAAAGCCCTGCAGAGCGCATCCGAGGGGGCCCAGATTCTAGACTTCATCCAAAGCCAACCCCAAGGATTCGAGACCATGGTCGGGGAACGAGGTGTCAGGCTCTCCGGAGGTCAGCGCCAAAGAATCGGATTGGCTCGAGCCCTTTATCATGATCCTCAGATCCTGATCTTGGACGAAGCCACCAGCGCCCTTGATCACGATACGGAAAAATCAGTGATGAAGACAATTCATGGATTGAACGGAAAACTTACCATGCTGTGCATAGCCCATCGCCTCTCGACCTTGGAGAAGTGCGATCAAGTCAGGCAGATCGCCGCTCCGCAAATGAAGGAGGGAAATTGAGCACCCATGACGGTCTTGGATAAGACGATCAAAATCATGATGATCCATGCGGGGAAGAATCCCCTGCCGGGTTCGACCAATGCCTATATCGACTCGATGGTTAGCGGGATCGCCTCATCCGGCCATAAGGTCATCGACTTGCAGACCGCTCACCGTAGGAACGATCCCTTTGGTTTCCGTAAGGAGGAGGAGATTCGCGGCGAGATCGTCCAGATACGCTGGATCAATACGGGCGTTTATGCGGGGCACCCCCCGGGGAGCGGTTCTGGAACTGTTGCTCCTTTGAGCGATGTGATCCCATCTCGAAAACTCAGAGAGGCATTCAGGGAAATCCTCGAGCGCCATGTTCCCGATCTGGTTCATGTCCAGAATCTCTTCGGTTTTCCTGTGGATTTGCTGTCGGATGCGCGAGACAGGGGTATTCCGGTGATTTTCACGCTTCAGGACTACACTCCCATCTGCCCAATCTCCCATCTGTTCCTGACAGATGGGAAGGGACATCCCTGTGAGTTGGAGGGCGCCGAGTTGATCTGCATCCGGTGCTGCACAGCCAGCAAGGGATATGCTCAGTTTGCTGCGGAAGAATATTTCAATGCCGTGATGCGCAGGATGCCTCGGAGGGGATTGTTATGGAAGATAACAGCGGGCATCAGGAACAGGACTTCAGTCCTTATTGCAATGCTTCGCAGGCACCCCGAAGAGGAGTCCTATCGACAGCGACGCGAGTCGATGATTTCCACACTAAGACAGGCGGACATGATTCATTGTTTATCGCATGTCCAGGGCAGGCGTCTCCAGTCGTCGATGGGGCCGATGCCGAGTCTCCGCGTGATCTCCGTATCCCCCCCATCGGTGAAAAGTCCATGTGCCATTCCGAGGAAAAAAGCGGGGGAGAGGTTGCGATTCTGTGTGTTGAATGTTGCCCGGGGGCGGAAGGACAAGGGGTATGATTATCTCAAGGAGGCGATCGCATTGTTATCGGCCCGAAGGAGTGATTTTCAGGTTGATTGGTATGCCGACGGAGAAGAAGAAAGGAATGTCCAGTTTCTTGGAGCTTATACCCTCGACAGGTTGGACGGGATAGCGGCCGAGGCAGATTTCTCGATCATTCCCTCTCTGTGGATGGAGACGCAGGCATACACCGGCGTGGAGATGCTTGCCCGGGGCCTCCCCTTGATCTGTAGCAAAAGAGCAGGGGTTTCGGAATGGGTGAAGGATGGTGAAACCGGGATCCTCTTCGAACCCTCCTCCCCGGATATTCTGGCCGATCTCATGGAATCCCTTATCGATGATCCGTCGAGGGTTGTTCGAATGAGGGAAGAGGCGGCCCGTGCCGCTCGTCTTGTAAAAACCCACAAAATGCACCTTCGGGAAATCGAGGATCTTTACCGAGAAACCCTTTGCATCAAGATGCGGCCATGAAGTCTGTTGTCCTTGCGATCCTGAACTATAACGGAAGGCACCATCTTGAAGAGTTGCTTCCTAATGCTCTTGCCGCGGCACAGCGTTACCCAGGGAAGGCGAGGGTGCTTGTCCTGGATAACAGGAGCACCCGCGACGATGTAGCTTGGATTGGAGAACATTACCCGGACGCGGAGGTCATCGTGGCTCCCCGCAACGAATTCCTGTTTTCCTACAATTGGCTGCTGGACAAGCTGGACGAGGAAATCGTGGTGCTTCTCAACAATGATCTCCGGGTAAGTGAGGACTTTATCGAGCCTCTGGCCCGTCATTTTACGAGAAACGACGTGTTTGCGGTATCCGCCACGTCAAGAAACTGGGAAGACAGCGAGTACACTTTCGGGCCGATCCGGTTGAATCAGAGCCATGGCATATACTACTGGGTTCCGGAACACGAGAGGCAGAAACTGAGCAATACCCTCTTTACCTCAGGAGGATTCATGGCGGTGGATCGTATGAAGTTCCTTTCGCTCGGGGGATTCAACAGGATTTATTGGCCGGCGTATTGCGAGGATCTTGATTTGTGCTTCAGGGCTTGGAAAAACGGATGGGTTTGCCTGTTCGAGCCGGAAAGCGTTGTTTTTCATAAGGAAAGTGGCTCGTGGGGAAGAGATAAAAGGTCCAAAGCCAACCTGCTGAACTACGGGTCATCGCTGCTCTTTCAATGGGTGACCCTGCCGATGGGGTGTTCGGTATGGGAAAACGCGATTGCCCACGCACGGTTCATTCTCGGGCAAAACAACAGAACCTCGTTTTTCAAAACCCTGCTTCAAACATTATTCAAGCGACTGCTAATGCAGCCTGAGGAATTGGCATTCCTAAAAACATCGGAAAGGGAAACAGAGGCGATCCGCCGCAGAATCAACGGCGCTCATCCCCGGTTCATTCCTAGCGCGGAAAATAAAGAAAACGCTCAGCCATGGCATGAGGTGATGATAAAAAAACACCTTACTCACCCAGTAGCGACCCTCTTTCACAAACTGAAAAACTTCAACAAGATTTCCCTCCTGTGGTATGAAAGCCGGAACTGGGGCGACGCTCTCAATCCTTGGTTGGTGGAAAAACTGACGGGATCAAGGCCCGTTTTAACGAAAAGCCGGCATATCAGGAAGTGTCTTGCCGTGGGAAGCATCCTAGGGATCGCAAGCGACACCGATGAGATTTGGGGAAGCGGATTCATTTCGGAAAACGAGATGGTGGAATTTGCTCCTAGAAAAATCCATGCGGTGAGAGGGCCTTTGACCAGATCCCTGCTGCTTAGATCAGGTATTCAGTGTCCGGAGATCTATGGCGATCCGGCACTGCTGATCCCAAGGTTTTTTGATCCGGAAGTCCCCCTCAAATACGATCTGGGAATCATCCCGCACTATATCGAGAAAACACATCCTTGGGTGGAGATGCAGAAAAACCGTCCGGATGTGCGCATTATCGACATCGAGTCAGGAATTGAGGAATTCGTCAGCGAGGTGAAATCCTGCAGGGCGATCGCATCGAGTTCTCTCCACGGGCTGATTTGCTCGGATGCATACGGCATCCAGAATGTATGGATAAAGCTCACCGATGGGGTCATCGGCGGCGATTTCAAGTTCCGGGATTACCGCCTTTCCATCGGTGCGCCGGATCCCCGACCCTTTGTGATTAGCGAGAAAACCACGGTGGAGGAGATTCTGAAAGATGTGCGTCATTACCCAGTCAATCTTGATCTCGACCGGTTGCTCGGGTCGTGCCCATTCCTTCCAAGCAGAACTGTTAGGAAGGGCTGAATCGATAATACACGATGCCCCTCGTTTCGATCATCACTCCCCTTCATAACAAGGGCGCATACATCGAGGAGACAATACGCTCGGTCATTTCGCAGACCCTTCGGGATTGGGAGATGATCATCGTGGAAAATGGTTCCACGGATGACGGCCCTCAGATTGCCCGAGGGTTTTGCGATCCCAGGATCCGGCTCGTTGTGTCAGGGGTGAAGGGGCCCGGGGCCGCAAGAAATCATGGGCTTAAATTTGCAACAGGAGAGTGGATTCTATTTTTGGACGCGGATGACCTGCTAAGTCCTGATTACTTGGAAAAACGATTAAGCCATTCACGGATTAACGGAAGCGATTTGGAGGCCGATATCATTGTCGGTGGTTGGGAAGAGTTTTCTTCTCCAGAATCGGGCTTTGTGCTGAGACGCCCGTCGGGCGAAGAGGGTGGCAAACAAGCCATCGAGGCAACTGCTATTGCTGCCGCACCGTGGGCCGTTCATGCCGCCCTGATCCGTCGCTCAGCGGCGGAATGCCATCATTGGCAGGAGGAATTAGACGGCTTCCCTTCCGAGGACACCGCCTTTTGGTTTCCGCTTGTCAGGAAAAGCCGTATCGCCGTCGTCCCTGATCACGGGGCCCTGTATAGAATCCCGAACCATGCCACTAGGAACAGGCCCGAGAACTTTTCCCTTTGGGTGGAGGGCATTGCCGCCGTGATTTCGAGAAACATTGAGGTTCTTGCTTCCGAGGCAATTGATCCGACTGACACACAATGCATCTTCATCATGCGTGGCTTTGAGGCGGCCTACTGCAGGGCAATGGCATTTTCAGATAACAAGGCTGCGGCAAAGGCCCTTGAGCACACAGGCCGGTGGCTGAAGAGCTGCAGGTTTTCAGGATCTTCTATTATTCTGCGCAAGATTCTAGGCATAAGACTTTTTTGCCAAATAAGGCGCCTTGTTAAAACCCACCCGTCCGTTAACCTCAGATAGCGCGCCCCCAATCAATGATTTCACTCGTCAGTACCATCTTCAACGACAGAGAAGGGTTGGAGGCCTTTTTCCGGGACATGGAACGACAGACGCTCTGCCCCGATGAAATCGTGATCACTGATGCAGGTTCGAGTGATGGCACTTGGGAACTGCTGCTCGAGGAGTCGGCGAGGACGGGGCGGCCTTGGAATCTTGTGGCATTGCAGGAGAGTAGCTGCAATGTCGCCAGGGGTAGGAATCTCTCCATCGCCGCCGCATCCGGACAGATTATCGTGTCAACGGACGTGGGTTGCGACTGGGATCCGGAATGGTTGGAGGAGCTTGTGCAACCTTTCCAGAAGGATGAATTGCTTCACTTGGTAATAGGCAGTTGGGCCGTCAGGAGGGAGGAATTGTTAAGTCCATGGGCCTTGACTGAATGGGCTCTTAAGGGGGATCAACGGCTTGAAGCCACTTCTTCAAGTTACAGTTCTTCTCGATCGATTGCCTACCGCAAGGCGACTTGGAGTGCCTTGGGAAAGTATCCAGAGGATCTGACTTTGGCTGCAGATGATGCGGTATTTGATGCATTTGTGCGTATGGCCGATGTTCCGCGAGCTGGAGTTTCCATCGTGCGGTGTTACTGGCGTCGACATGAAACGATCAACCAGTATTTCAAGGAGGCTTACCGATACGGCCTAGGAGATGGTGAGGCTGGTATTCGCGGGAAAGATATTGCCCTGATCGGTGGACGAATTCTGCTAGAGGGAATCTGCCTCTTGATCGGGATCGCCGGGCTTTTCCCTCGATTTTCAGGCTTTCCTTGGTGGGGTATCGCCTTTCTGGGAGGCGCGGGCATTTCGATTCTCTTGAGGATGCGGAAAATGCACTCAGCTGCCGTTATACTTCGTGAAAACCGCATCAGTCATCCTTGGCTGCGCCTCCTAATTTTCACCTACGGAACCAAATGGCATTGGATTCGGGGACATTGTGTCGGTCGCATTAGAGGATCGACGCGCTGTCTTGATTGCCGGGAGCGCCTCCGAACGATGACTCCGGACATCTATCAATCCAGAATTCAAATATCGACTAATGTATTATGAGCTTGAGAGCCGTCATCACGACCATTCAGGAACCCACCCCAAGCGTCCTTACATTGGTAAGGCGGCTTGAGGAATCAGGTAAAGGAGCAAGGTTGGTCGTGGCGGGTGATTCCAAGGGGCCAGTGTGTTTTTCAGGACCAGAAGTAGCCCCCTGGCCCGTCGACTTTCTCTCCCTCCAGGATCAAATCGGATCTGGGTTTGCGATGGTTGAAAAACTGCCCGTGAAGCACTACGCCCGCAAGAATATTGCCTATCTGCATGCCATTGCCGATGGGGCTTCGTGCATCTACGAGACCGATGACGATAATGCGCCGTTGGAATCTTGGATTCCGCGGGATGAGTCGGTGTCGGTCGGCAGGATTGTACCCGGCGACTGCGAGAGATGGGTGAACGTTTACCGTTATTTCTCGTCGGAAAATATCTGGCCCCGCGGGCTTCCTCTGGATGAAATCCGCAGTGAACTCCCCGAGGTGCGTCCTTTTTCCGGAGTCAAACGGGCTCCCATTCAGCAAGGGCTTGTGAACGGTTCCGCAGATGTCGATGCGATCTGGCGTCTCGTCATGGACAGGGAATTCTTTTTCTCGCGGGGTGAGAGTGTTTTTCTCGAGTCGGGAAACTGGTGCCCCTTCAACACGCAGAGCACTTGGTGGTGGCCCGTGGCGTATCCGCTGCTCTATATCCCTAGCTACTGCTCATTCAGGATGTGCGATATCTGGAAAAGTTTCGTGGCCCAGCGCTGTCTCTGGGAATTGCAAAGCGGCATCGTTTTCCATGCACCCGAAGTCTATCAGGATCGGAACATTCACGACCTGATGCGCGATTTCAGGGATGAGATTCCCGGTTATGAAATGAACAGGCGAATTTGCCACCTCCTATCGGGACTGAAACTTTCAGGAGGCGAGCAGGAGGTCTCCGGAAATCTCCTCAGATGCTATGAATTGCTGGTGAAGGAGGAGATTTTCCCTCCTGATGAAATGATACTGGTAAAAGCGTGGGTCGCTGATTGCGAGAAGGTGATGCATCATCCGCGCGGGTAGCGCATTTTACGGATCCGGGCGAATGCCGGAGAATGAAGAATAAGCCCTATATCCTTATCTTTTCCGCCTCTTCGGAGGGCGGGGTTGCCGAGCACACCTTTTATCAGGCCCGTGCTCTCATGGAGGCTGGAGCAAAGGTTTTGGTACTCGCCCCGCCTTCCTTTCTGGCTGGCAGACCCTGCGTGTTCCCCGTTGAGCGGTGCCTTCCGGATCCGATCTCAGGCCCTTCCGATTTGGTGAAAAAAGTCAGGATGGTTATGAGGATCGTCCGGAGTCGGTACATTTTGGCGTGGAAAATCATCCGGAATCGTCCCGACCTCATCCTGCTCGACTGCTTTGTGGAGTACATGGCTCCGCTTTGGGCGGATCCCCACATCTTCTTATCACGGATCCTAGGCTTTCGCTACGCTGCCAACCTTCACGATCCCGTCCGTGATTTCCGTATCGGACCGATCTGGTGGCACCGCCTTTCGGTCTGGCTGGCCTATCAGTTCCTGGATGCCGGCCTGGTCCATCATGAGTTGGAAGACCCGACTGTGGTTCCGCGCCGAGTACACGTTGTTGTGACTCCGCACGGATTATACGATGCCAACTCGGAGAGCTTCGACAGAGATCGGATACGCGACGACTGGGGTGTTCCAGAGGGTTATAAAGTTTTCCTTTCCTTCGGATACATCCGTGATGGAAAGAATCTGGATCTTGTCATTCGATCTCTTCCCGATGTGCCGGATGCATTTCTCGTGGTCGCTGGCTCCGTGGCGTCGGGGCATGACCGTCCCATGAAGTTCTATCGAGAACTGGCGCAGAGCGTTGGGGTTGCCGATCGGTGTAAGTTTGACGAAGGCTATCTCGCAAACGCCAGGATCGGGGGGTATTTTGCCGCCGCCGATTACATTCTCCTCACCTATTCTGCGGCTTTCCGTTCGCAAAGCGGTGTCCTGAACCTTGCGGCCAAGGCTCGTCGTCCCGTGTTGGCCTCGGCTTCACAGAGTCCGCTGATGGAATCCGTGATGAAGTATTCCCTTGGAGCGGCGGTTGAACCGGATTCTCAGGAGGCGGTAGCCAACGGAATGAGAGAGCTCATCAAAGGTAATGTCAGCGCTCCGGATTGGACGGGATATGAAAATTCCGCCTCTTGGACTATAAATGCCAAAGTGATCTTGAGTTTAATTTGATGACTTGGATCACCTCTCAAATCGGCGCCCGAGAGTATTATGCTATTCCGCGTGTCTTGCTCTACGAGGGCAAAATGGATCGGCTTTTTACGGATTTCTGGGCCTCGGCTCCATGGAGACTCCTGGGAAAGGTGACCGGTAAAAGCTCGCTGGCAACCCGCTGGCATGCGGATCTAGCCGATGCTCCGGTCACGGGATTCAATCTTCAGGCACTCAAGGCTTCACGCCGTCGCTTTGAAAATCCCTACGAAGGCTTTCTGCAAGTCGGCG
>JACCDV010661510.1_pt1 | contig 10214 bp, 11 predicted proteins | sample 7446131 | NCBI WGS metagenome assembly JACCDV01 (sample SAMN15323448, study PRJNA562643) | freshwater metagenome | isolation source: river surface water | place: USA:Blue River Watershed | collected 2017-08-17
CTTACACTTCAGCCGATCTATCTTCTGATGGTCCTCCTCCTTGAACAGGATGCACATAATTCCCTATTTGGACACAAAATTAGACTTTTCCTTGAACCTCTAGAGAAAATTACTACAAACAGTTGCAACTGCTCGCTAGGACTTAGACTTGAGTCGGCTCTGCATTTAGAAGAATATTATAATTCGTCAGATTGATAGATCAATAAGTGTCAATTATTTATAGCTAGCATTGCCTAAAAGATATTATGAATCATCAACACAAAAAAGCATGGTAAATATTTATCTTCTTGGGAGTGTGATTCGAGTGAAAATTCTGCAATGTTTGGGACAAAAAGACAAAAGTGATTGTTGATGAAAAAATAGGAAAAGATTAGCTTACAGTTGAATTGAATATCCTTAATATCTTGCTGGATAAGGCTGTCCAAGATGTCTTGATTTATATTAATTTGATGAATTATTGCTTGAATGGCTCATAGATGTAAGACATCCAAATTATATCAAGAGTATTTAGTGATAATAAGCTAATTATGAGTGGGAAGATTGTTAATTTGTAAAAATTATGAGGCCCTTCGTTTAGAATCATCACTAAGACTCTATAAAGACGCATATATAAAGTAAACGAAATTCTGTCTTGATCAAAGAGTACTTTGCACCATCGGCAAGTACTGGGTATTTGACAAATAAAATTTGAAACATTATAGTAGGCATTGAATATAATTTTCTTATTGATTTAACTTTGATTTGTAATATTAATTCATTTTTTTGAATCAACTTTATTAAGTTTCTCGTTCGCTTACTATTCCTCCCAAATGCTAAGTTTCAACTTGTGCTTGCATGCTATGTCATTAAATATTGCAAAAAAAGGATAAATAAATATTTTGCATTTTTGTAAGAGTCAAAACAAAGCCAAGTAAACAAGAAATAATATGGCAAGGCAAACAAGTGTGCTGATCCAAAGAGCAATCAAGGGTATCCTCATCATTTTTCTGATTCATGGCTGTATTCCTTCCATTTTTATTGCTTCAAAGATTTTATCAAATAATAATTCTTTTGAATAGATGAGGTTAAATCCTCTTAATATCGTTGATCGTATATCAACAAGTTCAACTTTTACGCCCTCCACTGCATCCATCTGTGGAGTACTTGGGACCTTGCTTTTTGTGGGAGCATGCATTTGGATGTACATCTGGTACACGATTGCATTTTTCCAAGGATCCTATTTCCAAAGCTCTTATGAGTCACAAGTGCCTCCAAGCCGGAGGTTTCAAACTCCAAGTGATGCAAAGTTGGCTGCAATATTTTTGAGCGAATAAACTCAAGAAGTTTGGAATCACACAACTCTTAAAGAGGTTATCAACACTAGGATATTCTAAACCACCAGCGCTGGCTCCACTAAATATTAAATCGCAAATAAATGCGATGCAAATTATTTTGCAAATGCAATAAATCCAATAGTCCTAAAGGATTGCTATACATTCGCATAAAATCGAATATGGACATATTCGTATGCAACCAATCCTAGCTATGTTGGCTTCTGGCTTACTTACCACTGTTTCAACCCCTTCGCCTGTTCTGGTACAGGGGCCACAATCACTACAGTCAAGAATAATCTAACCACCCTCTTTGGCAACTCATACGTTCAATTCAAATTTTCAACCAAGGTCTTACAACCGGATGGCTCCAGCCAGCATCAAGTCTACACCATTTCTTCAGGACAGTTCAATTCTCCTTACACTCTCTCCACCAGCCTTGAGCCAGAAGTTATTCTCAGCAACATTCACATTGACTATTCTATTTGGCCGTGGAAATCAACCGTGAAGCGAACCAATATCGCCTATTATGGATTGGTTAAGGGCACGGTTCGAGCTGCTACTTCGGTGACATCTCTTCCTAAATTTCAACTTGTGTCAGCCCCATACCAGCATTATGTTTATCGCCATTATGTCAAAGGAGATAGATGGATTGGAGTTGTATGTGGAGGATGCTTTCTTGTCCATCTATACTTCTTTACCCTTTGCTTCTATGTTAACCTCCTCAAATCTCGAATGGCAGCAACAGAATAATTGGTCTTATAAATAGACTCTGAGTAATATGGGGATGGGTTAACTAAGAAAGTAGTGGTGAGAAGTCCAGCTATTCCCTTTTATTATTACCTTCCTTTTTGTTCGCATAAAGCGATATAAAGAATGAAGTAATTGCTGGATATAAGTAATATTGTAAAGGAGCTCAAGCGAGGGGACAGAAATATAATGATTAATATCAAATCGCTAGAAAATATGCCAGTTATTTTGGAAATATAGCCCCTATTGTAAAAAGAAAGAAAAGGTGTTAAAAATTAACACGGCCTATAGCCCTAAAAATAGAAAAATAATAATGGAAGCCAGCAAGATAAAGATAAAGATAAATCGAGCATCCTCATGCAGCAAGAAACAGTGGCCATAGCTAACTAGAGTAATAATCAAACCAACAACTTTGGTCACCTCCCCAACCAAAGTAGCATTTAGGAACTACCAGCTTTATAGCAATCAAACAACATACTGGATGATTCACTTCGTGCCCCTATCCATCTCTCCCACCAGCCTCAGTAGGATATCCCCAAATACCCTCAAAACTAACTTTGTGAGCTTATGAACATTGAGCCCTAAGTGATGGCAGCATTAAGGAACTCTAACAATACCAAAGACATATTCTCTCGCTCACCGGCGCTCATGCATGCAACAGGCAATTAGCAATAATTTGAAAAGCAAAAAGAGCACTAGAGTAATAATGATGAGCCCTTTGAAGAACCAAAAGGAAAGCAAGGGTGTACTAAGATAGCAGACTTCTTCAGTTTTTTAGATATGTATAAAGTGAAGATAGGGTTTAGTGCTGGCACGGCAAGGTCCAGCTGCGTTGGATTTTTATTCGTCCTTGCTCTAATTGGCTGCTCAATCCTCTTCTTGTTTAATCAATTCCAGAATTCAGGTACATTCCAGACATCCGTAACCAAATAATTCCAGCAGCCATCCTAAATTAAATATTCAGTTTCCACAGGTCGCAATTTTAGGCCAGCCGTATGCTTTAGCTATTCAGCTCAGGCTCTCCTAACCTCCAATAATGTCACTCTCAAGCTCTATACTTACTCTGGGTCCAAAATGACATACTACACACCAGTTGATCTACAGTACGGCCAAGCAGATATACTGGGAATCACTGCAGATAGTCCTTATGCCAATTTGGACACTTCAAACTGCCATATTTTCCCTGATAATGTGAAGGTAGACATGGGCGGGTACAATACTGCACATGAAGCTTACTTCGGCTTCAGGATTGAGGGCTACTGCACAGGGACAAGCCAATATTGTCAGTCTAACATAAACACAATAAATGCAAACCTGTATTCATTCTTGAGCACTTCAAGCAATACTTTCACCTTCTACACTCCCGTCAACCAATATCTGCCCGATGTCAACACCATCTTTACTGGGCAGGTCTTTCCCCGCCCTTTGCGCTAAGGCACTTCTAAATTTAATGCTACATCTTCAGTGGAGGAGACAGCTTACCTGGATCGTATTCAGCTGCTTGATAACTATAATAAGAGGGCCAATAGTTCAGCCCCTCAAGTCATATAGGAGGCAATATGTTCATCCAGGTATCAGCTTGCTACCAATATCAAATATGTAAACTCCGCAACTGCCTATTACTAGTTTCGGGCAAGGCCAAGTGGAAACTTAACCAAAGTGACTTTGGAAGGCTCCACTCTATTTAGTTTGTTGGGAACGATCGGAGGTGTTTTGGTCTTCATGTTTTGCATATTCGGATGGTTAGGATATGGCTACAACACTTACAATGTGAGGACTAAGCTCGCAGAAGTATTGTTTGGCTAAACTATCTACTATTACAACGCCTTCACCAAAATACTCTTCCTCCTAGGAGGGAGGTTGGTATGCTGCGGGTCACTTGGCATGACCATGAAACGCATGTATCTAATAGATGAGAAAATAAAATATATTCTTAACACCATAGAGACGGTGAAGGAGTTGATTTCATGCCGAAAACTATCTGAGAATCTCTTTCAACCCGAAGTGAGAAAATTGGTATAAATTTACTTCAAGGAAACCATAAATGAGGCCAGCAGTGCGTAAAAAACAAAAAAAGAGCAAAGCTTGAGAGAGCAAAGCTAGAAGTCATAATAATTTTAATAGTTTGTATAGGAGGAGGGAGACTCAGAAGGATCAAGTCATAAAAATCAGATCGTGAATATGAGCTATGTAGGACCATCCCAATAAAACCTGCTGGAGGAAAGCTTGCCGCAGGCCCATCCAAACGAATAGTAATATTCCTCAGCCTCCTAGACAAACTAAAGGGGAGTGAATCGCAAGAAAGTTGAGTACTTTTAAAAGTACAAGGGACAACAATATTATAACAAGATAAGCAAAGAGTTTTGGGTCAAATTTTTCGATCTCTTCCGATCAGACCCATAATTCACTCTTAAAGGCAAGTGGAGAGTGGGATCAGTTTTCGGCTTCATACTAACTGTGATTACTGCCACCATTCTTATCCTTGTCTTTTGGTTCTATATCTTCGTAGGTGATAACAGTTCCAGGACTAGCTATAATCGAGGCATGCTTGTCGATCCTGAAAATACTCCTCCCCTCCAGTTAATTTCAGGCCTCAACTTTTGCATAGCCTTTGGCTTCTATATCAAGCCTGGCATGTCTTTTGTCAATGTCTCGAACTTAATCAACGGAACCATCAGCTCAAGCATATCCATTTCACTCTATCAAGTGAGCCAAGTGTGGAACAACAATCAGTTGACAATTAAATAGACAAAGTATGATCTGATTCCGTGCTAGGCTAATTACTTCGATGGCTTTATGAGTCCCAATGATGATCCTTCCTACTTTTCCTCCATCACTAATGGCTTCTGTCTGCCAAAGAATATAAGGCTAAACCTAACATCAAATACAATAAACAACACGCAGTACTTCAAATTTTCTATCTACAACAACACTGTGGCTGGAAGCGCTCTCCTCACTACTTTAACAACCTCATACCCTCTAGGAGTCTATATGACTATACCAGTCATCAATCTTGCAAATAAAGAGTTCGGCTACAAGGTACAGCAGATCCGCCCCAACACATAAACCCTCACCAAGGCTTTAGAGGTCAATATCACCCTCACCAAGCAGCAATTCATCTATAACAGTCCTAATTACACCATCAATCAAAACAGCACCACTGTTGAAAGCTACAATTACATTGAGGATAGAGCCTATGAACGGACTATGAATTTAGCTCCAACCACAGTGGCCCGAGTCTACAACATTACCTTCAGCCACTCAGGCTTTGTGGAAACATACAATATCACTTATCCAAACATTATGGAGCTGATAGGCTACTTCGGGGGAATCACTTTTCTTGTGTTTTTAATCTTAGGATGTATGGCAAGCTCATTCAATACCTACTATAGAGATTATCTTATTGGATAGGAGTTGTATCTTTATGTACCCCTTGCTCGGGTTTGGAAAGGGAAGCAGGGTAAGCAGAGCAAAGGCTATAGTGAGAAAGATATAATCTTGTTAAATAAAAAGACTGAATTCGATGTCTTTAAGGCCTGGCTCTTATCCTTTTTAGCAGTATGCTCGTAGATCCAAAACTAAAATTATTTGGTGATCAACACTATCAAACAAAAAGTGCAGTAGGACATTGATATATGCAACTTTTACAAGAAATTCTTTGCCATCAAATACACCCTTAACTCTTTATATCAGCTTTAGTCAAATAAAGATATACCCATTACTAATATATACAGCAAGTAAATCGCGTTTTAGACTCAACCAAATGATAGCAAAGAGAGAAATAAAGCAACTGAAATGACTAAACTCCATAATCTATCCTATCGTTCCCAGCAAATCCTTAGCCAATATGAGCTATCAGATATTTTCGATAAAGATTACTTGAAAAAATGCATGCTCACTAAATATTGCAAATAAAAACCTATTGAGCACAATTACAAGCTAGAACCATAAATACAAAGATATGAATAACAAAATTTTGATTAAATGCCCGAACCGATCCATTCTTAAAAATAGAATCGACTCGGTGGCTTATCATAACATCTACACAAAGAAGATAGCATAAACGATAAGCTGCTGAGAGTTTAATCATAAAAATAGGAAGAGGCGGACAAGGTTGAAATGGTTGAAATAGCCGATTTCGAGATAGAGAATGCTAATGTGGTGGAGTAGAGGGAGAGGGAAAGTGAGCAAATGGCGAACTCGTAGATTATGGCAAGATAGAATATGAATGTTGAGAGTGAGATTGCCTAGTCTTCCTAGTATGACTGATGATGTTAACAATATTATTTATTTTCTCTTGCATCCTAATTCATAATAATTTAATAAAAGAATTATCATAAGAGCAAAATCAACAGAGACCATTCTATAATAATAACAAATGGACGTATAAGAACAATATTGCTTATTCGTTGACAACTCAGGATCGGTGGGCCAATTCACCAACTACTGGCAAACCATCAATGACATCCTCGCAGAGTACGCCAAAGATATCACCCACTACTATCTTTGGAACTCAACCTGCGGGCTCATCACCAAGAAGGAACTAGAGGCCAGCATCATCAGCCAGAGAGGCACAGGAGGAACATCTCCCTCTGATGTGGCGAAGGTTATTGTGAACCAGGGGCACAGGAACATCATTCTGGTCACTGACGGTGAAGTCTGTGACAGAGATGTTACTATGTGCGATACAATATTCAAGAATGCCTTTGAGGCAAAACAGTTCACAATCAATAAGGCCGTTTGCTACGTCATCGGCAGATACAATGAACCGAATCTCTCAGTGACCTGCCCCTTCACTCGTCGGTGCGAGAGCAAGGTCTTCAGCAAATCTGGAGCCGACCCTCTTAAGACAGTAATGCAGTACACTCAAGAGGATTACAAGGTCCTCGACTCACTTGACTCAATAAGTTTGTAAAACTTTGAGGCCAAGTACTCCAGTATTGAGCAACTCATCATTGCCATCAACATGGGAAAGGACGGCAATCCAGAACTAAAAAACCAACTGGTGGCATTGAAGACCCGCCTAGTCAAATAGCTCTCAAAGAAACTTGGAAAAAAGATGAGCTATAGCCAAAAGATAAGGGAGAAATTGAAGGAGCAAAAAGTAGAAGAAGCTCTTGAAATGGTTTCCAATATGGCTCAAAAGTACTTCTAAGAAAGTGGAACAGGAGAGCTTGAGAAAAAGCTTTCTTACCTCATCAGTCTTTGCGGAGACATGAGAGGACAATACAACGTTGGACAGATAAAGTCCAACAAAATGGCAACTGCAGTGCAGGCAGTTGAGGGAAAGATAAATCAGGAAGTAGAAATAGAAGATTTATCTAAGAACCCCATCGAATGCCCCATCATCATGGACGAAGACGTCCCTCAGATACTGATAGATGAATGCTAGCCATTCCTCTTGAATGTAGAAAAGGGGATTGTGGACGATATTAATGCTTGCCCACTCAGGCTGTTGAATTACCCTGATCTCAAGGCAAAGTTCAAAGCAAGAATATCAACCTTCACAGGTGTCAAATACTCAGACAAAATGAGAAAGAATCCTTTTACCCAAAATAGGCTTCTTGGCTCCATTCCTTTAGGAACTCACAGGTCACACGTGACTGTGGGAAATCACACTATTGCTAAGCTGGTCTCAGGGGGTAAGGTGATGGGAAACCTAAACATGTACTACGCTGTGATTTGGATCCTTGTGCAAGAAGACCAAATCGAGTACTTGAATCCCATTAAAGCCAATCTGACTGAGCACCTCATCCATAGGCTGACAACGACTCAAACTATGGCGAGCATGTGTGGACTTTCCCAATTCTTATCCACTCAGATCGATACTGACATTGCGGTGTGGTATTGCGTGAATAGTGGGTACTTGAACCAGCAGCCTGAGAAAGATACCTTCAGGTTCCACCTCTTTGATATTGACTCAATGGTCAAAATCATCAAGTGCCTGGGCTATCCAATCCACGAAGGCTTTACAAGGCACTACCTCAGAACTAAAGCCCTCTTCTACTTGCTCGATAAAGTTAAACGCTCAACTCTCAAACAAAAAAGAGCTTTGAAGACTCTCCTTAGGGGACTGTATCAGCGCGGTTTCTTCATTGATACTTCCAATTTTACAGCCAAATTCAAGGAAGTAGAGATTTGCAGCGATTTCATTCCAGTGGATGGGGCTGCTGAAGAAGGGCAAGTAAAGCAGGTGATGAGCAAGTTACCTAGATACTGCCAAGGATTAAGTGGGGAAGACTTAATCTACGTAAGTGAGCTCCTTGATGAAGATAAGCAGTTCGCTGATATCTTCTTGGACTACAACATCAAACCAATTCTTCCAGCGGCTGAGTCCAACTGGAAGTTTGGACAGGGCTAATTCGATCACGAAGTCCAAATGGATCCAAGCACTCTCCGTCCCCTCGCAAAAGTCAACGGATAAGATTGGGATAAATGGGCAACAAAAGTCTTCAAGGTTGACGATAAAAAGGAATTGTTCAAAGGATGCAAGTATATCGAATAATTCATAATAAAGCATAAGAAGCTACCCACAAAGGATGAGATTGCAGTCTTCTACTACAATCGCTACGTCTAAGCCAAAAAAATCAACACCTTGCCTTCCCAAACTGAAGCATGGACCTAATATCTTCTCCAACAGTACAAGAATGTTTGGCCTGACAACTCCAACATCAAGGAAGTCATCTCAGTCCTCAAGCAAAACAGGGCTAAGAAGATAGAAGTTGTCAACTGAGCTGCCACTGCCCAGGCAGTGGAAAGGCTATAAATGATTTATATCTTTTCTGCTGCCAATTCTTACAATATTAGTTTTTAAATGTATAATTGCTTTGATCACATTTCCATGTCCTCTCTCCTGCTGAGCAAACTATTCAAGTACTTGTCCTCAATCTCCATAATATTCTCAGTGGCAAAGGCAGCCACAGGCACATTATGGAAAGGAACTCCAGGACTTGTCTCCAGCATTCTCAAATGTTCGAATGTTTTCTACCGAATCTAGTTCAGGTACTCGGGAGTGTTTTTATTCTTTATCGGCTTCACTGTAAAATGAAGCTTGCTGTCTGGCTGATAGGCATCATAGAATTTGTCGGTCTTTGGTATATATCCATCCAGGTCTTCTCCAACAGCTAGTCCAGTCTCATAAGCCCAAAGCCTTGCAACATTATGCACAGTATACCCGCCTCCCCCAAGAAGCATCAGAGGAACTCCATAAGACATCATCTTTTTTACACATTAGCCGTGGCCTCTAATGCTGAGATTCAAGCGACCAAGCACATCATAGGCAATACTGTCGCCTCCCAGCTGAAGGATCACTGCACTTGGCATAAATTTAGCCATAACTTCGTCCATCACTGTCTTGAAGATCTCCTGGTAGCTATCATCGTCTATGCCTACTTTGAGAGGCACATTCACTGAGTAATATTTGCCCTTGCCTTCCCCAACCGAATCTATACTGCCTGTTCCTGGGAAGAAGTCATCTCCATACTGATGGAAGGAAACAGTCATGACTCTGTCTGTTAAATAAAAGGCCTACTATACTCCGTCTCCATGATGAACATCAACATCCAAATACAACACTCTTGGGTAGTATTTTAACATCTACAGAATAGCCAAAACAATGTCGTTTGTGTAGCAAAATCCACTGGCTTCGCATTTCTTGGCGTGATGGAGGCCTCCTCCCCAGTTTATTGCCACACTTGCATCGCCTCTCAATAAGAGTTGAGAAGCATCAATAGATCCACCGCATGAAATTTGGCAAAACTCATACAATCCAGCGAATCCTGGACAGTCTCCTGTCTAGTTCATCGAAAACTGGCTTTTAAGCTTATTGGAGTTGATGAGGTACTTGCGTTCTTCCTCGGATTTGAGCATCATATCGTTGTTGTAGGTAAATCCTGAGCTGGATAATACGTCCTTGCAGACGTAGTTTTAAAGGTAGTTGATATACTAAGGGTGGTGGAATTTGAGCAGCTCTTATTTATCGGCCTTCCTCGATCGATACACATCCAGCTTGCGATAGATGTCAAAGCTTTAGACCAGGGAGTGCGTCATGGCCATCCTCTTAGGCTTCATGGGGTGGTCCTTGTAGTAGTAGAACTTGCCGATCTACTCGTTGTAGAAGTAAGCCACATTGCGCCCTAACATTATTATATTTAC
>JACCDV011095033.1_pt1 | contig 10214 bp, 23 predicted proteins | sample 7446131 | NCBI WGS metagenome assembly JACCDV01 (sample SAMN15323448, study PRJNA562643) | freshwater metagenome | isolation source: river surface water | place: USA:Blue River Watershed | collected 2017-08-17
AGGCTAAAAGAGTGGTTGTAGTGCCGAGAAAGAAGCGTGGGAAGAGCGTTTACAACATAGTTCAGAGTTCAGTAAGTGATTATTGTAAGCGTAAGTATGGGCGTAAGTGTACGAAGGATGAAATCAACACCATTTACCGAGAGTTGAAGACTCGATATGTAGAGGGTTTCAAGAATAACCGATTAAGTGCCGATGAGATAGCCAAGACGATAGACGAGAAGTTGGTTTACAAGGACAAGAAGAAAGTACCGAAGGTGCTAAAGTCCTTTCCTTACTACGATATATTGGCTCAATTGCAAGGGAACGATGGATTGTTCTTTAAGAGCGATGATATTCTTGTATTTGATTTGAGTGTGTTGGAAGAAACTGCGAAATCATTTGGGATATTAGGATTTAAGAGGTATGAGGTTTTGTATTCGGAGTTGGAGGACTTCTATACGGATGAGTTGTACCCAATGATGAAGGAGTTTTTTGCGGAGTTTTATGCCGAGCATGGATTTGAGCCGAGTCCGCCTCCCGAATTTGTGATGAGTGATGCTGAAACGGATATTGAGAATAGGACTTTTGTTTATTATTTGGATTTAAGCGAGGTTGAGGGGATAGATGGGAATGATACCCGCCCAAAGAAAGAAAGTGGAAAATCGGGGGGTAAGGATGTGAATGTGGAGGATATAGACTTTGAGGAAGAGGAAGATGGTGGTGGAAAGGATAAGGAGCGTGAAAAAAAGGTTTTGGAGGGAGGTGAAGGTGGAGGCAAGGGAGATTCGGAGAACGTGCGCTTAAAAGAGTTGGAATTGAGGGAAAAGGAATTGGAATTGAAGATTAAGGAATTGGAATTGAAGATTAAGGAAGAGGAACGGAAAGCAAAGGAGGTGGAAACAAATAAATTGGCGATGGAATTGTTGAGGGATGGGATTATTGATAATGATGCGTTCAAAAAATTGGTAGGGTTATGATTATTATATTAAGAATTTTTACCTTGTTGGTGATGGGAGTGGTCATCGGCAAGTGTGTGACTGATTTGTATGGGTGGATTGTTGATTCCTTTAAAGGGGTTGGTAGATTTTCCAATAAAATCAAGGGTTTTGGGAAAAAATAGGTATATTTTTTCATACACATAGGTACAAATTTTTATACCTAATTCGGTAAAGGTTCTTTTACCTATGTTGTGCTATTTTTTACCTATTTCGGTAAAGGTTTTTTTACCTATTTTTGTGCGGAATGTGTTTTGTTGTTTTGTTTTGTTTAAGCCATCCTTTTCGGGTGGCTTTTTTTTATATCTTTGAAGTCTAATTAAAAAGAAAAGAGTATGGCAAAAGTCAAAAAACGTAAACCACTTTCAAAAGAAGTTCTTAAACATCATATCTACAAACCATCGGGAGATTTTTTTATGGAAAAATTAGATGCTTGGACTTACAAAATCCATTTTACACCAAAAGACGCTTCTAACTCCTATTCATCATTAGCTAATAGATTTGAGGTTGAAGATGCGGGTAAAGGGCATTTTGGTTCTGCTTACATTGTTAGAAACAAATTGTAATTTATTAAGGGTTTTTTGTTGAGTTGTTTAAGCCATCCAATACGTGTGGCTTTTTTTATGAACGATTGAAAATCACCTCAAGTATTAAATGCCGAGTAAATACATAAGTCGGCACATAATAATTCAATTAAGTTGTACACTTGTATTTGATATGTAGTACACTTGTAGTACACTTGTATAATGAAAAAGGAATTTCAAAATTTTGCAGTATTCTTAATTGAGTTATTGTATTGGGTAATTAAACCCATTATTCAATTTAAAAACAGAATGGTAAATAAAATTCATAAGTATCGGTATTTTTATTTTCGTAAATAAAAACAATTAGTATATTTGCAATATCCAATCTATCATTGCCAAAGGGTTAGGATGTATCAAAAGGGGGATTTTCCAACGGGGTTATCCCCTTTTTTTATGCTCGTAAATTACTGATTTCAAATATTTTAAGCGATAATAACAGATTCGTGTTAATAATTCATCACTTTTTTCTTGTTTCTTTAGAACTTGTTTTGTACTTTTGAATCGTTAATCAATTAATCAATTAATCATTAAAAAATGGAAACATTAAAAAACCTTTCGGATGAAACCTTGATGGTTCGTCATGCAAACGCAAGTACAAGCGTTAAGTGGGTAAAAGATGAGCAGTACAAAGAATCTATTGAAATGCTTATGAATGACATTGAATGCATATTTGCTGAAAGACAAATAAGTTGCGAGAAAATCGGTAGAAGTGAAATAAGCGGATTAAAATACAGATATGAAAAAAATGGTAAAGTAGTCGCATTGATTTGTGGCTACTATCAAAAACCAAACGATTTAATATAATAGAGTATGGATTTAATGATACAAGCAATCAAGGCTTACATAGACAACTTGATACGATGCAATCCCGATTGGGAAAACTTGGACTACGTTATTGAATACGATAGAATGACAAGCGAAAATGCAATTGAAGAATTGGATGTCAAAATGGGATTCTTTTATCTTGGACAAAGATTAAGTAATCGCCAAACCAAAACAGAATTAATATCAACCGCCTTTAAAAATAGAAACTAATATGGCAAACAAACTTAAAATAGAGTTCATTAAATTCTACGGAGTAGAATTAGAAGTACACTTTTACACATCATTTGATGCGGGTTATTTAAGAAATTCAAATGGGGATGGACTACCACCATCCCTTGATTTTGATATTGAAAATGTTTATATCGGAACAACCGAAGTGACTGAATTATTAATGGTAGGTGAATTATGGGAAGAGTTGGAGGAAAGAATAAAGGAAATTGTTGCCGAGCAAAATGAAAATGACGATGAATTTGATTTTGAAGACTATGCAGACTAATAATTATTTGGAAAAAATCTTTGTTGAAATCAAAGATTTCATAAATGGCAATGTAATTTTTAATGATTTGCAAAAAATAATGAATAATCTTGAAAAAGCCGATTCTATTGGTTTTTCGGAAATTCAAAATTTCTTGGAAAAATTAAATTCAGCTAATTATTCCTTGCAAGAAATTAAAGTTGGATTGCAGAAATGGGATAAAGTAATTTATTCGATGAATATTCAAAATGAAATAAATCGCATAAATGACATCCAAACTAAAATCATTTTGCTTCACGAAAAAATAAAAAATGTAGCATGAGCAAAGTAGGAACAAGAGTTCAATGGGAAATGTTTGTGGATAGCAATTTTTACGATTGTTGGGCGGTAAGACCAATAGGAGATAAAGATTTTAACTCCCCAAGATTATTTCACTTCTTTGAAAAAGAAGATGCCGAGAAATTCAAAGAGTTGGTAGAGAAAAGTTACCACGCAGTAAAAAACAATTAAATAATTTAAAAATCAAATATCATGAAAAAAACAATGTTAATCGTAGCCATGTTGTTCGCAACACAAATTCAAGCACAATTGAGAATCATTCGCCATCAAGACGAAATGACCGACAATGTTTATTACTTTGCATCCGAAGGATTCGTTATTAAGTCCGAAGATGGTCAAAGTGGATTCCGAGTTTCTTTGGGAGTTAAAGAAAAGAACGGAAAGCTAATCGAAGATGGATTGAATTTGAAAGTGGTCAATGTTGGTAGTTGTTATGAGAACAACAAAATAACCATCCTATTTGAGAATGGAGAAAAAACCAATCTAATGTCTTGGAACAAATTTAATTGTGAAGGCAATGCTTATTTTGAAATCAATGATAAAACCGAAGAGTTGCTCAAAACACAAAAGGTAACAAAGGTACGATTTGAGAATGGTCGCAGTTACGAGAGTTTAACGGGAAAGGTCGAAGACCAAGAGTATTTCATTAAGCTATTCGGACTGATTCAAGAAAATAAATTTGAAAAAGAATAAAATAAATTTGTTTCTTTAGAAATTGTGTTTATCTTTGTGTCCTAATCAATAATTAATAAAAAGATGAAGTACCCAAGAAAATTCATTTGCGTTCAATCCGCAAGTTATCCAAAAGAGCAGTTGTCTTACAACGAACAAGCGCAGTACATCGCTTCACAAGTTAAGAGAACACCATTTGAAAGAATGAGTGATTTGCTAAACGAAAAAACTTTAGAGCAATCAATTAAAGAACTTAAATCAAATTAATCAATAAATATGGAAAACGTAATCGAAAAAAATGAGCAGTTGCTTAATCATGTGTTGGACATCATGAACAAGTACAACTTGAATTGGGATGTGAAAAAACTCCCATTGTTTACAAACGAAGAGGGTGGGTCGCTACAAACGGGTTCTTTTGGAATCTTCCGTACCGACAACAATGCTTGGTTGTCCACACAAGGGAAAAACTATGTTCCGCTACAAAACTTTGATTTGGTAAGTAGCGTTATCACCGCATCAGCAAACATCAAAGAGTTTGATTTGGATGCAGTTCATGCGGGGGAATTAAGTCAAGGTCGTAAGGTTTATGTTCAGTTGCCGATGGAAGATGAAGTGATTGGTAATTCAAAGGTGAATCGTTGGATAACTGCATTAAATTCTCACGATGGTTCTTCTTGCGTTGCCTTTGGCTCTCAACAAACGGTTGTTATTTGTCAAAACACATTCTTTAAGGCTTACAAAAACCTAACCCATGTTCGCCACAATATGAACGCAAAAGATAAATTGATGGCGATGGCTAACGATTTGAACAACTCGCTATTGGAAGACCAATTGCTTACCGAAGAGTTCAAAAGATGGGTGGATATGCCCGTTACAAGTAAGCACATTGAGGTGGTAAAAAATGGTATCGTATCATTGAGCGAGGACAAGGAAGAGAAATTAAGTATGCGTAAGCAAAATCAATTAATCAAAATTGATAGAGCGATTGAGCAAGAGTTCTCATTAGAGGGTGAAAACCTTTGGGGTCTATTCAACGGAGTTACCCGTTACACCAACCACACTATGTCACCTTACAAATCATCAGCAGAGGTGAAAGAATCTTTAATGGTTGGACAAGGTGCGAGAATCAATAAAAGCGCATTTAACCAAATTCAAGCATTCGCAAACTTTAATTAATCAAAAACAATGGTGGGGGTAAAACCCCGCCATTTTATTTTCAAAAATAAAAATCAAAAATCATGGAAAAAACAATTGTTATTTTATTAGTAGCATTTATTGCTATTTTATTAGTCGATTTATTTGCCCTATATGTACTTTCAGTAGCGTTTAAAAAAAGGGAACAAAAAGAACAATCAAGATGGGATGAAATTCAAAGTGAACACGCAGAAATGCATCACTCGTTGGGAAAGGCTATGGTCACACTATCAAGCCAAGTAAAAGAAGTTCATGCATTTTTTAAGGGATTTGAAGAGGTGTGTTCGGACTTTTCCGAAACGATAAGAAAGGAGCGCATTCAATACTATGGATTAAAAGATGCCCATAAGAAACTTATTGAGCAGACCAAATCAAGCAATTTGCAAAAGATGTTGGATATAGCCAACGCTCAAAATGAAGCGTTACGCAGAGAGATTGATGAATCGAAACCTAAAGAGCCAAAGAAAAGGGTTCGGGATGATAGGGAGGCTAATCGCAAACTTGCGTTAGAAATTCAGAAGAGAAAAAAGCATGACCCATTCGGAATTATCAAAATGCATGAGTTGGGTAAAGAGGATAAACCCGCTCCCGAAAAAAAGGAAAAGAAAAAGAAGTTCAGCTATCACGCATACAATACTCCCGAAAGGATGAAAGAATTGCGCAGATTGAAAGCATTGAAAAAAGAAGGTCTTATAACAAATTCGGAATTGATTAGTGAAATAACTAAAATCAATGAAACAAATAAAAGAAAGGTTGGCAGACCTAAAGGAAGTAAAAACAAAAATCAATAAAAGAATATGGAAACAAAAATTCAATCACTTGTGGTTTACGAAATCGAAAATAGTTCGGTTGCAGACCAAACCAAAGAAATCATTAAATCAAAATTCCTTCCCGTATTGGAGCAGTTAGATGGTTGGGAAGATAAAGTAAATGGATTGGTAGTTACCGACTCATCCCAAAAGGATTTGATGAAAGAAGCAAGAGAGGCGAGGCTAATATTGAAAAATATCCGAGTAGGTGCTGACAAGCTACGAAAGGAATTAAAAGAAGATAGCCAAGCGTATCTTAATACAATCCAATTGGTTTACAACACCATCGAATCCAAGATTAAACCAATGGAAGCGCATCTTGAAGTCCAAGAGAAGTTTGAGGAAGTGCAGAAGGAGAAAATGAAAAAGCAATTGGAGCATGACCGAAGTTTAAAATTGGTAGGGTTGGAATCATTCGTGCCATTCGTAGTGCATTCTCAATTAGGATTAATGTCCGATGATGATTTTGAAAACGTTTATCAGTCCGCAAAGCTATTGAAAGAGAGAAAGGCAGAAGCCGAAGAGAGAGCAAATGAAGAAGCCGAAGAGAGAGCAAAGGAACAAGCCGAAGAGAGAGAAAGGCAAAAGGCTGAAATGGAGAAATTGATGGAAGAGAAAAGATTAATGGAAGCAGAGTTGAAAGCCGAGAAAGAAAGAATGGAGGAAAAGTTGCGATTAGAGAGAGAGGAGAATGAAAGAATTGCTTTAGAGTTAAAGAGAAAGCAAGACGAAGAAATCAAAGCAGAGAAAGAAAGAATCAAGGCTGAAAAGAAATTAAAGAACGCTCCCGATAAGGTCAAGTTGGATAATTTCATAACCGAAATTGAAAAGATTAGTTTTCCACAAATGCAAAGTGAAGATGGTGAATTAATATTGAAAAACGTTAAAGAATTATTTTCAAAAATAATTATCTTTGCTAAAGAAAAAGTCAATAACCTATAAAAACCAAAATAAAAATGGAAGAAAATCCAACAAGACCAATGACACTTGGTGAATCAAGATGTCATATTAATTTCAATCCATCTTCGGATGATAAGATTGGAACATTCAAACGTATGATGGCAGATGCTATTGATTATTGCAATAATGAGCGTTTAGAATCTTTAGACCCCGAAGCGCAACGATGCTTTGCTATTGCTATGAATGAATTAGAAACTGCGCAAATGTATGCGGTAAAGGGCATTGCCAAAGGGTTAAAGAAATGAAAAACTTAAATTTCGGACAAGCTATTGAGTTTGCAAAGCAAGGCAAAAAAGTAGCAAGAGAAGGTTGGAATGGTCAAGGTATGTTTGCATACATTGTTCCCGCTAATATTTATCCCGCACAAACGGAAGTCGCTATACAAACATTTGGACAATTAGTTCCTTATCGTTCATATTGGGCATTAAAAACCGCTCAAAATGATATTGCAACTTGGTCGCCAAGCGGTAGCGATTCTCTTGCAGAAGATTGGATGGTTGTAGAATAAAAACAAATGTGTTGTTCCCTTGAGAAAGGAATTGAGGAAAGGTATAGACTGCCTATTAGGCTAAAACTACACAACACAGAGGACTTCTCATCCTCAAACATAGTCGGGTGGCGTAATGAGGCGTGGTTGCCGAGTCCTATATGGTTGCTTTAAGGTTCGAGTCCTCCCCGACTACAAATTTTTTAATCAAATCAAAATGAAAAACTACACAAAGAAACCCGTAACCATTCAAGCGGTACAATGGAATGGAAATAACATCAAAGAGATGGCAAAATTCATGCGAACCGAAGAAGATGGCAATTGGGTGCAAGATTTAGATTTAGAATCAATGCCACATCATACGACCTTACAAGGAACGCATTGGATTTTCGATGATACTGTTCTTCTGATTAAAACATTGGAAGGTCTTATGGTGGCTTCAAAAGGAGATTTTATCATTCGTGGTATTAAGGGTGAATACTACCCTTGCAAACCCGATATTTTCCATTTGACCTACGATGAGGTGTATGAAACTAATTCGGTGAACTGATGTGGGAGATTGGATTATATGGACTTTCAATGATATTCCTTCTTGTATTAGTGTTTTGGATTACCGATTTCATTGATAGTTACTATTGGTGGAAAGGTGTAAAACACAAAATGTCAATCAGAGAAAAGGAATGGCAAGATAAAGTTTCCGATGCAATAGTATCAGCAATGATGAAAGATGAAGTAGTCCTAAAAAGATTAAGGGAAATTGCTGAAAAAAGTAAAGAGTCAAATCAAAACCAAAAAGAAAATGTTTAGTTCAAAATTCGGAATGCGCTTATGGAAATGGATTCGCTCACCAAAGAAATACAAATTGATTTTTTTGATTAGTGCCAAAGTAGATAGGTTTCAAGTGGAATACATCCGAATAGAAAAGGAAGTAATTGCCCACAATAGGCGACAAGCAATAGAAATTGGTAGAGAAGAAATAAATGCCGACTTGAATATATCGCTTGTGGATTCTTATTCGCTTGGTAAAGTAACATCATTAGAAAAAACAACATTATGAGTAAACAAACTGCATTACAATGGTTTCAAAGTAGAATTAGTACATTGATACCCGAAGATATAGGTAGTCAACTTATGTTCAAATCTAACTTAAAAAAAGCACTTGAAATGGAACGTAAGGAGTCCGAAATAACGGAAAACACTTCCGATGGCTACCACACTTTCAAAGAATTGTATGAATTTAGAAAGGTGTACAATGCGGGTTTGTTTAATGAATGGGCAAATTTTGATATTCCTCAATACGATGTACACAAGTCGTGGAAACACCATGATGGAGAACTATGTTTCGGTGGTGGTTGGTTTATTGTCGTTGCTAATTTACCAAACGGACAAATTTCAAATCACTACGAAGCAAAAGATTGGGAGTTATTCCAAATTCCAATAGCCGAAAAAGCAAAGTATGAATTTGATGGTCATACGGGCAAGGATGTATTGGATAGAATTAAAGCGTTATATGGAGGTCAATATGAAAAATAAACTAATACTATTAGCAGTTACCATTGGTATGATGGGGTGTGGTGTTCAAAATTGCGAAGAGGAGATGTTCAAGAATACAAATTTGGATAATCCTAAAATTGTAATTATTGATGGGTGCGATTACATTCAATTTCGCACTCATAATTTCTATGCCGTAACACACAAAGGAAATTGCACAAACCCAATACATAGATGTAAATGAAAGTAGGAACAAGAGTAGTATGCGTAGATGATAGCATACGACCCGAAATGATTGAATGGCAAAGGCAGTATTGCCCCAATTGGGTAAAGAAAGATGCCAAGTACACCATCCGAGAGTTTGATGACAATGATGGTATTGTAGATGGCGTTCTTTTAGAAGAGGTTGAGAATAAACCCGTATTCCTTACGAAGTGGAATAGACTTATTGAACCGAGATTTGCCACATGGAGATTCCGAGAAATGGAAGATGATATTCAAGAAGCAGATATTTCCGAAGAGGAATTTGAATTAATGAAAACTATGAACAAAAAATACCAAGAAAGCAATGTTTAAACCTAAAAGCACAAGTGACCAATATCGCCAAAGAATGCACGAAGTCGAAGAATTGATGGATGACATAGAGCATGGAGAAATGAGTATATTAAAGGAAATGAAAAAAAAGGAGTTGAAAAAAATGGATTCCGTTTTTCGCAATCCGAATTGGGTTAAGATAAGAAACTACGATGAGAGAGTTAAAGTTCTCGATGATGTTTACAAAGCATTGGGCGAATATCGAGAGTATCTAAATATGCAAATTAGCATGAGTAAAGATTTTAATCCATTAGCATAAAAATTATGAGCGCAGAAAGTAAAAAAGCAAAAGAGATTTATGATTCTCTAAAAGCATTGTACAAAGGCAATGGAGATGAATTGCTAAACCACATGATTACTAAACAAGCTACAATAATCACAATCAACCATATTAGGAGTGCTACCGATGGTATGTTTGGAACTTATTGGGATAGAGTCTTAAAATCAGCAAACGAACTTTAATATGGATAACAAATCATTGATTAAGAGTTATTTATCTACCCAAATTACTTACGAAAGGAATAGCGGGTATCTTGTATTTCCAACCGATGATTTGAATATGCGTGTAGTTGCCGAAGTAAGAGGTCGTGGTAGCTTGGATGCTTTGGTATTTGATGTATATGGCGAAGTAAATCCAAATAAGGTACAAGAATTAAAAGCAGACTTAGGATTATTCATATCCCAAGCGATAGCGGAGAAAGTAAAAAGAGATTTATGATTCTCTAAAAGCATTGTACAAAGGCAATGGAGATGAATTGCTAAACCACATGATTACTAAACAAGCTACAATAATCACAATCAACCATATTA
>JACCDV010364975.1_pt1 | contig 10212 bp, 21 predicted proteins | sample 7446131 | NCBI WGS metagenome assembly JACCDV01 (sample SAMN15323448, study PRJNA562643) | freshwater metagenome | isolation source: river surface water | place: USA:Blue River Watershed | collected 2017-08-17
ACGATTCTGTCCTTTGGGGCGGTAACTTGGCCGTGTTGGTTTCTTTGCTCGGCACGCCCTATTTCCCGCAGATCAAAAACGGTGTTTTGTTCCTCGAAGATGTGGGTGAACATCCATACCGCATTGAGCGCATGCTCACGCAGTTGTTGCACGCCGGTGTTTTGGCTCAACAGAAAGCCATCGTCTTCGGGCAGTTCAGCAACTACAAACTCACACCACACGACAAAGGGTTCAAGCTTCAAAGCGTTGTCGATTGGTTGCGCACCCAAATCAAAGCGCCTGTGTTGACAGATTTGCCGTTTGGTCATGTAGCTACCAAGCTGTGTTTGCCTGTGGGTCAAAAGATCGATTTAGTCGTTGAAGAACGTGATGCTTTGTTGCTTTGGGCGCATTCCGATCATTAACTTGAATTGATTTTAGTTTCATACGATGTATAAATTGCAGAATTCAAATTTGAAAAACTAGGCAACTCGCCAGCCAAGGCCCCATGCGGGTCTTGAGACATTGGGCTAAAGAAAAACAGTGCTGAAACAGATGCAGTGACAGCCGCTGATTGCAAGCGCAAGGCTATGCGCTCCCACATGCTTTTTGCTTCTGAACTTCGACTGCGTGCGGCCTGAACTTGGGCGGTCAACACGTCAGCATCAAGGCCAGCAGCAGCGGCCAATTTTTGTACTGTCAACTCATCGGGCAAGCTGCGTTTGCTGCGGTAATTGCTGACCGCATTTGGGTTGATTCCAAGGCTTTTTGCAAGCCTGTAATCAGACTCCCAGCCGTTGGCTTTTTTGACTGCATCAAGCAATAAATCTACGCTGAAATTTTCCATAGCACGTTTCCCCCTGTTCGTGAATATATCCCAAGCGTTTTGATATACCAATACACAAAGGTCTTGAGATACCCAAGGCCCTTGTGCATCATTCCGTGGGTCGGGGAAAACAGCCAATCGCGATTTCCCTCCCACTTTTCCAAGTTGGCTCCCCGACACCTTTGCAAGTGGGGGACATGGAAAAGGGGAACCCATGAAAACGACCGTCAAAACAAGCACCAAAGATGTGGTGCTTAACCATTCAACGGCTAACGGGCTTGCCACGCTGACATTGGTTGACAAGCACAGCAACACCAGTAGCACCGTAACGCTGACACCTGATCAGGTGGGGGCCATCATTTTCGGGCTGGAAATGGCGCACGAAGCCACCCAAGGGGCCATGGCATGAACGGCGCAACGCTCCCATTTGTCTACGTGCCACACAAGGCCACAAAGCCACCGGCTGAGATACAGGCACGTTTGCAGCAGCTACGTGACGAAGCCGCCAAAAAAGCCGCGCAACTCAAGCGCAACGGCTACCACTGATTTTTTCAAGCATTCGGCGTGGTGTGGTTTAGGCCGCGCTGGGTGATCTTTTTTCTAAACCTTGGAGATACATCATGGGTTTCAAACCTTGGCAGTCGGTCAAAGTGACCAACGAGAACAGCGGCTTTTTCGGTCAAGCAGGCAATGTGGTGCGTGTGGAAGTCAGCGCAGAAAAAAGCCTGATTCACGTTGAAATGGATGTGGACAAGTCAATCCAAAGCTTTGCAGGCGCAGAGCTGGAAATCTTGGGCTAATGCTTCAAAGCATTGCATCAGATCGAGAGTGGGCCGCTTCAAAGGTGGCCCCTTTTCCCGTGCGCTGGCAGGGTCGCCTGATCAGCGCATGGGAAAGGGAAAGACGCGAGGGGCAGGGCTACGACTTTGAGGCGCAGCGATCGGCCAATATCAGACTTCGTGAAACAGCAGACCAGCTGGCACAGGTAAGGTTAACCCTAGACGCGCAAGACCATGAGATTTGCCAACGGGCAGAGGAACTGGCAAACAAGTGCGCAGACATGGCGCAAGTTTTTCACTTGGCAGAGGATTTGAGGGAATCCATGGCCCGTATCTGTAAGGGTTACGGGGTCAAAGACCCACGGGGCGGCTCAGTAACGGTAACGGGGGCCATGGCCCGTATGACAGACCCGTTATGGTGGCGGCGTCAGTTACGGGCAACCCACGCCAAGTCAGTCGAGGGCGCGGCCATCAGCTTGGGCTACGTACACAAACGTTCTGATCTCTACGTTTCAAACGAATCACTGACACGCAGACAGCAGCAGCTGGCCCGTAACCAAGACACCTTAGAAAACACGGTAGCCGTCAACGAGTTGGGCCAAGAGTACACATTGGCAGAGCTGGCAGCTACGGGAACGGCCAACAAGTCGATCAGACGCGCAGAGCTAATGACGCGAATCAGCGGGTTTGAGCGCATCGCCCGTGACATGCAGCACGAGGGGCTTTTTTTCACAATGACGTGTCCCAGCAGGATGCACAAGTGGAAGACGCACAAAGGCGGCGTGGTGCCAAACCGAAAGTATGACGGCACGACACCAGCAGAGGCGCAGGCTTATTTGGCGAAGGTGTGGGCGCGTATTCGGGCCAAGCTGCAACGTGATAACGCTAGGGTGTACGGGTTTCGCATTGCAGAGCCAAACCACGATGGCACACCACACTGGCATTTATTGGTTTTCCACGAAGCAAACAAGCTGAACAACATCATGGCCACCGTGATGACGCAAGCGCTGAAAGATTCACCAGACGAAGCGGGGGCACATGCCCACCGTGTTGACTTCAAAGTGATTGATTGGAGCAAGGGCACGGCGGCGGGGTACATCGCCAAGTACGTGGCAAAAAACATTGATGGGTATCGGGTGGGCCAAGACTTGCACGGCCAAGACGCCTTAGAGACTTCGGCGCGTGTCGAGGCTTGGGCGGCTACGTGGCGAATTCGCCAATTTCAGCAAGTCGGTGGCCCACCCGTGGGCCCATGGCGTGAGCTACGCAGGGTGGCAGCAATACCAGAGGGAGCGCCTGAGTATTTGGAGAAGGCACACCGAGCCGTGAACAAGTTGGCCGTGATTGAGGGCAGAGAAAACGCATCGGTGGCTTGGGATGCTTATTGCAAAGCACAGGGCGGCGTTTTCATGGGGCGCGATTACCGCATAAAGGTTGCCAAGGTCGAGGTGGAAGGCGTGGGGCGCTACGGCGAACCGTTGGCCGATAAACCCGTGGGCGTCGAGACGGTCAACAAAGAGTTCTACACACCCGCGCACATGGCGCACATGGGCAAGGTCAACGCCACGCGCTTGGTGCATTGGTTTGTTGAATCCGTGCGCCATGCGTGGGTTGTTTTGAGCAAGAAAAAGCGGGAAGTAGAAGGGAAGTTCACAGGCGCTTTGCGCCCTTGGACTTGTGTCAATAACTGTACGGGGGATAAAGATGCAACAGAAAAAAAACCGCCAAATCGCGGTGGATTTGGCAATGGAGATGTGGGGCAGGGCACCTGCCCACATCAAAGTGATGGCTTCGGCCTACGTAGAACCAATTTTGCGAGCGCTGCATGAGATTAGCGCGGAGCTGGATTTGATGAAAGGGGCCACCAATGGCGAAAAGTGACAAAGAGATTTTGGGCCACATTGATTGCCCATCGTGCGGCACGGCCAAGGGTATGCGTGTGACGCATGACAAAAACGGTGAACCGTTCGGTTACTGCGAGGCAGAGTGTGGGCAGCAATTGCGCGTTGGCGGTGATCGTTACCGTGTCAAAGCATTTTTGGCGCGTTTCCCATGGGCGGCACAGAAGGCAGAGGCAAAAGCAGAGCCAGCACCAGCACCGATACAGGTACGGGAAGAAGAACCAGCGCCACGGGTAGAACCAGTGGCCGTACCGCGCAGCCCATTCGCTGACGCTTTAAAAATGTTGGGGGCTTGACCATGAGCGAAGTCAAAGAAAACGTGCAACCAGAACAGGCGGCAGATTTGGCCGCGCTGACGGCAGCGGCCAACGATGGAGAATTAAAGGCCACGGCCACGGCCACGGATGCAGCGCAGCCACAGCCACAGCTTGCAGAAGAATTGGCGGGACTGATCGCCATGGCCGTGGCAACGCTTGCCCCCATGTTTCCGAGCCTGAAAAAAACGTACACCCAAGAGGTGACGGCAACAGCAGCGGGGGTCATTGCAGCCGTGTGCAATAAACACGGCTGGATGCAAGGCGGCATGTTTGGCGAGTTTGGCGAAGAAGTCGCTTGCCTTGCCATCGTGGGGCCGTTGGCGTTTTCAACGTATCAGGGCATCAAGGGCGATTTGCAAGCCATGGCGAAAGAGCATGAGAAGCTGGAAGCACCAAGCACGACAGCAGCGCCAACGATGGACGCAGCAGCCAAAGCCGTGACCATTGGAGCCGTGCAACCATGAAAGCAGAAACAAAAGCAGCGATAAAACAGCTTATCGAGTGGGCAGAGGCATACGTCGAAAACGAAACTGGGATACCAGAAACTCCAAGGGGAAATTTGACCGATGCTGAAAAGGGCGCACTGTTGTTGATTGATCTATGGAACCAACAACCATGAAAACGCAAGACGGGCGGCTCTATGTGATTGCAGGGGCTTCGCGCAGCGGGAAAACGGCGTGGGTGAGAAAAAACGCCAAAGCGCGGCGAATGTTTGCATGGGACCCAGAGGACCAGTGGGCTCAGCTTGCAGGGTGGAAAAAAGTAACCACACGCAAAGAGTTGTTGGCCGCTATGCAAAAACGTGGGCCGCAAAAAGTGGCCTACGTGACAGGCGGCAAGCTGGCAGAAGAGTTTGATTTTTTCGCAGGGTGCGCCATGTATGCGGGGCGCTACGTTGAACCGCTGGACGTGATCGCAGAGGAATTGGCAGACGTATCGACACCAAGCAAGGCCCCAAACAATTGGGGCATTTTGGTGAGGCGTGGGCTCAAGCGTGGAATCAGCATTTATGCAATTTCGCAGCGTTGGAGCGAAGCCGACAAAACGGCATTTGGCAACGCTTCGGACTACGTTGTATTCAGGCAGTCAAGCGGTGACGATGTGGCATATATGGCTAGAAAAACGGGCATCGATTACGACAAGCTCAAAGGCTTTGTGCCGCTGCAATTTGTGAAGCTGGACGCACTCACGGGGCAACTTTCAGAGGGAAAACTCAAATTTTGATTGTCAAGGGTCAGTATCGGTAGCGCTTACGGGGCCTAGTCGCCCCGTTTTTTTCGCCTAAAAATTCAGGCCATGTGTAACTGTCAATCAACTGGAGAAAAAGACATGAACCAAGCAGACATGATGAAGCTGGCAATTGCTGGCGGCATTCTTTTCGGTGCCTACAAATTTGGCCCCGCATGGGCCAAAGCAGGTGCCATGGCCGTGGCCGCTGGCATCGTTGCCAAGCGTGTACCTTACGTCAAAGACGTGCTCTAAAAGGGGAACGATATGAGCGTTGGACGTTTAACCCGCTACGGCTTGCCCTACTCAAACGTGGTGGCTTCGGGCATTGCCACAAACAACATTACACCAGGTCGCACAGTTGAAAACTTGCGCTTGAAATTGGGTGGCACATCATTGACCAAAGCCATGGTCACTCAGTTCAAGTTGAAAGCAAACGGCAAGGTGATCGTAGACGGCACAGCCGTGGAATTGGACAAGCTCAACGCTTACCGAGGCGAAACCACTGACGCTGCATTTTTGGACATCCAATTTGCAGATTATTCAATGTTGACTGAGTTAGATCGTCAAGTTGGCGCGTTCGATACCACTCAAGGTATTTTGTCGCTGACCACTGAGGTGACAACCGTGGGCGCAACAGCTCCACAGATCACCCCGATCTTGATCGAAAGCGCTCAACAGCGTGACGCAACTGGCGCGGCTGCACCATTCGCAGGCTTGATTTCTAAGGTGTTGAAATACCCTTACAACATCGCCACGGGTGGCCGCTTGCCAATCACTGTGCCATTTGGCCCACAAAACGGATCGATCATCAAGCGATTGCACGTTTTCCACGGTGGCAACATGACTGGCGCAACGGTCAAGCAAGACGGCATTGTTGTTCACGAATCCTTGAAACTGGAAAACGAGTTTGACCAGAAAAAAGCAGGTCGCGTGCCACAGACAAACGTTTACACCATCGACTTCACAGTTGACGGCAACGTGAAAAAGGCGCTTGACACCCGTGATGCACGTTCGCTGGAATGGATTTTCGATTTCTCAGCCGCTGACAGTGGCAACGTGATCGTTGAATATCTCGATCCACTGGGCAACCTCTAAGAGGTAGGCCATGGACGAAACCACATCAAGCACTGGCGGTAGCAGCTGGGAATCTTGGATTCAAAAAGCTAGTGGTTCATTGTTGGATGCGTACGGAAAAAACACGCAGTACAACAATGACTATCAGCTCCAAAAGCTCAAGATTCAAAGCCAAAACCAATACGGCCAGATGTATATGGACGGCCAACCAGTGATGGGCATGGGCGGGATGAATTCATCCACGCTTTTGCTGATCGGTGTGGCCGTGGTCGCTGTCATGTTGTTGAAAGACTGAGCATGTCAGCAGATAGCGCGGTACTTGCATCAACAGCAATGACAGGCAACCCATATTTGTCTATGGGTGATATGGCTTTGCGTGGTTTGACTGGTGGCTCTGCGGGGCCATCGGCTGCAAACAACAAGCAAGAAGCTGCGTTTGATTCGTCAGGCTGGAATGTGTCATTTGGCAGTGGTGAGATAAACGCCACCACTGACAAAAACACTAGCGTTGTTGCAAGCTATGCGCCTTACATCGCCTTATCAATTGGCGCAATCGTGCTATGGAAAATGTTCAAAAAGAGCTGACCGTAGGCACGGGCAATTGGTGCGACACCACAGCCGAGTTGATCGGTCAGGCGTTGCAACACGCCACGGTTGAGGACATTCGCAAACAGCTTGACCATGGGGCCAAGCTGTTTCACGTTACGCACTACGGCGAGATTGTGGGCGCGTTTGTTTTGCGAATAGACACAACGGCCACAGGTGACGAAGGCGTGATTGTGGCTTGCACGGTAAAGCTCGATGGCGTGGACATGTTCAAGGCATTACTGCCAAACATTGAAGCACGTTTCAAAGGCTGCAAGTCGATAAGGTATCACACAGCACGGCCAGCACTTGCACGAAAACTGCACTCATTGGGATATGCACCAGCTGAAATTGTGTGCATCAAAAAATTATGACTTCACGCCAAAAACTTTACGCATTAGGTGAGCCATTGGGCGACAGCGTCACCACTCAAAAAGTGGGTGGCGGCTACGTGTGCGGCGGCGGTGGCGGGTCATCGTCATCATCGTCATCAACCACATTGAACACAGACAAGCGAATCACGCAACAAAGCGGCGTGGCGCTGACCGTGGACGGCTCAACGGTGAACGTGACAAACCAAAGCGTGGACAAAGACATTGTCAACGCAGCATTGGACAGCGTGAACACGGGAAGCGTGTTGGCGAATGACAGCTTCGTAAAGATGCTGGGATTAGCTGACAAGTTATTCACAGGGGCAGGGCAGGCGCTGAACAGTTCACAGCAAACCACACTGGCACAGGTGGGCGCACTGTCATCGGCACAGAACGATGCAAAGGGCGCTATTGATCAAAAAACAATGATCATTTTGGCAGCGGCTGGGGTCGCTGGATTGGCATTCATCTCACGAAAGAAATAAACCATGTTGATCACTGCAACATTTGCACCAAACGAATCAAAAGAGTACAGCGAAGAAAACGACTTTTTTCGAGTACTCGAAGCCACTGGCTTGCTGACACTGATTTTTTATTTCAACGGCAAAGAAGTCTCACGCGCTGAAAACATCAAAGAAGGCTTTGCAGAAAAGTTTTTGACTGAGCGATTCAACAAAGTTTTAGTGACAAACAAAGAAGCCACGGCGCAAGACATTCAATTTGTCGCACGCTTGGGCCACGAAGTCGAATACAACAAAACGCCCGTGGGTGATGTGAACATCGTCAACGTAAATGGCGCGTTTTCACAGTCACAAAAAACAGTCACCAATGCAAGCGCACAGCTACTTGCAGCAAACCCAGCGCGGCGATATTTCCTGATTCAAAACAATGACGCAGGCGGTGACGTATACGTGACGCTAGACGGCACAGCGGCCACGACTGCCAAGGGCATCAAGATCGCGGCGGGTGGCTCTTACGAGTGCCAAAACTTCAACGCTTCAGGGGCAATTTTTGCAATTGGTTCAATTGCATCAAATGCCAACGTGGTGACGGTGGAAGGTTAAAACATGCCAATCAGCGCACCACCACCAAGCTGGGCAAGCATCAAAAACAAGCCCAACACAATGTCAGGATTCGGCATCACAGACGGCGTGCAATCGCTCAACGGTCAAACGGGAGCAATTACAAATACAAGTTTTGGCGCTGTTGGTTCTTATTTAATTGCGGCGGCTTCTGACAGTGGCACTGTTGCACGCTCTGCTGGCTCGACCGTTTCGGGTTCGTCGCTCTTAATATCGAACACAATTGGATATCCGCTTTTTAGTGGCACGGGTCTTAACACTGGTCAATTAACTTCCGCAGGAGTTTCAGGAACTTGGCGAGCAATGAATGGCTATATGAACACGGGAAACGCAATTTATAGCGACTCAAGTTATCGAATTGCCGGTCTTTGGCAGCGTATCGCATAAGGTAAAAAATGAACTTTTCAAAAATTACCTCACCTCAATGGGCAAACTCAGAAAACACGATGATCGACTGCGTGGTGACGTTTGAGATCATCGGCGAACCTGTACCGTTCACAGCAAACGCCAACGACACCGAAGCGCATGGCCGCGAAATTTTTGCGCGTTGCATGGCGGGTGAATTCGGAGAAGTGGCCGCGTACGTGCCACCGCCTGAACCAATCAAAGAAGAACCAACAACTGAAGTTATTCAGCAGCCATGAAACCAGCGCCAATGATCGCAGCAGCGGCCATGCTTGCCTACGCAGGCTGGATGCTCTACCAAGACAACCAAGACACGAGCCAAAGCGCTGACGTGGTGGACGGATTGGACTTTTCAGGCGCGACACAGGGAACAGCAACTTTTTTTGATTCACTCACAGGTGGTATTTTGAAAATCTCAGACATGGCAAAAGTGACCACGGCGCACTTGGCAAATGCAAACATGCAGGCGTTTTTGCGCGTCATCCGTGCGGGTGAGGGCACAGCGGATGCAGCAGGCTACAAACGCATTTTTGGCGGTCAGACATTCAGCAGCTTTGCAGACCATCCACGAATCAAGGTCACAAAAAACGGCTACACCAGCACGGCGGCGGGTGCATACCAAGCACTCAGCAGCACATGGGACGAAACGCGCCGAGTGATGGGGCTGCGAGATTTCAGTCCAGCAAGCCAAGACCTATTTGCAGTGGGTCGCATTGCCGCGCGCGGTGCGCTGGATGATGTGATAGCAGGGCGGTTCGAGAAGGCCATTAAAAAGGTGGCGAACGAGTGGGCATCCATGCCATTCAGCCCATACGGTCAACCAACGATCTCACTCAGCAAAGCCGAGGGAATTTACACGGACAACGGCGGATATGTCGCCACGGCATAAGGAAACAGCAGCATGAAACAAGACGAAATTATTGTGATGGGTTTAGCAGGTTTGGCACTTTTATTGGTGTTCAAAGCCACAGCAAAAAAACCGCTGACAACATCGGCCACGCTTGGAAGTGAGCCGTTTCGCGTGAGTGGTGATGGCTCTACGGGCAATTGGCAAAAAGACTTTGCATGGTCACAGGATAAAACCTATTTGCAAATGATCGGCCTATGAAAATCAATCTAACACTCATTGCAGGTGCGGCAGCAGCCGTGGTGATTGCTCTCAAGTTCAAAGACTTGAAGGGCATAGGCGCGGGTGTGGGCGGTGCGGCGGTGGACGTGGTGGACGGTTTGATCAGCGGGGCAGTGATCGGAATTGGTCAAGGCGTGGGTGTGCCACCCACCAACCTGACAGCTTGCCAACGGGCGATTGCAGAGGGGCGCACATGGGATGCGTCATTTGCGTGCCCAGCAAAAGATTTTTTAAGTTATGCGTTCGGCTCAAAAACTGGTTTTGACGCTGGCACGGGTAACGATTGGTAAGGGGTAGACATGAAAATCATTAACCGATTGAAAGAGCCCAGCACATGGGCTGGCATCAGCGCCTTGGGCGTATTGATTGGCTTGCCATTGGGCACCATTGACGCAGTGGGCCAAGTCATTGGCGGCATTGCAGCGTTGGCGGCAATTTTCATGGCCGAGAAAAAATGACCTTTTACGAGTTTGCGCAATTGATGGCACCAGCCATAGCGGTCTACGTAGCAATACGCACGGACATGGCCGCAAT
>JACCDV010615431.1_pt1 | contig 10212 bp, 13 predicted proteins | sample 7446131 | NCBI WGS metagenome assembly JACCDV01 (sample SAMN15323448, study PRJNA562643) | freshwater metagenome | isolation source: river surface water | place: USA:Blue River Watershed | collected 2017-08-17
GTGTCGTTGACGGCACTCAGTTTAAGTACGAAGCTGATACTGGGTTACAGAACTATACAGTCTGTTTTCCTCGTCACGAAGAAGAAATCTGCGAACGTTCTTGGTCGAGATAACCAAGCTACACCTTACTCTGCTTCACTCCTATCCTTTTGCACTTGAGCTTCTCGTTTTTTATGTGTCTTCAAGACTCTTCTTGATGGTTTCCTTACCAGCTTTTGTCTTTGACCACTTGAGTAACCTACGGGCTAAATCAGTTAACTCTTTGTCATCTACCCCCATTGTCACCACTTCACCTGAAGGAGTTATTGCTTCACCTTCTTTAAGTGGTTTATCAGACTGAGCATTATTTACAGACCCTGCTACGTCTACAAGGTCTGTAAGTGCGTCTTTTTTCTTATCTGGTTGCATTTACGCAATTCTATCATTTGTAGTGACTTTACGTAGAGTTCGACTGAATTAATCTTTATATTGCAAAGCTACTACATCGCTATATTTATATGGCTATTCCTACCTTGTACCAAGTGGCTTGAGTGGTAGCTAGCGATGAAGTTTTCCATTTCCTGTTGCCACTCAATATGATCTGGTAAGAGTTCAAAGTAACTGAGTATATGTCCACAAATTATAATTGCCCCTTTTGATCTGACCCCTAATTCATAGACACGAAACTAAAAGTCTCGACTAATGAATTGGGTTAGCAAACGACGGATAATACAAGATGACTTCGGTATTGTACCGGAGTCATTTTATGTTTGCTCCACATGTGACGCATATTATTATAATAATACATAAACCCATCAACCTTGCGAACAATTTCTTCAAATGTCTCACAGTTTGATATATCAAGTTCATCTTTCATATGTCCAAAGAAAGTCTCCGTCTTAGCATTGTCGATACAGTTTCCTTTACGTGACATCGACTGTACCATACCAAGCTCAGCTAGCTTCGCACGATACATAGGGTGTGTATAGTGCCATCCTTGGTCTGAATGCAATACAAAGTCTTTTATAGAGTCACCAAGTCGAGATTTAAGCATAGTAATAGTATCAAGCACTAGTCCGTGTTCCAGTGTCCGAGACACTTTCCAGGCCAGCGCTTCACTTGAGGCAAAGTCTTTCACTAACGAGAAATAAATGAAGCGATCACGCCAGCGAAGATACGAAATATCCGTACCGCCAACTGTCTCAGGGATCATCACCGCAAAGTTTCGGTTAACCACATTAGCAACTTCTGCGTGTTCCTTGGTCTTTTTGTACATATCCTTGTATGGATTGGCTGCCCGAATACGTGCCTGAAGTTCATATTTTTTCATGATTCTTGCCACCCGCTTATGGTTGACCCCTGGGAACTTCGGCGTGACCCCCGATAGCCAGTGATACCAATGTGAATATGTTTGTGAGTTAGTATCTGGTCACGAAAGAGAGTATCTTTTTCTTCTCTCTCGGCACGTTGTTCTGCACTGTTTTTCCAGGCGTAGTAGCCACTACGCGCTACACCGGCTATAAAGCAGAGAGTGCTGATGTTGTTTGGATATAGTGCTATAAGTTCGTATTTTGCTCGGGGTGATAGACGAAAGGTATTCTTTTTATCCCCCGAGCTCGTGCTAAAAAAGCGTTTTCCAGATCACGATATTCAGACTTTAATCGGTAGTACTCAACTTGTTCTTCTAAAGTCATGTTCGTGGGATCAAGGCGTTCTTTTTTAGGACGTCCTCCATTCTTGCTTTGACCTCTCTGTGTATGAAGCAGCCCGTCATTACCTTTGGTGGCGTAGATCTTTCTCCAAGCTTTAATACATGCCTTAGGAACATCAAGAAGTATAGTTACCGGAAATCCTGCTTCCGCAAAGATGCTCCGTGGAGAGAGTCCAGCTCTATTTCGTTCTAGTGCATGCACCTTAAACTGCGGTGAGTACGTGATGTTTGTATCACTGACGCGGATGATATGTTTGTTGGCACGAAGCAGTTCTTGCTCTGCTTCTGTGAATTTTTTTCTTTTCATAATGATCTGATTATATACGAATAAATGGACAGGGAGTTTTAGTTTCCTGTCCATTTATTAGGGGTCAGATCATTTTGGGGCTTTTATATTTGTGGAGATGGACGTGAAGCGTATTCACGCTTCACGTCGGAATTGAACAGGCGGAGTTATCTTTTTCTTCATTCTCAGAAGAAAAATAAAAGAGCCGGGCCGGCAAGCACTTATGAGCGTAGCGAATTTGTGACTTGGTATGTCAATCGCCCATCTCCACTAATAACAAAACCCACCATCATGACGGGTTTTGTTTTGAAAATTACAACACATAAATAGTTATTTTATTGTCCCTGTCCCCTTTTATTTCAGCCAAAGGCTTTCAAATTGAGCAAGTTATACCAAGTGATACTTGGTTAGCTTACGAATATTTGGTGACCAAAGGATATACGAATTGTCTTATAAAAGAATAATTCCTATTTTGTTACAACGGAGAACATTCTTTGCTATACTTCCCTCATGAGAACCGACTACACCGTTATTGGACGCGTCCGAAATTTTGAAAACATTCAAAAGTTAGTTGATGGGATAAAGACTAAAGGTTATAGCTGTTATAATTTCCTGCACAAACCAGCCTCTCCGGAGGCATCTCATCTTTCTTGGGAGGAACAAATGGCAGTATTAGAATCACATCCCGACTTCTGGAATGACCCAGTCCACCTAGAACATTTCAATATAGATATGGAAGGTTTGAAGAATGCCGACGTTGTAATCATGTTGTTACCAGCCGGAAAGGCGACCCACATGGAAGCTGGGGTTGGATATGGCTTGGGTAAGAAAATGATTCTAATTGGTGAGGTAGAAAACCCTGAAACCCTGTATCTTATGTTCACTGAGCATTATCCTGATATTGACTCTTTTCTAGGATCTATTTGATTCACCTTTGTTATACTAGCTAAATGGAAACTTGGTTTGTCCTGGCGGTACTTTCGGCAGTAGTTAGTGGATTCGGAGCTTTCGCAAACAAAATTGTAGCGCACAGAAAATACAATACACAATTAGTTTTAATTGTTTATTCGATTATATCTCTACTGGTGTTTGTACCGTTAGCCATTTATCTCGAAAGTCTTTCAACTTTATCTTGGTCAATGTTTGGAATCGCCCTTGTCTCTGGTTTCATCACTTCCTACAGTGCACAAATGAAAATCCAGGTTTTGCATCATATAGATAGCACAATCTTCCTTCCTCTTTTTAAAGTTGTTAGCCCCTTAATCGTAATTATATTTGGGATAACTTTCTTTGGAGAAACCTTTTCCATCCTTGAGTGGTTTGGTCTCATCCTGGGCTTGTGTGTACCATTACTTCTCCTGTCTCGAGAGGAAAACGCGAGACAGAATAATCTTAAAGCTGGTTTAGTTCTAATAGCTATTTGCGCTTTATTAGCATCAATATCTGCTAGTTTGCAAAAGTACGCCACCGACATACAACCCGTTCCTTTCTGGATCATATCCATTGTGGCGGTAGGTATCTTAATGAGTTCCTCAATTCAATATTCTATAAAACACCGCGGTCTTATTATAAATTCACTAAAAAACCAATGTACAAAAGGATTACTCCAAATATCCTTACTGCGCTCAGTGTTTGCCGGTGGAGGTTTCCTTTTAACACTTCTAGCCTACACCTATGAAGGACCGCTTGGCATTGTCTATACCATAAATTCGCTCTACATTATTCCTTCAATTTTTCTGGCTATAATTTTCTACAATGAACACTGGAACCTGCGCAAAGCTTTGGCAATTATATTGTCGATATTAACTTTAGCTTTGATTAAATAGCTATTCGCGCCCACTAGATCTTATTCAAGTACCTCAGACTAGTTAGCCAAGAGCATCAATCCTCTTTGCTAAAGCAAAATCTAGCTGGGTGAGGCCGGAAGCGTCGTGGGTAGTTAACTTCACTTTGACGGTTTTGTATGTCAGCTCAATATCCGGATGATGAAGTAGGACCTCAGCTTCTATCGTGATTTTTGTTATAAAAGCTAAACCATTGAGAAAATTTCTAGTCTTAAAGGTTTTACTGATTTCTGTACCTGCTTGATCCACCCTCCAGCTAGACAGAGTCAGTAGACTCACCTCCACCTCTTTAGTTGATAGCTTTTTGGGGGATAATTTTTTCATGATACGTACAGCATAACACTAGCCAGACATGTCAAAAAGAGTCATCGAAGTTAATCTGGCTAAACTCATATATCAATAGACTGGGGAGGAACATAAATATAAAAGGGACAAGACTATGAGTATGATAAAGTGGTAAATATGGAAAATACATCAATACTTTCTCACGTTTCCGTAGGAACGAACAACTACGAAGAGGCAAAATCATTTTATTCGACCCTTCTCGGTGCCGTCGGGTTTAAAATCATTGAAGACCTAGTAGAGTATAAGTGTGTCAGCTTTGGTAAAAAGTATCCTGAGTTTTGGGTAGGTCAACCAATGAACGATAAAGAAGCCAGTCCTGGAAATGGAGCTCATGTTAGTTTTTCGGTCGACAGTAATGAGTTAGTTGATGTTTTTTACAATACGGCTTTGGCGTTAGGAGCTATGGATAACGGTACACCTGGACCAAGAGCACATTACGGTGCTGGTTATTACGGTGCCTTTGTGATAGATAAGGACGGTAACAAAATAGAAGCCATGCACTGGACAGAGGATGCTTAGCACAAACTTCTAATCTACTGACTGTATGTGTAGGGACCTTTTATTGATATGTAAGTAAGGTTGAGACTTAAGCTGAGGCCATAGCGTAGCAAAATTTGAAAGCATACATCACCTTCTCACCTAATTTTTCATCATCAATTCGAGTCCTTTGGTGACCGATTCCATAAATATTGGAGGCGGGGCCTATAATAACGAAGTCTTTATCTTCGTTTAAAATATTGATAGTTACCGCCTTTACTTCAGTTCTGAAATCAAACTTACTTACACCAGCCGTCTCATGCATGCTAACTCCACTTTTATGAACTCCGATCTTTGTATGGTCTTGTCTACGGATCATGGCCTGTAGAAGCTTTGTTAATTCACCAGACTCTTTAGCATCAAGCACTACATAATCCGATTGCTTCATAGTCTGATCAGTGTAATAGACAGATATATATAAAGTACCTTTATATAAATATAAGTTGATACCACCATCTACATTAGTTTCAATAAATTGAGGTAGGGGCTTGTTTATCATGATATTTTATAGATTCTGTAATAATACCTATCTAACCCTATATTGTATACCCTTTGCTAGCTGGAAGAATCTCACAAGAACCATCTGTCTTGTCGCAAGGTCTCAAATTTGGAAGTCAGACACTGACCTCACAATCGCGATATATAAAGCGTGTTTATCCATAGTTACTAAGTATTACTTTACTTAGAGATAGTCCATAAAGCTTTAAACTGCATTTTCATTAGATTAACAAAATCAGCACTATGAACAATAAAACCATAGCCTTCGCCCTGTGAGCTAATGAAAGAGACCTTGTCTCCATAAATATTATAAGCCATCTTGGACTGATACTTTCTATCAGCCTGTCGACGCTCAACCTTAAAATCGACCCCTCGCCATAGGTGTTTCCCGGTTGGTTTAACCCCAGTCCAAATGGTCTCAAGGGTGATGTTTTGGCGGATTCGACGCCGGTTAAATATCTCAAGTTCTTCGGCAGTAAAAACACCCAGCATTTCACTATATGGCCAGAGGGTTTGAATTTTTTCACTTGACTCCCAAAGCATCTCATACAAAAGTGACAGCACCCCTTCCCTACCTTCAACAAATTTAATTTTAGGATCTATCCCCACCATCACTTGTTTACCTATCTCTTCTTTATCTCGCTTAAACCGTCCCCGCAAGAAAGCTAATGCTTCGGCTTGCTTGGCTACCACCCGATCGAGATCCTCCACGTCGTGTATCACAAAGAACCCTTTTCCGTCCTTATCTTTCTCAACAACCAAACCTTGGGCTAACATTGGTCTAAGGTAATCGTAGATTGATGAGCGAGGTAGTGAGAGGCGAGTAGCTATCTGCCGTGCGTTACTTTCACCATTTTTTAATATATCTAAATAAACCGCTTGTGAGCGTTCACTAAGACCTAAAACTGCTAGCATTTTTTTAATAGTTTCCATATTTGTCGGTTGTCGTCGACAATATAACAAATATTTAAATCCTTGGCAAACTACTGGCAGTTGTTCTTTCCATCCGTCCTTTTCAACCCACAGTCAAGGAGACTGATCGTGACCAATACCCCTTCCCACCTGTCCCTGGTTCCCACTTCCTTGGCGGAAGTAAACTACATCTTGGATAAAATCGGTCGTTGGCAAAGGCAAATCGAGTGGGTCACAATGAACCTCGAAGCCAAAGTGGCCAAATTGCGTGAGGAAGCCAGCGTCGAAGCTTCCCCCTATGAAAAGGAAATAAAGCAATTAACCGCTTCGCTTTTGGCTTATGCGACGGCTCATCGCTCAACCTTGCTTGCTTCTGGCAAGAAAAGTGTTGTGCTTCCGGGCGGTGAGCTCGGCTGGCGGATGTCGCCACCGAAGGTCACCTTCGGTCGGGGTGGCGCTGAAAAAGCCAAAGAGACTATCGAAAGACTCGGTCTCTCCCAGTACCTGCGGACCATCGTGGAGCCGAACAAGGAAGCTCTCTTGGCTGATCGTCCGGTCATCGCTGGGGTCAAGTACAGCCAGACGGAAGGCTTCTATGTGAAGCCGGCTTCGGGCAAAGAGCCCGAAACCTTCCCGGGCAAGAAAATTGCTCGCAAGAGAGCCTAATAGGCTCTAACACCCTCCCCTCGAGGGTGTTTTATTATTCTATATCTATACAAATGACTTGAAATATATCTATAAGTTGATACTCTCTAGTAGGTTAATCAACAGGAGAAAGAAATGGAATTTGGGTTTCCGGTAACCATTGAGTTACTGAAGTATTATCAAGGGGGTCAGGTAGAGATATCTGACCCAAGGGTTGGATACAAGTACCGAGGCGAGATCGGTCTTATTACTGAAGAGGTCTGCCAAGTCAGGGTGGGAATCAGGAGATTAGCCAAACTAGTCAAAAGTGGTTGCCTCAAGACTTGGATGAAGACCGAGGCTAAAGACCAAGAGATCCAGACAGGTGGTGTCAGAGGTTCCCACACCGGTGACGATCGTCTCACTGTAATTCGGATAGGGACGGAGCAGACATGGATCTTCTTTCCACCAGGAAGTCACTATCTGCTCGACCTAGATGAAATAGAAAAAACCCTAACCACCCATTGATGGAGACCAGAGCCTCTACGAGAAAATCCTACGGGACCTCCAACTCGTAGGGCTTTCTTTGTATTCTCGTAAGAGCAAACTTAATAAGGAACATCGACTGGTTAAATAACGCAAAAGTAGTGCTAAAATATAGATAGTGCAAAAAGGGTTATTAGATAATTATTGTCTTATGTCCACACTATTCATGTTGTTCAGTATTATTGTGTTTGCTATCGGTATCGTACTAGTAGTTAAACACAAAGATGGCGGTTGGATGTCTCCCGCTGTCCTCACAGGTATCGCTCTCATCCTCATTGAACTTCCGAGTATCCTGGCACTGGTTGATATGTAGCTTGAATTTAATCAACACCCCCACTAAGCCTCTGGCTTAGTGGGGGTGTTGATTATTAAGAGATTATAAAAATTAAAATAAAGTAATTTCGTACAAAGATCTACACTCCTTGACTGGCATAAAGAATCTCATTCTCTTCATCCGTTTTAATTACGAACACCTTTACCGTTGATGATGTCTGGCTAATCTCACCATCACGACCTAAGCAGATAGAGTTTTTATCTTCATCCAACTTTAGACCTAGGCCATCCATATTATCCATAATTAGAGATCTCAAGGTTGAACTTCGTTCACCAGCAGTGGCAGTAAAAACTAATGTATCAAGACCATTTAGAGTGGCTACATAAGCACCAATACTCTTTTTGATCTGGTACACAAAATTACTTATTGCTTGATCAGCTTCCCTATCACCCCTAGCTCTCCGATCTAAGATCAGTCTTAGGTCGGTTTCACCTGATAATCCCCTCAATCCACCGTTGGTTTGAATATACACTTGAGCATCTAAAGGTTTCAGATGCTTGAGTTGCATTATAGACAGCAAGGCTCCCGTATCGACCTCTCCGGCTCGACTTCCCATTATCAGGCCACTACTGGGCGAATAACCCATGGTTGTATCAATACTCTTACCATCTAGAGTAGCGGTGACACTGACCCCGCTACCGATATGACAAACAATGACGCGCTTAGGATCATGTCCAGTTACACCTTTAAACCGGCGTAAAACTGACGCAACCGAAAGGCCGTGATATCCAAATCTGTATATATCTAAATCCTTGCTATCCTTTTTAGGTAAACTATACAACCTAGCATGATCAGGCAAAGTTAAATGGAAAGCGCTGTCAGAGACAGCGATTAGCCTAGCTTGGGGTAGAATTTGAACTAAGTTTATAATCTCCTTCTGAGTATGTGGGACATGAAGCGGTGCCAAATTTATACACCCATCTAACTTTTTCATAAAAGCTCCATCAATTACCTTGTGGGCTTGGAAGTAAGTTCCTGGCGCTACTACTCTTATAGCTATTGTAGATATCTCTGCAACAGAAGTGATTACTTCGTCTGTCTCGGCTAAAGTGAGAAAATTACGCAAACTGGTTTGGTAGTCAACAGCAGGTAACGACTCACATTTCTGCTGGACACCGCTCAAAGTAGTGCACAACTCATAGCCCGTTTCATTTCTTTCAATGTGAGCAGAGAATTTAAGCGTGTCGCCAAAGTAGAGCGCGTATTTTTTCGAGGAAGAACCTGGATTGACGACTAGCGTGAATGCCATGTCCAATTTGTTATAGCTTCGGGATCGTCACCATGCTCGATGATATAAGCTCGATGCTCCGTCAATTTAGCTTCCATTTTCGCTTTAAGAGCGATGGATCTCTTTGGACTTATGACACCTGCTTTTTCGGCGAGACCGATAGCTTCTATCGCCAAGTTAAACCGATCGACTCGGTTGCGAACCATCATGTCAAAGGCCGTGGTAGTCGAACCAGACTCCTCATAACCATGTACATGGACTCGTTCGGAGTTACAGTTATAATCGAATAACACCTGCTTAATGGTTTGCGGATAGCCGTGGAAATTGACGACAATCGGCTTGTCTATGGTGAAATAATCCTGGAAATTATGAGGTAAAACTCGACAAACTGAATGGCCAATACCTAGAGAGGAAAGCGAGGTGATGTTCACGAAACGCATTCGGAACTTTGGTATTTCTTGACGAACTATACTGACAGCAGCGAGCGCTTCTTGGGTGGGATAATCACCAGCCGTAGCAAAAACCATGTGTGGGTCATTATCACTAGCAAAATCCCAAATCGCCAAACCATCACGAACATCCTTCTCAGCTTCGGCCTGGGTACGCCAAATCGGTAGTGGTCTCTTCTCACAGACCAAAACATTGATCTCACTGGAACTCTCGAGCATCCGCTTGAACGTCGCGAGGGCAAGGTTGGCGTCAGCTGGGAAATAGACGTTGGTAAAACTACATTGGCGTTGCAAGACATCATCAATGAAACCAGGGTTTTGATGAGAGAAGCCATTATGCTCTTGTCGCCAGGCTCCAGAAGTCAGGATGTAGTTGAGTGAAGCGATCGGTCCTCGCCACGACACCGTGCGGGCAATCTTGAGAAACTTAGCGTACTGGTCTGTCATACTGGCCACAATCTGAATAAAAGCCTCGTAGGAAGCAAACACCCCATGCCGTCCAGTCAGAATATACCCTTGGATCAGCCCTTGGAGACTGTGCTCCGACAACATCTCCATCACTCGCCCATCCCAAGCCAAATCTTTGTCCCATTCCTTATGAGGCCAGACAAAAGTCCGATCCGTAACTTCAAAGACGGAATGGAGTTTATTAGAGTAAGTCTCATCGGGTGAAAAGAGACGGATGTTACGTTCATTCTCGTTTAGTTTCATTGTGTCCCGTAAGAACTGCCCAATCTTCTCCATACTACTGACTTGGCCACAAATCGGGTCGTCTAGGTTACAAGTATTAGTGGTGGAATAATCTGACTGACTTGGCAGTGATAATGGTCGGTAGTGCGGAGCGCCTCCGTGCGCGCGGGGATTGCTACCCATCCGCCGGTGGGGTTGGGGAACCAAAGACTCGATCTCGGGGTCAAAC